>Ga0099364_10014485_pt1 | contig 10492 bp, 7 predicted proteins | sample TergutTh196P3_FD_73070 | JGI IMG/M metagenome (GOLD analysis project Ga0099364, IMG submission 73070) | Microcerotermes parvus P3 segment gut microbial communities from Pointe-Noire, Republic of the Congo - Th196 P3 | ecosystem: Host-associated > Arthropoda: Insects > Digestive system > Gut ...
CCATCCTGTCGAGGGTTGCGAGGTAATTGTTCCAGTCGCGCTCAATGTCCAATTCCCCTGTGATAAACAGGGCCAGGGATTCTTGCCGGTGGGAATCAATTGTCTGCCTCATTTCCCGGATATCGTTCAATTCCGCCTCAGTGTAGAGGATGAGTTCAACTACTTCAGGGGCGTCAAGGCCGCCAGCCCGCTCTGCAAAAACCTGGTACATCTTAAACCTTTCGCTGAGCCATGAACCATCGTCAGTCCACATACTAAAGACGGTGTTTTCCCCTTCGATATACATCTGGGCAGGTTCGTGCTGCCAGTGTTTGTTCTGGGGCACTGCCCATATAGCATTAAAGACCTCAAGGAAAGAAGGATTGTTAAGGTAACTGATTGCATTTTCCTCCGGCCGCGTCCACCTCCAATCCACACCCAATTCGCCAAAACGGGCGACCATGGACGCTTCCCTTTCTGACCAATAATCCAGCCATCTAAAAGCCGCTTCCGGATGGGTGGCATCCCTGGTGATAAAGCTCTGAGGATTCACCCTGTTGGGCATCATGGGATAGTACTGAACCCCCCTAGGGCCGATAAGCGGAGGCTGGAAAGTAAAATCAAAAATTGCCGGGGTTTCCGGCCTGGTAACCTGATTCTGATGGGCCGAGAAAAATCCAACTCTGCCGACTTCTCCCCGTTCATAGGAGATAAGGGATGTTAATTCACCCAGGGTAATGGTAAAAGTAGAAGGCGACATGAGCCCTTCCCTGTAGAGCCTGTTTAAGTACCGGAGCGCCTCACGATATTCTTCTGTGGTCCAGGGAGTCCAGAGCCTTCCGTTGGTGACGTTGAGGAACCAGTTATTGGAGTCCCGCAATGGATGATACACAAACGCATTGATTATCCAGTTTATAGGCTCGCCTGCGTACACAAAACCGCCAATATAGGGAATCACGCTCTGGCCGGTGCCGGTGGGGTCCCTGTCCCGGAATGCCACCATGGTATTGTAGAACTCTTCTGTCGTTCTTGGTATTGGCAATCCTAGCCTGTCCAGCCAGGCTTTATTGATGAAGTTATTGGACCTGTAATCCTGGGTAACCTGCTGCGAATACATGGCATAGGCGTAGCGTCTGCCGCTGGGGGCTGTGGTATGGAGTTCGATCCTTCGAACCTCCGAAGCGGGCAGGCTTCTAATTCTTTGATTGTAAAAATAAGCCCAGTCCCTAAAATAAGGATTCAAATCAATGAACACCCCATTATCGCCATGCAGCATCCAATCTCCGCCGCCAAAGAGCATAACGTCAGGCAGCCTTTCATTGGCAGAAATCATCAGTTCAAACTGGGTATTGGCATCGCTGCCAACGGATGCGAACAAATGAAAATTAGTCTTAATGCCCGTCTGGCGTTCGAGCCAGCCTGTGAGATAGTTAGTCTCATAGTTGTTGACATTGGGACTTTGCTGAAGGCCAACCGTCATAGTTAAGGGTTCCCTTACGATGGGCAGTTGGCCCGGAGGGGTAACAATAGCGGCAGAATTTGCCACAGGTCCCCGAGCCGTCCCATCCCGTCCGCCTCCCGCTTCCAGCGGAAGAACCGCCAAGATACATAATACTGTTAATAAACCGATAAATTTCATAATTCCTCCAAATAAATATGTAGTTGCAGTTTTATTATGCACCTTAAAGTACAACTATGCAAGTATTATTTTAAAAAACCGGCATGACAAATGAAAAAAAGCGTAAATAGGGCAAGAATTGAGGTATTTCAGGGTACCTTCCAGCCCTGGCGCCTTAGTTTAACAATGGAGGGCTTTGACTGTTTTATTATCAAGCGTATAAAATATTATATTAAGAGGAGAGACAGATGGCTTATCAAATTAGCAACGGAAAACTTATCGAGGAGACCCGGGAATTGCCTTTCATAACAACTGATGTAGTTGTTGCAGGGGGAGGCGTTTCGGGATTTGCGGCGGCTGTTGCGGCAGCCAGGGCGGGAGCAAAGGTTACGCTAGTAGAAGGGCGAACCTTTCTGGGTGGCGTGGCGACCCAAGCAATGATGGCTGCCTTGGTAGCTGGCAGGTGGGCTGATGGAATTTCACGGGAATTGATCGATGATATGACGGAGTTAGGGGGAGCGCCTTCTTACGAAGAGGAGCGTAAAGTGGATACCATTCCTTTTGATCCTGAAACTTTTAAACTTGCGGCTTTGGAAATGGTCCTTAAAGCGGGAATACACCTGATGTTTTATACCAATGTATGCGAGCCAATTGTAATAGACGGGGTAACCAAGGGCGTTGTTATAGAAAACAAGGGGGGGCGCAGCGCTATTCTGGCAAAGCAAACGATTGATTGCACTGGGGATGCTGATCTTGCCTTCAGGGCAGGTGTACCTTGTAATGTGGGCAGACCAAGTGATAGCAAAATGAGGCCCCTTACCCTGATATTCCGCCTGGGAAATATTGATGTAAACAAGATGGTAGAGTACGTTGAAAAATACCCTGAGGAAATACAGCCTCAGTACCGGGGTTCAAATCGTTTGACTTTTAACGGCAATGAGAAGGTCATTCAGAGAATAAGCGGATTTTACAAACTGGTTGAAGAAGCCAAAGCCAATGGCGATTTATACGATGAGATCTATTACTTCCGGCTGGAAAACCTGCAGATAGATCGGAGGATAGCTTACTGTAATACTGTCAGGGTTTATTACCTTAATGGAACCAATGCAGATGACCTTACCAAAGCAGAAATTGAAGCCCGAAGAAAAATTCAGAAAATTTACGAATTTGCAAAAAAGTATGTTCCAGGATGCGAGAATTCCTTCATTATTGATCTTGCTTCTTCATTGGGTGTTAGGGAGACTAGACGCATAGTAGGGGAATATCAGGTCACCGATGATGATGCATACAACGATGTAAGCTTCGATGATGCTTTTATGACCCTCAAAGGAGCTTTGGTTACCAGGCCCCTGCCCATAGAGCTGGATGTACATATGCCGGATCCTATAGAAGGCTCCGAAAAAGACTGGCTGGAAAGGTTTCCTGAAAAAGTCCCCCGTGAGCCCCATACATACCAATTGCCCTTCCGCTGCCTTATTCCCAAAGGTTTGAAAAACATGATGGTTGCGGGCAGGACTATTTCGGTAAGCCACATGATAGATCAGTTTACCCGGAACATGATCCCTTGTATGCGTTTTGGCCAGGTTGCGGGTGTAGGCGCCGCTCTTTCGGCGATTAACAATGTATCCCCAAAAGATTTGGATTTTTCTCTTGTAAAAAAAGAACTTATTCGCCAGGGGCTTCATTTATAGTATGCCCACGGCGCTTGAACAAGAAAGGCAGAATGCGCTGGCTATGGAATTTTACCTTCTCTCCGCCAATTTTTTACACACTTTGGCAACCATGGAATAGTTGGTGTCCACCATATTGGCGCAGTAGAGCTTGCCGGCCTGGGTCAGGGCTTGGTAAGCGTCCAGTCGGTCCCAGCCGAATTCGCACATCCATTCGATAAGCTCCGCATAGGCTATGCGCGCCGCGTCCTCCATGGGCCTGGCGCTGCCGACCACCATGTATTCATCGGGGCTCTCTATCCTGGGCCAGGTGATTTTCTTCCCGCGAATTATTTCAAACTTGAGCTTCACTTTAGCGGATATTTCCAGGGCTGTGCCGCATAGTTCCCCTTCGCCCTGGCAGGCATGGCAGTCGCCGGTAAAAAAGTATGCGCCGTCCACAGAAACGGGGAGGTACACTATATTGCCGGGTTTTACATCAGGACAGTCCATATTGCCGCCGTTTTCAAAAGGGGTCAATGTGGAGACGGCTTCCATGACCGGAGCAGTTGCAATGGTTCCCATAAAGGGCTTCCAGGGGAAACGGAGAAAATCATCGTGACGCAGCATGCTCTCATTATCGAAACGGTAAATATAGGTTTTGCCGCACTGCGGTACGTTGATCATCCGGGTGAACTTATTTGGGGTAAGGCCGCCAAAGAAGTCATGTATTCGGCTCACCGCCCAATCCCGTGCAGCTTCGATATCTATGATATGCACCTTGAGCGTATCTCCGGCTCTGGCGCCTTCAATGTAGATAGGCCCTGTCTGGGGATTCGGGCCGGTTCGTTTTTTATCCACCTCTTCGGGATCGTCATTTTCGCTCCGCAATAAGCCGCTGTAAGCGTCTTCGGTATACAGCATGATTTCTTCGCCTGGTTGAACCTTCGCTACAGGCTCCGGATACCGGCTGAATACAAAACAGTAAGAGCCTTTCTGTTCTATGACTTGCATAAAATCTCCTTAGAAACCAGATTAATAAGACCCTTGAATAATCTATTATGGTTTTATTCCCTGTAGTGGGCCAGCATGTATTCCCGTAATGCCGTATTCATTCTGGTTTGATACCCCTTTCCAAAGGAACGAAACCATTCAAGGATATCGGCATCGTAATTTATCTTTACCGGTACTTTCTTGGGCCGGTAGAGAGAACGGTTAAGCAGTTTTGCAGGCACAAACCGCCCTAGTTGTTCCTGGGTCAATTCAGGCATATCGGAAAAATCAATGTCTTCATCCTTCATTTCTTTCAGCTTTTTTATACGTTCCTCATCAATGGGGGGTAAATCATCAAGAGTTCTTACTACAATTGGCATAATACTCCTCCTGTTCATATTTTGACGCTCGCCGGGCGGAGATTATCCGCACAGTTTCTTCATCGACTTCTGTTTCTACTACAAATAAAACGGTTCCTGCCACAGTCCCAAGGAAAATCCAACGGATTTCACTATCCGTACTATGCTCTTCGTCAAAAAAATCAAGCCTTTCAGGATCATACCAGGCGCGAACCGCATCGTTGAAATCAACCCTATGCTTTTTTAAGTTTGCCAGATTCTTTTTCTCATCCCATGTAAAACGGGTCATATTAAATACCTATATTAATATACCCCAAGGTATACAAGTTTGTCAAGGATAGCAAATTTCGCGGAAGCCTGCTATATTGATTAAACAAACCTTCTCTTTATTTAAAATCATTGCCTCTTAGGCTTATACATTAATGATTACCTGGAAGTAAAAAGGTGGATAGATTTTACAATATATTGTCCTTGTTTATTGGCGCTGGGATGTTCCTGACCGGTACTATTAGGCTCAGCGAGTGCCTGGAGAGGTACGCTTCACGGGGCAGGAGCGCCTTATTCAGAAAAATAAGCGACAACCGTTTTGTGGGATATGGTATAGGGGCGGCGGCTACTGCCATTATCCAAGCCTCGGCAGCTACTATAGTTACGGTAATTGGCTTTGTAAACGCAGGCATACTTACAGTTTTGCAGGCCTCGGCCATCATGCTGGGGGCGCACATAGGCACAACCAGCACCTTTTTTTTGGTTTCCCTTTCATTTTTCGATATAAGATACCTTTTCATGTCCATGGGATTTATCGGCGCCCTGATGAGAATGATTTCGAGAAAGGATAGAATAATAAAAATCGCCGATGTTTTCATTAGTTTTGGCATATTATTTGTGGGCCTTAATCTTATGAGCGGCGCCCTTAGAAATACCGCAGAGTTAAGGGACTTTTTCATAAACATTTTTAGAATAATCGAATTTCCGCCTTTGTTGATTTTTCTCGGAATGCTTTTTACGGTAATACTACAGTCCTCCACCGCTTCCACATCTTTATTTTTAATGATGATTGGCGAAGGGCTATTAGCCTTTGAAAACGCCATGTTTCTGGGCATGGGCGCAGTTATCGGCACCTCCCTTACGCCTATTATCGCCGCCATGGCCGCCAAGACAAGGGCCAAGCAAGCGGGGCTCTTAAATTTTTTATTCAGCCTCATAGGAGTGACGATTCTTACAGGCCTTTTATGGCCCTTGAAGCCTATCATTGTTCCTATTTTCGAGAATGCCGTAGCCCTTACCTGGCGCTTTCCTGTTTTCCTGTTTTCTTATCATTTCCTGGCAGCCTCTATTCTGATTTGGTTTATTAAACCCCTCAGCGCCCTGGTCTCTGTGATCCTTAAAGAAAAACCCAAGCGGGAGAAGAAAAAGGCGCCCCGTACCATTTACATAGACGATATCCTGCTTTCTACTCCTTCTCTTGCGGTAGACCAAACCAAAAAAGAAATTAAAAACATGATGGACAAAACCCGCGCTAATTTTGTTTTGGCTTATAACGCACTGGTAAATCATGATTTGACCAAAAGGAAAAAAATAAAAAAACAAGAGAACAATATAGACTTTTTAAACAAAGCTATTGGGAAATTTATCGTCAAATTGTCGAGCAGCGATTTATCGGAAAGCGAAAAGGTTCTTGTGGGCAGTTATGTTTATGTGATAAACGATGTCGAGCGGGTGGGCGATTATGCGTATAACCTGATAAAAGCAGCCAAACGCATGAATAAAAACAACTATAAATTCTCCAAAAATGCCGCCAAGCATCTTCAAGATATGTTTTCCAAGGTGCTGGAGTTGTTTGATTTGAGCATGGAGATCTTTGATAACAGAGACCTGGGTAAAAAGAATGAAATTTTCAGCTTGGAAAAGGATATCGATATGCTAAAGTCCAAAATGGCGCTGGGGCATATTATGTGGTTCAAAGCCGGTCATTATATATCAGCAGGGGGCCAATATTTCTATACCGCTGTTTCTGACTTGAAGAATATGGCCGATCACCTTGCCTATATCGCCCACAGCGTAGACCCCTACTATGAAAGAGAGGCGGATGATCCGGACGATTTTGAAGCCGATGAACTGGCGGAGGATTTTGAAGCCGTCGAAGAAACGGATTAAAAATCTATTTATCAATACTGCTAAGCTTAAAATCAATATCGAACACAAAACGAAGTTTTGTGCGTATTTTGCCAGCTAGCGGTATTTTTTTACCCTCTCATCTTTAATTACCCCGGCCCAGTTGAGGCCAAAGGCAAAGTCGTAGGTATTGCCGCAATCGTCGGTATGGCATTTTAAATCAAAGGGTACGTCTTCATATTGTTCCTCCACGGTCCGCATATCCGCCGGTGTTTGACAGGGCATAAGCCCGCAGGGTTCGGCCTTACCGCTTATGATGTCCAGGACCGCCTGTGACTGGGTCTGAAAATTAACTAGGATTGCGTCCGCAAGGGCTTCAAATTCCTTCATCACCGTTGGGTTTGACATGTTAAGAGATACTATGACGGGTTTATCTCCCATTGCTTTCTTGGCGGCGATAAAATCATCCAGATCGCATTGGTTCAGGGCTGTATTTGTCTTGCCTCTGTAGGAACGGTTGACGCTATTTTCGTGGGGATCTCCCCCGGCTATACTCTTTTCTCTTGCATACTCGGCTGTATACGGACGATACTGGAGCGATATGGGCAGATATCCTTCTTCCTTTGTATAACCCGTACTTAGCGGGGAATTCATAAAAACAATAGCCGCGTCCGCATCTTCCGGTTTGTCTGCAATATCAAAATACTTCTCTAAAATAGAGCGTTCCACCGCGTCCCCTTCATAGGGCTCCATTGGCCCGGCCATTATCATGCGCAGCCGGCTTCCCAGAAAATGCCGCCGGGGTACATACACCCTGCAACGTTTCATGGGCAATACATTGCCCTTGTTTTTAAGCATAACGATTGACTTTAGCTGCCCTTCATACCCTGCCTTCATGTATTCGGGATTACCTACAATCTTTGATGACATTGCCGGATCAGTATAGGGGTTTTCAAAAAGGCCCGGGAGGAATATATTTCTTAATAAGCGGGCAGCAGACTGGTTAAAACGCTCCCGCATGGCATTCTCACCATGGGCCGCTACGCCCATTTCATAGGCCGCCAAAACAGGCTTTATCTCGCTGTTTCCTCCAAACTGATCTACCCCCGCCATCAGCGCCTTATAGTGGCGTTCGTTTACGTTAAGATGGGAGACCCCCCAACACATACCGCCAAAGGCTTCTATAGATGCATTGTCCCGGGTTATGCCCCAGTCGGTGCATACCACGCCGTCATAGCCGTACTTCCCCCGCAGAAGGTCTTTTATAATGTATTTGCTGTATGCATTGCCCACATTCTCGCCGTATTTTTTGTCCTGGTTAAGGGAGATCGTGTAATAAGGCATAACAGCCGAAGCTATTTTGGTTTTGCCCTTTAGTTTAAAGGCCCCCTCGGTGAAGGGGAGCAATGCTTCATCGAAGTTATCCCCGGGGTAGACCGCGTATTTTCCGTAGGCATAGTGTGCGTCCCTTCCGCCCTCGCCGCCGCCGCCGCCTGGCCAGTGTTTTATCATGGCGTTTACGCTTCCGCTCCCCCAGCCCCCTTCTGTTTCTTCCCTGCCGTCGCAGTTCTGGAAGCCGTCACAGTAGGCCCGGGCCATTTCGGTTGAAAGCTTGGGGCCTTCCCCGAAGGTACCGCTAAAGCGGCTCCAGCGCGGGTCTGTGGCAAGATCTATCTGAGGGGATAAAGCTGTGCTTATACCCAATGCACGGTACTCGGACGATGCCACCTCGCCGTGTTTTTTTACTGTTTCCGGATCAAAGGTCGCTCCGAGTCCAAGGGTCGAGGGCCATTGGGAGATACGCCCGTCGCCGCCCACAAGGTATTCGCCGTTGGACTCTGAGCCGTGACGGGGGTCGGAACTTGTATTTACGGGTATTCCCAGATCAATTCCTTCTACCAGGGCCTGTACATTATTATTCCATATCGCGGCAGTTTCCGTATTTTCCACCGTTGTAAGCAGAACATGCCTCACCTTATCCTCGGTTAAAAACTTTCGCTGCTGATCGCTTAAATCAGATATCTTAACACCGCTTTCGGCAAAAGGTTTCCCCCCGTAGGTTCCGGCAAAACGCATGGAAAATAAATTGCCCTCCACCGGTACCGACACCGATTGGTGGGGGCTGTAAAGCATGAGCCCTGCAATATGTTCTACCGTCATACGTTTTACCAGGTCTTTTATCCTGTCCTCTACCGGGAGGCGCCAATCCTCGTATGGGTCAAGGGTGCCGTTTTGATTAAGATCCTTAAAGGCGAAGCCGTCCTCTTCTATAATCTTTAAACCAGAATCGGGCGAATAACCCAGGGTTTTACCGCCTTCGTTCTGTATTTCGTTGTAACCGGCTTTTTCAATTAGCTTCCACTTTTTCATTATATTTCCTCCTGGACAAGGTTTATCGATGCTACAATAATATTAATATTGGAATTCTTAATTGTAAACAGTTATTTTGATCAACAAGCGGTTAATCAGCGAAACCAGCCCCGATAAAGCTTAAAAAATCCCGGGCCTGTTTTTCCAAAAAGGGGGCGCTGGAACTAAGAGACAGGTTCCCCTTTTCATCTGTTTGCCCCAGGGCGTTAGGAATTAAAAGGCGCGGCAGGTTCATGATTTTCATATTAAGAAAACTGATCAATGTAACAAGATGATCCTGGGCTATCCCCGTTCCGGATATACCCGGGCTGATACCGCTTAGGGCCGCCGGTTTTCCCATAAGTACCTGGACCTCGCCGCTGCCAGGAGGTCTCGACAGCCAATCGATGAGGTTCTTTAGGACCCCGGGAAAATAATGATTATACTCGGGAGAAAAAAACCAAATCCCGTCGGCGTTTTTTACGGCCCGGCGGACCCGGCTGACGGGGTCCGGAGGGGGGCTTTCCATATCCTGATTAAACAAGGGCACATCGCTGTAATCCAGGAGTTCGAATTCTACTGAAGCGTCAATGTCTCTTATTACTCGGGCGGCTTCCATGGCTAGCTGCCTATTGTAGGAATCCCGCCTAAGGGAACCGATTATGGCCAGGATTTTTATTTTTTTGTTCATCATGGTACATTGTTTATATCATAGTTCTAATCATTATGTAACGGATAAATTATTAATGACCAAAGAGCTCCAACTGGCCGTCCCTGAAAAAATCCTTCCCCGGGGAGCTGAACAACTGGGTATCCCAGCCCGCGGCGGCAGCGATGGAGCGAATTACCGGGAGCACCTGGGTTTCGGCATAGTGGTCGTAGTCCAGGGCATTGTATGATAGGGGATCTCCGTTTTCGTCCGATGAGGGCTCAGGGCCCTTTATGGTCCAGACATATTCCACGGTGCCCCGCCGCATTTTCCAGCCCAGGGCCCGGGCGGCCTTTACCTGGGGCGGGGTAGAAGCTGTATAGCTTTCCGGAGGGCGGGAAAGGCGTTTCCGGTAAACCAGTTCGCCGTCCAGCTTGCCCTGCCGGAGATGGGACATTATTTCTTCTACCCGGTTTTTAAGGGCCCCTTCGCCGGCTCCGGAAAAGACCAGCTCTAAAAACTCCAGCTGTAAACGTCTTGCCAGAAGAGTATAGTCGCTCCTGACCGCCTCCATGCCTACAACCTCCACCGAAACAGCGCCCCCCTTATCCAGGAGATAGCCGGAATAACCCTTGGCCCTGCCCCTGACCTGCCCATTAGGGCCGCCGGTATTTCTCAAGGGGGGTATCATGAAACGCCGGTAGGGTTTTTCAAAGCGGAGTTCCATAAAAGACTCGAGGCCGTATTCTTCCATTACGGTTTTGCCCAGGGCTCCGTTGAG
>Ga0099364_10014486_pt1 | contig 10492 bp, 7 predicted proteins | sample TergutTh196P3_FD_73070 | JGI IMG/M metagenome (GOLD analysis project Ga0099364, IMG submission 73070) | Microcerotermes parvus P3 segment gut microbial communities from Pointe-Noire, Republic of the Congo - Th196 P3 | ecosystem: Host-associated > Arthropoda: Insects > Digestive system > Gut ...
CAGCCTGAGGTCGTAAAATCGTCTTAAATTACCCCCCCCCCCCCCTTTTTTTTTTTTTTTTTTTTTTTTAATTAAAGAAAACAATTAAAAATTTTTTTTTTTCCTTTTTTAAAAAATTAAAAAAAAAAAAAAAAAAAAAAAAAAAACATAATCCACTTATACTCTATACAATTTCAAAACCCCCAAGGTTATATAGAAAAATCAAATTTTATATGGGAGATTTCCCATTATCTCCCCTTTATGACCTATTTTTACCATATCTTCAATTCTAACCCCAAATGTATCTTCTAAATATATTCCTGGTTCTATTGTAATAACCATATTCTTTTCTAAAATAGTTTCATCTTTTTTAGACACATTAGGTTTTTCATGAATATCTAATCCTAAACTATGACCTGTTGAGTGAATAAAATTGTCACCATAGCCATATTCTGTTATTATGGATCTAGCTATTTTATCAATTTCACAAACCTTAATTCCAGGTTTTATAGAGTCAATAGCTTTCGTTTGAGCTTCAAGAACAATGTCAAAAATTTCTTCTTGTTTTTCACTATGCACAATCGTTCTACTTGTATCCGAACAATACCCCTTAAATTTACATCCCCAATCCATTAAAATTGGAGTTTCAAGTTTTTTATTTTCACATTTAGCATGGGGCAAACTTGAGTTTGCTCCAGTAGCTACTATAGTCTCAAATGATTCCTCTGAAGCTCCATTCTCTCTCATTAAATATCCTAGTTCATAAGCTACTTCCCATTCAGTAGCTGATTTTTCCCATTTTTCACGAATATTTAACTTTTTAAATGATTTATGAGAAATAGCTAATGCCTTATTCATATTATTTATTTCATCAGAAGATTTAATCATTCTTTCAGTTTCTAAAAAATCTTTAATTTCTAAATCCCAACTTCCTTGAATTTTTTTATAAATACCAGTAGCTAATGATGATTCAATAGCTATTTTTTTTAATCCCCCTTTTTTGAAGATTTTTTCAATCTCTGAAAAGGATTTAAATTCTTCTACTTTTATTGAAGATGTTTTATTAGCTAATTCTTTATCCATAGGAGAAGTTAGTATAAGAGGGTCTTCTTTAATAATGCAAACTGCAAAACTTGTTGGAGAATAATTAGAAAGATATTTAATATTATTAACTTGGGTTAAAATCATTCCATCAAAGTCTTCATTTTCCATTTTCTCTAAAATATTATTAATTTTTTTAATTTGTATAAGATCACCTAAAAAAGCATGATTTATTATTTAGAATTATTCTAAAAAACATTATTAAAACAATTATTTATAGTTCAAAATAACAAATGTATAAAATAAAAGAATTTATTAAGATATCTCTTTGATAACTATATTTATATATTTCCACGACCAAGTTCTATTAATAGAAAGTAGTTATTATTAATTTATTTTATAAATTTAAAGTTATTTAAAAGAATATTTATTAAAAAATTATTAAAGTTTTTATCTAAACTTAAAAACAATACAAGATTATATTAAAAATAATAATTAAAATCTTCATCTAAACTTAAAAACAATACAAGATTATATTAAAAAATTATTAAAATTTTCATCTAAATTTTAAAACAATACAACTCAATAATTAAAGCTTTCATCTAAATTTAAAAACAATACACGAAAATATTAAAAAATAATTAAAATTTTCATCTAAATTTAAAAACAATACAAGATTATATTAAAAAATTATTAAAATTTTCATCTAAATTTTAAAACAATATAAATTATATTAAAAAATTATTAAAGTTTTTTCTAAAATGGAGTTTATTAAATGTTTAAATTCACTTCTAATGAAATAAGAGACCTTATAATATCATTTTTTGTAATATCAATAGCATTTGCAATATTATATTCAGGAAGAGACTTTTCAATAATTCCTGAGATATTGCCAATGGTTATGGTTGGAGTTGGCTCAGGGTTCATACTTCATGAAGTAGCTCATAAAATAACAGCTATGCATTATGGATATTGGGCAGAATTCAAAACATGGATTCCTGGATTATTTATTGCATTAATTAGTCCATTTTTTGGATTTATATTTGCAGCTCCAGGAGCAGTTTATATTTATGGAGACTACATGAGTGATAAAGAAAATGGAATAATTTCTTTATTTGGTCCATTAACCAATATAGTATTAGCTATGATTTTCCTTTTACTATACCTGTTTACAATGACAAGTTCTAGTTTTGGAGTGATTCAAGACCCATGGACAATGAGGGTGTTGATAACAACTTTCATTTTAGGATTTTCCATAAACAGTTTTTTAGCACTCTTTAATTTAATTCCATTTAGTGTTTTAGATGGAGCTAAAATATTTAGATGGAATCCTTTAATCTGGTTAGGGGCGGCTGCATTAGCTGGAATAATGGTTTTCTTCTCATTTACTGGGATTCCATTTTATTAAAATTAATGAATAACTAAGAGTTCTAAATAAAAATATTTGTAGATTTTTAAAAAAATTAAAATTAATAAATGATAAAAATGTTTTCAGATTTTCCTATTCATTATTTTTCTGGTACCCACAGAGTTATTGAACCTTCAAAAACAATAGCTAATTATGAAAAAAAGTTAAAAATAGCTGGTATAACACGAATAACAGAAATTACTCATTTAGATCGAGTTGGAATTCCAGTTTATTCAGCTATTCGTCCTACTGCAGAAGGTGGTGGAGTAAGCGTCTATGCAGGAAAAGGAGCTAAAAAAGATCAAGCTAAAGCTTCAGCTATGATGGAAGGATTTGAAAGGTATTCTGCTGAAAAACAAAGAATTGATAGTGAAAATTCGGTTATAGCTACTTTTAACGATCTTAAAAATTCAATTCATCCTAATGATTTAATTTTACCTAATGAAACTAAAAATTTAGACTTCAATCAGCTTGAAATTCAGTGGACTTTAAGTAAAGATATTGTTTCAGAAAAAGAATATTATATTCCTTCTAATGCAATATTTCATCCATATACTCCAAAAAATTCAACTCCTCTTTTCAAAGGCAATACCAATGGATTAGCTTCAGGAAATGTTTTAGAAGAGGCAGTTCTTCATGGAATACTTGAAGTAATTGAAAGAGATGCATGGAGCATTTTTGAATTAACAAAAAAAAATAAAAAACAGATTGATATTAAAACAATCACAAACCCACTTATCAATGAATTATTGAACAAGTTTAAAAAAGAAGCAATTGATATTAAGTTAATGGATTTAACAGCTGATGTTAACATTCCAACAATTGCAGCTACTGCAGATGATACTTTATTGAAAGATCCTGCACTTTTGACACTGGGAGTTGGAACTCATTTAAACCCCGAAATAGCTATTATACGTGCTTTAACTGAAGTAGCTCAAAGTAGAGTTACACAAATTCATGGTGCTCGTGAAGATACTGTTCGGGCTGATTTTATGAGAAAAGCAGGTTATGAACGAATGAAACGAATAAATAATCATTATTTCGCTGATGAAAAAGAGCAAATATCCATTGATAATATTGAAAATAAAGCTACTGATTACCTAAAAAGAGACATTGAAATAGTTGTATCAGAACTGAAAAATTTTTCATTGGATAAAGTTCTTTTTACTGATTTAACACGAGATGAACTCGGTATAAATGTTGTTAGAGTAGTTATACCTGGTAGTGAGACATATTCAATTGATTCAGATAGAATTGGAAAACGTTGGATTGGATTTGAAAATAATTCAAAAGTTGAGTAGCTATTTATTATATTACTTATGCAAACACCTATTATACTACATTCTCCATTTATTATGATACATCTTTTAGTGAAAACATTGTATTTATTTAAAAATCTGTTTTTTAATAAAGAATAAAGTAGATTTATTTGAAAAAAACAATTTATCACATAAAATAATGAATTGTAAATTTATATTGGTTTGTAAACTTACTTTCATAAAAATCCAAATTTTTAACAAATTTTTTCCGAAAATATATGTCTTCTAAAAAAATCTGTAAAAATGTTGAAATATGCTATAATTTCTTATAATCTATTTAATTTTAATATTTATATTTTTAATAATATTTTTTATAAAAATAAATTATATTAATCATTATTTTATTAAATAAATTAATTTAAATAAAATTATAAATTTTAAAGATTCCAATAATTTGTTAAATAAAATTAAATTAATTTTGCAAACCACTATAAATTTATATTTTATTAAATTTAAATATTAAGTTTTTTTTTAAATCTTTTCAAGGAAATATATTAAATAAACTATTTATTTATTAAATAAATCAATTTAAGTAAATTTGAAAATTATCAAAATCCCAATACTTTATTCAAAATAAAAAAAAAAAAAAAAGTTTACAAAACATTTATAACATATTGGGAGAAAAATAATTGTTTCCCTGTTTTATAAAAAAACACACACAGAAAATAATAAACAGTTTTATCTATTTATAGTATTAAATGCTTTTTTAATTTCCACATCATATTCCATGTCTTCTTTAGCTAGTTTCACTCGGTTAATATCTGCTTTTGTTTCAGGATACCTTGGAACTGCTGAACATCCTCCATCATCTATTTTTGAAATATCAAAAGTTCCAATTTCTTTAGCTATTTTTTCAATTTCAACCTTATCCATTCCAATTAGCGGACTTAATATAGGAACAGAAATATTTTCACGTGTAGCTAAAATATTTGGAAGTGTTTGAGAAGCTACTTGACCTACACTACTCCCATCAACTATTGCCAATGCATTCATATCTTTAGCTAATAATTCAGCTATTTTATACATTCCTGATTTACAAAGAACACAAGTCATCTTTTCAGGAGCATCTTCCCTGCATTTTTGAAGATAATCTCCATATTTAACAATTCTTGTCTTAAAAGAAACTCCTGGTGAGTAGCTTTTAAGTTGATCTACTAAAAGTTCAAAGTTTTCCGTAGATTTAGCTTTTGTAAATGGTTGATTATCATAGTGAAGAGCTATGATTTCACAGCCTCTCTTCATCATTAGGTAAGTAGCTACTGGAGAATCAATTCCACTTGAAATAAGGGAAATTAGCTTTCCTTGTGTTCCAAGAGGTAAACCTCCAGGACCTTTAATTTTCTCATGGAAAATGTATGTGTCATCTTCTCTAACTTCAAGAAATATCTCAAATTGAGGATTTGTTAAATCAACAGGACAACCCAGTTTTCTAACCACTACACTACCTGCAAAAGCAGCTAATTCTTGGGAAGAAAAGTCGTGTTTCCCTACTCTACGACACCTAATTGCAAATTTTGTATCACTTGCTATTAATCCTTCTTTTTCAAGTTCATCAACATAGCTATTTAATGTTTTTTCAATATCTTCATAGGTACTATGTGTTGAAATAGCTGGTGAGAATGAAACTATTCCAAATATTTTTTTCAACTTAGCTAATGCTTCTAGAAAGTTTTCTGGAAATATGAATATTCTTGCTTGGTTTATATCAATTTCACAATTAAATGATGCCTTTATGTTAGAAGACAATTTTCTCTCAAATCTACTCCTTACTCTTGGGCTTTTAAGCCCAACTTCGCCATATCTAGCTATTATTACACTATGTTCCATTTGATTCCTCTGATAAATAAAATTAAATAAAATCAATAGCAAAAAGCAAGTATAATTATACTTTTTGTACTTTATAAAATTTATTAAAAAGCCATTGAACTACCAATAAAAGTATTCTCCAAAGAGTTAAACCAGTTATTTTAAACTTGCTTTAAAAACTCATTAACAATTTAGGAAAGAGCATTATAATTGAAATCCATTACTTTCAATCATATTCTTTAATTTATCAGTCAAACTCTTAGCTCTTTTTATATCAGACTGTCTACAAGCTATTGGAACCTCATGAACACTATCATCAATAGCTATAGCTACTTTTCCAGTATTCATTTCAAATGCTCTACCTACGCAAGAGTATCCACACATTCCACAACCAAAACATTTTTCAATGTCTAATTTTTTCTTGTTTTGATTATCAACAACCGTAAATGCAAATGTTGGACATCTTTCTTCTACTAAACAATCTGTACACTTGATACATTTATCTTCATGAAATATTGGTCGCTCATCAAAGTTATTCCAAACTTTTTCATAAGTAGTCTCTGATAGTGGCAAGTGTCTTCCTCTAATATCAGCTATTGGAAGAATAATATCAGAATTTAAAATCATTAGCTGATTTAAAATATCTTCATTTAAAACTGGAATAGGAATAGCTACAGAGTCAAAAACTTCAGGACCTTCTGATGTTTTAAAACCTCCGAGAAATTCTCCTTCCATTTCATGCATATCAGCAGCTAACATGAAATTAGGTTTGATGTCACTACTTCTTGTTCCATTTCCTACAATAACCCCAGTTGAACCATTGAGAAGAATTTTAGATCCTGGAATTACAGTATTTTGTTTTGGATCATTTTGAAGAGGATTTATCTCACCACAACCTGAAAATGAAAATGATTTGAAACTTCCTTCCATAGCTACTGCATTGAAAATTGAAGAAACTGACTCCTTTGAAGGGTTAACAAAGGAAGTATAATTTTTAAATGCCATACGTGTTCCAATCATCTGAGCTGTTGGAATATTTTCAATAGTAATGGATGATGAATAGTGTTCCCCTTCAGTTGATTCTACTTCAATAGCTATGTCCTTTCCTTCAACAATATCTTTAAATAGAAATCCTCCTCCATAGCTATCATCTTCAATACTATGACTTGTACCATAAACAATTGTATCAATAGAACCTAACCATTCATTAGGACATGGTCCTGCAAAACCTGAAACTCCATTTAAATAAACATTTTTAGCTTTTTTAAAAAGACCTGGTTCAAACACATCAAGGTGAAAAATAGCTGCTGTTCCTGACATGATCCCACATGTTCCACATGTTACAACATCTACTTCATCAAATTTAAGGGCATTGTCTTGCCTAATGAGTTCTTTTAATTCCTGAGCAGTGAAAATATTAGCTTTTCCATTAGCTATTTTTTCATTGATTTCATCTATTGTTTTTGATTTCATAGTATTCCCATAAACAAAATATCTAGTTAATTTAATAATATTTAATTTTTTTTATAATAAAAAAAGATTATAATCCATGTTATTATATATTAAAATCTATTTTTACACTACAATTTTAAATAGATATCTTAGTTCTTTATTTTCTTCAATAAATTTTAATATTTTTGTATTTAAAAATTATTTTAATCTTTATTTTCAATGTTATTAATTAAAAAATGCAAATTCTAAATTAAACAAGCATAAACATCATAACTTAAAATATAATTAAATATAAAATACTAATTTTAAATAAAACAACCATAAACTTCATAATTTAAAATATAATTAAATATAAAATACTAATTTTAAATAAAACAACCATAAAATTCATGATTTAAAATATAATTAATTATAAAATACTAATTTTAAATTAAACAACCATAAACTTCATAATTTAAAATATAATTAAATATAAAAAAATTTAATTTATAATAAAATAATTATGAGGATTATATAAAAAGTTAGAGATTATCATGATTTTTCTAAAAGTTCAATAGCTATAGAAAGTGCTTCATCAATCTTATCCTTCTTTGATCCTGCTCCTTGAGCAAGTGTAGGGCGACCACCTCCACCTCCACCAAGAGTTTTAGCAGATTCCTTAATTATTTCATTAACTTTAACATCATCATCAATAGCTATTTTTGAAGCTGCACCGACAATTTTTCCATCATTGTTTCCAAGGAAAACCACATCTGCTTTCCCATTATCTGTAAAATCAGTAGCTATTTTTTGAAGTTCTTTAATATCCCCATCTATTATTTGCTTTAATACTTTTAATCCATTGATTTCAAGAAGATCATTTTCTAAGTTATTTGTTTTTAAATTAGCTATTTCAGATTTTAATCTATTTATCTCATTTTTATAAGATTTCCATTCACTGAAAAACCTGTCACATGTTTTAGGAAGTTGATTTGATGTAACTTTAAAAATATCACTACTTTCTCTTAGATATTTATCATTTGTTTGCATTGATTCAATAGCTGCTATACCCGCTGAAAAATCTATTCTTTCAACTCCATCTTGTATTCTTTCAGTTTTATTTATTTTAATTAAACCAATATCCCCAGTATTTAACACATGGGTTCCTGCACACGCTTGAACATCAACATAATCCCCAAAATTATCAATAAAATTAGACGTGGAAATTTTAACCACTCTAATTATTGAACCTGGAACAACCCCTCCTTGATATAGATTAAATCCATATAATTTTTCAGCTTTATCCCTATTCATAAAATCAGTTTCAACTTCAAGGTTCTCCATTACATAATTATTAGCTATTTTCTCAATCTCATTGATTTCTTCTTGACTAATACGTTTATAATGTGATAAATCAATACGAGAGTGTTTTAATCCTTTTTGAGCTCCTGCCTGCCAAATATGATTACCAAGAACTTTTTTAGCTGCAGCTATTATTAAGTGAGTAGCTGTATGGTTTCTAGCTAAAGCAATCCTCCTATTCCAATTAATCTTTCCTGTGACATTAAGCTCTGAATTATTTATAAGTTTCAAATCATTTTCAAGGTCTGATACTTTATTTTCATCAATATCTATCTTGTGTAAAACAATATCATTAATTTTATTTGCGTGATGAATTTCTAAATTTAAAGTTTTATCACTAAATTCAATAGCTATACTACCTATATCTGAAGGTTGACCTCCTCCTTCAGGATAAAAAGCTGTTTTATCAAGTATTATAAAAAAATCATCTTTTATTTTTTCAAAACCTATAGCTTTAGCTTTAAATTCATATTGCTTAAAATCTTCATAAAATATTAAATCTGTATTAGGATAATCTAGGGATAACTCTGTTTCTTGAACTCTTTTCTCTTCTGAGTGGGATTCAGCTATTAAAGTAAAAAAGTTATCTGGAATATTTACTGAAAAATTGTTTTCAGTAGCTATTTCTTTAACTGATTCTGGAGGCATTCCATGAGCATCATAAAGATCAATCAATGTTTCAACAGGCATTAAATCTTTATTTTCTTTTTTAAGATTTTTAATAGTTCTTTTAACAATCCTATTACCTTTATCAATAGTTTTTTCATATCGTTCTTCTTCTAGCTTGATTATATTCATGATATGTTGGGCAGAATCTTTAATTTCTGGATAAAATTTTGATAAAAAGTCAAGTTGAATTTCCATAATATTCATAAGAGATTCTTTCATTTCTAAGTCTTTCATAAAACGTATGGTTCTTCGTAAAACTAATCTTGCAAGATAACCTTCTTTAACATTAGAAGGAATTATTCCATCAGCTAACATAAATGCTAAACATCTCGTATGATCAGCTATAATATATATTGCTTCCATTGGTTCTGTTGAAATAAGTAATTCATCAAGGGATATATTTAGTTTATTAGCTACCTTTTCACGTAGCGACCTAATATCGGCAAATGTTTCAATATCCATCATTCCAGCTATTTGAGCATTTTCAGCTAAAATACTCTCATTAACCTCAATCTGAGTTATTTCCCTTAACTTATCTATTATTGGAGCAAAACAAGCATCATAAGCTGTGGGAGTTCCTTGAGAAATCCAAGCAAATCTTTCCAAACCATAGCCAGTATCTACTGTTTTAAGAGGAATTTCTTCCTTTTCTCCATTAGCTAAGATTTTATATTGCATGAAAACAAGTGTAGCTAATTCTACTCCTCGAACACAAACTTCATAGCAGGGCCCAGCATTTCCTCCCCCTTCCCACCATGACTCAATAAATGTAATCTCTTCTGGTTTAATTCCAATACTAACTATGAAATCATGGCATAATTTTACTGTTTCATCTTCCCAGTAAATTTCATTGTCTGGACGATTAAAAGCATGATGAGCACCCATTGTAAAACAAGTCATGTGTCTTCCTGTTCTTCCAACATTATCTACATCATTTAGACGGATTGATGGTTGAGCTATTGTTAATGGATTAGCCGGAGGTTCAACCATCCCAGAGGTTACCCATGGTTGAAAATCATAAATTGAAGCACCTACTAAGAAAACATCATCTCTCCATCTTTTAGCTAATACTGGATAACGAGAAATAGGAGTATGACCTCTATTTTTAAAGAATTCACGAAAAGCATTTTGAATTTCAAAAAGATCATAACCTTTATTTGTAGCTGGGTTTCCAATAAACTCATATTCATCACAAGGAGCATCTCCACAAGTAGCTCTTTTTAAAATAGAGAAAAACTCATTCCCACATGTTTCACACTTTTGCTTAGTAAACCCTAGCTCTTTTAATATTTCAGTCATATTATCAATTTGTAAAAAGTTTTTAATAGAATAATTAGTAATTTTATTGAAGGTAATTAATTTAAACCCAGATTAATTAAAATATTTATTATTTAATTACCTTATTAACTTAATAATAAATAATAAAATTATTTATTTATTTATATTAATAATATTTTTCATTGAAAATAAAATTAAA
>Ga0099364_10014487_pt1 | contig 10492 bp, 8 predicted proteins | sample TergutTh196P3_FD_73070 | JGI IMG/M metagenome (GOLD analysis project Ga0099364, IMG submission 73070) | Microcerotermes parvus P3 segment gut microbial communities from Pointe-Noire, Republic of the Congo - Th196 P3 | ecosystem: Host-associated > Arthropoda: Insects > Digestive system > Gut ...
GGAGGCGGAGCCCAACTGAGGCACTTGACCCCGGGCGGGCGGGGCGCGCCCCCCCCCCGACTCACGCGAACAAACCTGGGGGCTAACACCGCCCCGCTCGCGCGAACGAACCGGGGGGCTAACACCGCCCCGCTCGCGAGGCTTCACCCTCGTCGAACTCCTCGTCGTTATCGCCATTATCGGCATGCTCATCGCCCTGCTCTTGCCCGCCGTCCAAGCCGCAAGAGAAGCCGCAAGAAGAATGCAATGCACGAACCACCTAAAACAAATCGGTATCGCCATCCATAATTTCCACGGCACCTATGATGGTCTGCCGCCCGCCGCACTCTGGGATACTGTCCATAACAATCAGAGCGTACCCACCGGCACCACCTTTTGGGCACTGATCTATCCCTTCATCGAACAAAACGCTCTCTACGACACGTTGTCATCGAGAACTAACAATTTGAATGACAGAACCGCGAACGTGTTTTGGAATGCACTGGACGATACACAACGGCGTTCATTTAACTCAGTGTCCACCTACTACTGTCCCTCACGACGCGGTGCTTCAAACACCCCGCACGCGGCAACAGATCGTACAGATGGTTGGGACGTTGCTGTACACGGTCCCAAAGGGGATTATGCGATGGTTTATGGTCTTGCTGTGGAGACGTGGCCGAATTGGATGCGTGTAGCGGGTGCGGCGGGCAATCCCCCTGGCGGAACCGGTACAGTACCCAGCACGGGGTTGCCGGCTAACGCTTTTGCAGGACCATTTCGCGCCCAGGCTGCCAATCCAAGAGGCACATGGATGGTTGGGGATACGTTTGCATGGTGGAAAGATGGGACGAGTAACCAACTTATTGTTGGCGAAAAATACATCCCTACCGGTTTTCTCGACTTGTGCGATAACGATAACGTAAACGCTCCGCCTAATGCAGAAAATGAGTGGCATCGAACAAAATTTGGTGACTGCTCGATGTTGGTAATGAATGGACTTCCGGCTTTTGCTCCTTCTCGTAATTTTCGTGCTGGAATAGCAAGAGAAGCGAATGACAGACGGAACCTGACCAACCCGGGACAGCGACCGGGCAGACCACATTGGGGAGGTATTCATCCGGGTGTCGTTAATTTCCTTATAGGTGACGGAGCGGTCAGAGGTATCAGTGCGACAATCCCCACGGGAAATCCTAATAATCATGGCACATCGGCAAATGACGAGTTGTTCGCCCGACTCGGTTACGTCAACGACGGCTATGCCGTTTCGATCCCGTGAGCGGAACAACGTTGTTAGCCGCCGCACTTGTGCGGTGTATGTTAGCCGCCCCGTAGGCGGAGCGGCTAACATTTATCCCTTAACCCCTTTTTCAACCCCTTTTTCAAATTATGAAACTATATCACTTTTTTACAATCGTTTTAGCGTTCCTTTTCGTCGCCGGATGCGGCGGCGGATTGGTTGTTACCGGAGGAAAAATAACCTTCGATGACGGTTCTCCCGTTACGACAGGCGACATTGTTTTCTCAACAGGTTCCTATATGGCGGATGGACGAATTCAGCCGGATGGGACTTATACCCTTTCATCCTTGAAACTAGGTGATGGACTGCCGCCCGGCACGTACACGGTAACGATCAGTTCGTCGGCTAGGGACGAAGGAGAACAGTTGGTTTATTTCGTCGATCCCAAATTTGCCGACCCTGCGACTTCGGGACTCACTGCGGATGTTTCCAAAGGGCAAAGCAAATTCGACTTTACTGTAACAAAACCGTAAGTCAAACGCATAAGTTAGCGGTCGCTCCGGTGCTGTCGCGCCGGGCTCTGTTTGTTCTTCGATGCCTGCGGTTACACCAACGATACTTCCGACAGCGTTCCCGATTCAATAACCTCTTTCAGTTCCTCGTTCTCAATGATTTCCTTCTCAAGCAGCCGTACCGTGAGACGCTCCAAAACGTCCTTCTTGTCTTCGAGAAGTACCTTCGTCTGTTGAAAAAGTTGATCAATAATCGACTTTATCTCCTGGTCGATTTCCCTAGCCGTCTCTTCACTATGCAAACGCTGCTGCGGAATACCATTGCCCAAAAAACTCGCACGAGGATTGTCCCGAAATGACATACGCCCCAGCCGACTCATTCCGTAATCCATCACCATTCCTCTTGCAATGTCGGTCGCCCGCTCTAAATCGTTCTGCGCTCCCGTCGAAACGGCATCGAACTCCATTTCCTCCGCAATCGTTCCGCCGAGGTACGTTTGAATCCGTGCTTCCAATTCCATTTTCGTCAGCAAATATCGGTCATCCTCGGGACGTTGCGAAGTGTAACCCAGCGCAGCCAGCCCGCGCGGAATAATCGATACCTTATGCACCGGATCGGAATGCGGCGTAAAATAAGCGACCAGCGCATGTCCACACTCATGCACGGCAACGCGGCGTTTTTCTTCAGGACGCATCACCCGCTTCTTCTTTTCCAAACCGATGGTAACGCGTTCGACTCCCTCGGTAAATTCCGTCATCGTTACACTACTCTTGCCGGAACGCGCCGCCAGTAATGCCGCCTCGTTAACTAACGCTGCCAAGTCCGCTCCGACAAAGCCGGAGGTAATCGACGCAATCTGTTTCAAATCGATACTCTCGTCGAGTTTGACATTTTTAGCGTGAACTTGCAGTATCGCTTCTCTGCCGTGTAAGTCAGGACGATCCACGAGAACCTGCCGATCAAATCTTCCCGGTCGCAGCAGAGCGGGATCGAGAATCTCCGGTCGGTTCGTTGCTCCCATAACGATAATTCCCGCTCCAGTACTGAACCCATCCATCTCAACGAGCAGAGCGTTGAGTGTTTGATCCCGCTCATCATGTCCGCCGACAGAACCGCCGCTTCGGACTTTGCCCAGAGCGTCCAACTCGTCGATAAATATGATACATGGATTCCGCCGCTGTGCCTGTTCGAACAAATCCCGGACTCGCGCCGCTCCGACGCCGACGTAAAGTTCGACGAAGTCCGAGCCGGAAAGACTGTAAAACGGTACGCCCGCCTCTCCTGCGACGGCTTTGGCGAGGATAGTCTTTCCCGTTCCCGGCGGTCCGACTAACAAAACACCGCGAGGAATTCTTCCGCCGAGTGCGTGAAACTTTTCCGGCGTTTGGAGAAATTCGACGATCTCTTTAAGTTCTTCGACGGCTTCGTCCACGCCGGCAACGTTTTCAAACTTGATATCGATGTCTTCTTGGACAACAAGCCGACCGCGGCTGCGTCCGAAAGCCATCGCTCCAGAGCCGCCCAAGTTACGGATGATGAGAAATGTGAGTCCCAAAAAGCAGGCAAACATCAGCAGCCAGATACCGTGCGTTTGGAAGAAATTGGGATAGCCGACGCTGCGATAAGGATAACCGCTGTCGGCAAGCCGCTGTTGTAATGCTCCGCCGTCGTCGGCGAAGCCGCTGCGCCCTGAAAAGATGGGAAACTTTTCGACTGCTTTCTGTTCGCCCGGCTTTTTAGCGGTGTTCATGACCTGCCGGGTTGCTCTTGCCCGAATCTCAAACTGTCCGACGACGATTTTGTCGAGATTAGAATACCGGACGGTCATTCTATTCGATTCGGGACCTTCTTCGACTTTGATGAAATTATCTTCGCCGGGACCTTGGTCGATCAGTGCCATCATTTGATTGAAGTCGAGTTCGACGCCTCCGGAACGGCTTATTAAGGTGATCATCAGAAACGTTGTCAGAATGATCAGGAGAATGAGTCCGATAGAAGGAAAATTTCCTTCCGGTTGTTTGGGATTCGGTGGTTTGTTAGGGACTTTTTTCGAGGAATTAGTCGAAGAGTCTTTGTCTTCTTTATCGAAAGAGAGTGGGACTTTCAATTCGAGATCGGGTTCTTTCTCTGACGATTTTTCTTTTTTTCGTTGTTCGATGAGGTGTTCGACGTCCTGTTGAAACTCGTCTGTTTCGTACGGTTCTGGCGGCAGGAAGTCGTTCTCTGTTTTATTTTTTTTGGAGGGCATTGCGGTTATTTTATCATGCCGACGGCGCTTGTCAACTATTTTTCTAACTGGGTGCGAGGATTGAAAAGTCAAAAAAATGGTAGGTTGTCGACCGCCGTTCAGTTGCGTCGGTGCTAGCCGACTAAAGAGCCGGGGATGTAGCGTAGCGCAATCCCTGGGTTCCAGTGCGCCAAGTAATTTTCATGGCGTAGGTTGCCGCCCGGCGGTCGGCAACCTACCACATTAGCCAAATGTGTCGACGGACTGGGAACGGTACCCACCGTACACTCTCTTGCCTTGCGTTTTGAACGTGGTACAATGAACGCATCGTTTTTGTGGAGACGAGGACGCGACAAGGCAGTTATGGCAGATATTGACGACATTCGGAGCGTATTGGAGCAAGTTCATCTTATTCAAACTCGGCTTGGCGACCTTAACGGTCGATTGCGCCGGGGTCCATCACTACTGAAAACCCAAGAAGGGAACATTCAAAAGCACACCGAGAAACTCGAAAAGTTGCAGTCGGAATATCAGTTATTGCTTGCTGATGCGAAAAGCAAAGAGCAAGAGGTCAATGACCATAGTACGGCGATTGCCAAACGTAAAGCACAGCTACAAGAAGCAAAAACAAATAAAGAATATCAGGCTTTACAGCTTCAGATCGGAGTAGACGAAAAATTGCGAGACTCCTTGGACGACGAGGCGCTCGAAGCGATTGAGAAAGCGGAGCGGTTCGCACTGAAACTTCCTTCCGTCGAAGCCGATGTGAAAAAGGCACGGGAGCTTTACGAAGCGACGAAAAAGAAATTTCTATCAGAAAAACCTCAAATCGAATCAGAGATTGCCGAATATCAAAAACAGCTGCTTACGGAGGAAGCCAAGATGGTGAAAGAGTTTCGCGATGTTTATGACCGGCTGGTACGCAGCGTCGGCGGCGAAAATGCTTTGGCAGTCGTTGAAGGGCAGAAGTATTGCGGCGGTTGTAATCATCAAATACCCGTCAATTCCTTAGCCCACATTCTTGCTAGAAAGCCGATAACTTGCAGTTCATGTGCAAGACTCCTTTATGTTCCCCAAGATTTTCAGTTCGATAAGGGATAGTACCGATGTTGAACTGCGTAAGGCTTCCGCCGGAAAGTGATATACTCATTAGGATGGTGTTTATATGGACTCACAACATAAGCGAGCGGGGGGCGTTAGCCCCCCGATGGAAAACCAACACACTTTGCAACCCAACGGGGGGCTTACGCCCCCCGCTCGCTGGAAAGAAGACTCCACAAAATTTTTGACACACCCATGCCGCAGTCTATCTTACGGTTCGTTTTTCCTCAATCCTACGATTGCGGCTCTGCTCGAACGACAATCTCAATCCGATTATTTCTCGCTCGTCCTTCTGGATTTCCATTTTCAGCGACGGGTCGGCTGCGCCCGAAACTGCTCGTGCTAATTTTAGCAGCATCCCAGCGGAGTGTCTCGACGAAGAAGTTCATCGCCGCCCTTGTCTTGGCTGCTGAAATTTCATGTTTTTGAGTCGGGTTATTCGGATCGCTCATCAAGTTGTCCGTGTGCCCCTCTATATCGATGAATACGTGAGGATCGGCTGCCCTAATTTCGGCAGAAATCACACGGAGCACTTCTTCTCCTTCTGCCGATAATTGCCAACCATTCGGCACGAAAAGTGTCTTGTCCATAATTTCAAAACGCACATTCTGCGAATCGTCCTCAAAGATATGTACTCCCGGCTTGTTGATGATCGGCAACGGTTTTGCCGGTTTCATTTCCGGCAATGACTCTTCTAAAATAGGTGACGACTGCTTTGCCTCTTCCAACTGTGCTTCCAATTCTGTAATTCTCTGATTCAATTCGTCGATAGCCGCAAGCAGAGGAAGATCGGATTGCGGTTCTTCTTCTATCGTAATTGTTTGCGGATCTGTTGCCTCCGGTCGAGCTATTTGCGTCGGCGGCGGCGGAAACAATTCTCCCGGCATAATAGGACGAAACGCCGAATAAATATCAGACTCAACCTGCTGCGGATTAAAATAGACCGGCGGGGCAGGAATAGAGACGGGGGGCGGGGACGACGGTTTTGGCGATAAAGTTTGACAGCCAGAGAGCGCAAACAGACCGACCGTTAGCAACAGCGCTGCGAAAGGCAAGAACTGATTGACGGAAAAACGGCAACGCATAACCAGCGAAAGGAAAAAGGAAATTTCCACTACGTGATTATACCCAATATAGTAAAAAGAATTGTAATAATTAACGTCCAAATGAACATTTTCTCTGTTTTCTCTTCTGGTGATGCGGATTGTATAGGATTTGCAGCGGCGTGTGCCTTTGTGGGAAAAGAACACGATGCCGGAAAAAAGAATTAGTCAGCTTTGCTGCATTTCCCAAACTTTTCTAAAGCTCTGTCCCGGAAATGCCGATTGTAGCGGAAGGGGGTGTTGTTATGTCCACTAAACATTTTTTCGTTCTGTTATTGTGCTTCACGTCGGCGAGTGTTCTGACTTCGGGCTGTAAAATGCAAGATCATCAGCGTTCGCCGAACGTCGCTACCGCGCCGCCGTATTGGCAATCGCACAGCCAGCAGGCGCAAAGCCAGTTGGATGATATGCGTGCCTTTCATAAAAAGGAGTCCGCCGAAATGACTGAAGAAATGAACGTTTTTCGTAACCGTGAAATGGAGCGGCTTACGACAGCCGGCGAAGAACCTCGGAGGGAACAGAACAAGGAAATGAACGAAGTGAGAATTGTTCCCCAGCAGGAAATCATCGCTAAAACACCGGTGCCGCGTGAAAAATGGAATTGGGCAACCCCGGCAACTTGGTTCAAGAAAAAAGACAAAAACAGCACTCCGTTGGTGAGCAAAACCGACCAAAGCGTGCGGTAACCGGAGTGGAGCGCAGCACAATGACGGAGGGGTGTCAAAGATTTTGTGGAGTCTTTTTCCAGCGAGCAGGGGGCGTTAGCCCCCCGTTGGGTTGAGAAGTGTTTTAGTTTTCCATCGGGGGGCTAATGCCCCCCGCTCGCTTATGTTGTGAGTCCACATAAACTTTGACACACCCCAATGACGGAGGGACTGTCTAACGGGTATATCACTTTCCGGCGGAAGCCTTATTAGAGGTTCCCTTCTGTGTAAGGAAAAAAACATTTTCACAATTCTTCAATCACCACATTGGTATTGGTATAAATATCAATTTCGGCGGCGATTTTTAAGGATTCCTTAACGATTTCCGCCGCCGACAGATCGCTGTGGACGGCAAGCGCTTTCGCCGCCGACATCGCATAGTCTCCGCCACTGCCGATGGCTAAAATACCGTCCGAAGGAGCAATCACATCGCCTGTTCCCGACAACAGTAGCGTCGATGAAGCCGCAACAACTATCATCATCGCTTCCAACCGCCGCAGCACTCTGTCAGTACGCCACTCCTTCGCCAGTTCCGTCGCCGCACGAGGAATGTTCGTCGGATAATCCTTCAATTTTACCTCGAAGCGTTCAAGCAGCGCAAACGCATCGGCAGTCGAACCGGCAAAGCCGGCGATGACTTTGCCGTCGAGGAGTTTGCGGATTTTATTCGCATCCGCTTTCATTACGGAACTGCCGAGCGTAACCTGTCCATCGCCGCCGATGGCGACCTTGTCGTTCCGACGCACTGTTAGTATTGTTGTCATAGGATATTTAATTTTGGAGGTAAACAGAACCGCAATCGTAAGATTGCGCATAGAGTCTCTCAATCTTACGATTGCAGCTCTGCTTACGTTTTGACTACCAAACTTTCTTCGTCGTATCCTTCGGCGGTACCTTTCGGGAAAGTCCCGCGTCAATATACTGTCCGCCGCCCGTTTGCTTGCAGTAAATCGCAATCACATTCGTCCCCGGCTTGATCGCCTCTTCGGCATTTTGCAGCGAAAACTGTGCATAACCCGTGAGAAACTGCGGTCTTTCAAGCACTTTCACACCGTTGATATAGACCACACAGTCCTCATCATGGTAAAGGTCAAGCATGAGACTCGCCGGGGCCGCCGCATCTTCGGCTGACAACTCGAATGACCTGCGAATCCAAATATCGCTAGTGTTCCATTCTGTTCTCACCGTTGTATTCGGTGTCATCGCAGTACCGAAGCCGGACGCACCCTTTTGCCACGCCGAAGCATCAAAGTCCGCTTTTTCCCAACCGCCAGCAGGCTTCTCCGTAGTGTACGACCACTCAGAAGCCTCCGCCCTTGCCGTCGGAATGACAGTCTTGAACGTCGCCGGTTCAAATCGCAACGCCTCATTCGATGCCCGAAACTTCTCGATATCAACCTTGATGATTTCCCGGTCATATGTCATCAGACCGTTGACTTCGATTTCCACGTCGGTCGTCTGCGTATAAACGGCGGCGGACAATCCTTTGCCGATCATCGGGTGCAGTCGGGAATTCAGTTCATTGTAAGTGTTGAGAAGGTCATCCTTGTCTTTCAAATTACCGCCGTAGCCCCAGTTGCGGTCGGTTTTTAGCCAGATATGTCCGTCGATAGGCAAGCCGAGTCCGCCGTACTCGCCGAGGACGGTGGAGCGGTTCTCTTCCGGCGGGAACATATCGGGACCGCGATAGGCGTGCCTGACGTACTGGTCGCCGCACCCGCGATCAGCCCAGCCGCTCGGACCATTGACGATCCGCGTCGGGTCGAGTTGTTTCGTCCAATCTAAAATCCGGCAGGTATCATACTGTCCCCAACCTTCGTTGAACGGCACCCAAACGACGATGCTCGGATAATTGTAACAGGCTTCGATGATTTCCTTCCATTCACGTTCATGGTTTTCTTTTGCCTCCGGCGACCGGTTAGCGTCGGGCTGATTCGGTCTGATATGATGCTCATGCTCGCCGTTGGGCATATCTTGCCAAACGAGAACGCCGAGCCGGTCAGTGTGATAGTAGAACCGCGCCGGTTCGACCTTGACGTGCTTCCGCAACATATTGTAGCCGAGTAGTTTTGTAACTTCGACATCGTACGCCAAGGCTTCGTCGGTCGGAGCGGTATAGAGTCCGTCGGGCCACCAACCTTGGTCGAGCAGACCGTGTTGGAAGACGAATTTGCCGTTGAGCATCAGCCGGGTGAATCCGTTTTCGCATTTGCCGAGGGAAATTTCCCGCATACCGAAATAGGAATCGACGGAGTCGATCACTCTGCCTGCCCGGACGACTTCGACTTTCAGGTCGTACAGGTGCGGCGTGTCGGGTGTCCAGAGAATGGGATTGGGAACTGGCAAGACGAGCGGTCTGCCGGGTAGTCCTTCGGCAACCGTTGCAGAGCGGCGGTTGGCGATGCGTTGACGAATAACCCCCTGTTGGACGGTTCGTTCTCGTTCTGCTTGTTCAGAAACCACGCTGGTACGGATTCGGTCGCCGCGCTGCAACCCTTTGGCGAAAACATCGAGCGTCAACGTGTTATTTCTAATGTTCGGCACCATTTTGAGTCGTTCAATCGACGTTGCCGGTACAGGTTCGAGCCAAACGGTTTGCCAAATACCGGTAACGGGCGTGTACCAAATGCCGTGCGGATTGTTGTGTTGTTTGCCGATGGGTTGGAAACCGTCGGTGGTCGGGTCCCAAACGACGACTTTCAATTCTTGCTCGCCGTTGCGGTTGAGAACATCGGTGATGTCAAAAGAGAAGGGAGCATAACCGCCTTTGTGATTTCCGACTTCTTTGCCGTTGACGTACACGGTGGCATCCCAATCGACTGCACCGAAGTGGAGGAGAATACGTTTTCCTCTCCAATCGGCATCGGCGGGAATGGTGAAGGTTCGTTTGTAATGCAGATTTTTGTCTTTGCCGACTCTTTCTCCGACACCGGAGAGTGCGGATTCGACGGGATAGGGAACGAGGATTTTTCCGTCATAGTTTTCCGGCGTTGCATTGCGGTCTGTGATGGCGTAATCCCAGAGTCCGTTGAGGTTAAGCCATGTTTCTCGTTCCATTTGGGGACGGGGATATTCCGGCAGGGGATTGTTGGGATCGACATCTTTGGCGAATCTGGATTGGATTTTGTCGCCTGCGATTTTCCAGTCATCGGCGAGTGCGATTGCCGGTAGTAGAAGCAAGCAGAGTAAGAGGGTGAGTTTTCTTTTCATAGAGAACGAAAGGCGTTAGGGGAATGTTTATACCACACTGTACCCTATTTTATCTGATTGTCAGAGAAAAACAATCGGGACGGTATGCGTGTCGAGGGACTGAGGGTGTCAAAAAGTTTGTGGGTATATTCAACATTGCGCAGCGAGCGGGCAAGTGAGAAAGCGAGCGGGGGGCATTAGCCCTCCGGTGAGTTTGAACCAATTCGCACAACACCGGGGGGCTAACGCCGCCCCGCTCTTGCGCAATGTTCCAAAGACCAACTAATCTTTTACACACCCTACCCCATTACCTCGTTGTACCCCACATGTTTTTGTGGCAAAATTGTCAAGATAGGCAAAACAAAATCCGTGTCAGGCGGAGTCTATTTCACAATTTAGGTAACTCTGGAAAAATGGGCAACTTTTCGTTTCTTTT
>Ga0099364_10014488_pt1 | contig 10491 bp, 9 predicted proteins | sample TergutTh196P3_FD_73070 | JGI IMG/M metagenome (GOLD analysis project Ga0099364, IMG submission 73070) | Microcerotermes parvus P3 segment gut microbial communities from Pointe-Noire, Republic of the Congo - Th196 P3 | ecosystem: Host-associated > Arthropoda: Insects > Digestive system > Gut ...
CAATAGTTTCAATATCCCTTTTCTGTAATCTTCACTGTATGACATATTTTTCCCCTTTGTTTTTTTTCTACTATTTTATCACATTCTTTTGCTTTTGTCAACTGAATATACTATACACTGTTAAAGAGCTTCTATAATCTAACCCATTTATAATGACTGTAGCCGCCACAGTAAGCGCTTGATTAATATACCAGGCAAGTATTCGTACAATTCCCGCAGAATATACGGAAGCCAAGCTGAGTCCTGCAATAATTGCGGCAGGCAGCAGAATATTAAACGGCGCCCAATACAGATAAATATAATTAAAATGTACAGCCAGACGTATCATAAGGTAATACATTAGAGGAACCGTCAGGTATAAAAGAAGCTGAAATAGAAAAATTATTTTTGTTTTCCATAACAATTTAAGCATATTTATCCATCGCCCCCAAAAATGAACGCATAAGCGTTCCGTCAATTGCATCAGTATCTTCCATTACTAAAAAATAATTAGAATGGCAGATTAACAAGTTATACAGTAAGATATAAATATTAATAGCATTTTCTGTCAGCAGTTTATTCTTTATAAAATAATCTATGATTATCTTTGCGCCTTCGAACGGCGGTATACTTTTAGCAACATTTCTGACAAGCAGTTCACGCAACCCTGCAAGATGCTGGGTATACCCTGTTGAAAGGTAATTTCGCGCTACAAAATTATGCGGAAAAACCGCTATAAGCGTGATTAAAAAATGTTCAGAATTTATAGAGATTTTTTTGTTTTTAAAGTTTTCGATGTACAAACAGCATCTATCCGCTGATAGTGCAGGCATAGACTGTTCTATATTAAAATACTTTTCACCCTGATAAAAAGCGAATAGATCATTCTTGTGTATTTCATCATGCCCAAGCAGCCTAACAATACTGTGCCTTATTGTTATATCACCTGCGCGATAACTAATCAATCTCATAATTTCCTCCTATATATAAAGGGAGCCGTATTTATTGGCGGGTGTTTCACTGCACGTAACTGTCAGCATCAAAAGATTTGACACGCCAGTAATAAATTCATAATATAAATGTAAATCTCTGTTTTCAATAGGCGATACGACCATTATATTTACACGGTCATCAGAGTCTAAAGCATACAAATTTTCCATAAATGAATGATGCTCGTTCGGTACCATCAGCGACATAGGCGGCTCCCCAAGCATCGCTTTCAATTCCTTAGCATCCGTAACAAAAGACTCCCATGTAGTTTCTTTAAAAATAACTTTTAAAGGTCTACGCTTTTTGAAATTTCTGTAGGTCGCTGTGAACACACCCCTATTTATAAAACGTGACCCGTAAGCGCATATACCCAATGCTTCATAAGCGTCATAGCTATGTCCTGATATTTCATCAGCTTCCTTTAACCACGTTTTTGGATTAAGCTTTAAGGTAGTAAGAATATCCAAAGCATTTTGCCGTTTATCTGTTTTCCTATAATTTTTATTTGGGTCGGTATTCACAAGGAATGCTTTCCAAGAATTTGGGAACACAGGGTATATGTTAAATTTATGCTTGATAATTAGATAATTTCCGCGCGATAAAAAATTTCCTACGGCTCTCTCTGTGTTCTTCATTACTTTAACTGCATGGGTGCTGCCGCTCCAATCGTCAGGAGTTTTTTCATAGGCAGCAGTAATAATTAGGGCATTATCCAATGCTGAATGTATAAGCGGAAATAGTAAATGGAAGAATTCATCGTGCGTTTCTTCTTCGCGAAAAAACATAACCAGTGTTGTATCAGAAAAATCTACAGCTTGCCATGCTACCCCAAAAACACCGGTAGCTCCATCTATTCCTAAATGATAATCACCATGAACAGGGGTTATATTAAAGTCTCTGTAATCTCCAAAGAAAAATATATCTTCCGTTTTATAAAATAATTTCATATTAAGTCTCCTTAGTTACCTTGTTTATAACAGTTTTATTTAAAAAATAAAATTACATCAACATTGTATTTTTAATAATTTTATGGTATAATCTTCTTAGCAAACTTTTAGGGGAGATTTCGCATGGAAATAAAAATAGCAATCTGTGATGATGAGCATCATCAGGCGGAATATAATAAAATGCTCGTGAGCAAATGGGCGGGCGAGAATAATATAAACGTAACGATTGATATGTTCGAGAGCGCAGAGAATTTTAAAAGTGCATGGCGTGAGAGTAATATATATGATATACTGCTGCTTGATATAGAGATGAGCGGACAGAACGGCGTGGAACTTGCACGGGAAATCCGGCAGAGCGACGCAAAACTTGTGATAATATTTATAACAGGCTATACTGATTATATTTCAGAGGGTTACGATGTTTCAGCCTTGCATTATCTTATGAAGCCGATAAAAGATGATAAACTTTTCGAGGTGCTTGATAAAGCAATGCAAAATTTAGATAATGAAATAGAAACGCTTGCTATCAAGGTAAACCGTAAGGATATATTAATACCGCTTCGCGACATCATTCATATAGAATCATCTCTGAATTTTATCCTTATAAATACAGCAGAAGAACAATATAAAGTAAAAATGTCGCTTGTTGAAATTGAGGATAAGCTCGGCAACAGTTTTTTCAAATGCACCCGCTCGTTTATCGTCGGTCTGCGGTATGTTCACATTATAACAAAAAAGGAAATCATATTGGCTAACGGCGTTACGCTTCCGCTCGCCCGCGGATTATATCAGGATATAAATGACGCGCTGATAAAATATTGCTAAAAATTATTAATGTATGGAGGCAGTTATGTTTTTCAAAAACAAAGTAGATAAAAAGATGGCGGTGTTTCAGACCGATCTCATAGACAAGCACTACGTCGAAGTTGAGAATATGTATAAGCAGGTTCGGGCTTGGCGACACGATTATAAAAATCATATCCAAACGCTCAAAGCATATATGTCGGTGAATGAGTATGACAAGGTAAACGAATATCTTGACCGTCTTGATGAGGATTTGACAAGCGTTGATATAATAATGAAAACAGGAAATATAATAATAGATGCTATATTAAACAGCAAAATATCTCTTGCAAATTCTAAAGAAATAAATGTAACCGCAAAAGCAGCCTTGCAGGAAAATCTAAACATATCTGAAATAGATTTATGTGTAATCATCGGCAATCTACTTGATAACGCGATAGAGGCTTGCGAAAAAGTTAGAGATGGCAACGAAAAATTTATCAGGATTTCGATAAGTATAAAAAGTATGCAGTTATATATATATATCGCCAATACCGCACCGGGCGGCAAACTGATGAAAGTGAACGGCAGGTTCGCCACGCGGAAAAGCGGTTATCACGGATTCGGGCTTGCGCGTATAGATAAAACGGTGGAAAAATACAAAGGGTACGTTAAACGCAACAGTGAGGACGGTGCATTCACGACGGAAATATTATTGCCGATATAAGTTAAAAATAATAAAACGTGCATTTCGTATATCAAAACGTGCTTTTCATATACCGAATGTACTTTTTTATTTGAATTATGTTATAATATTTGTAAAAAGATTATACTAATTTTAGTGAGGATTTATTTATGGTTGAGCAGAAAAATAAAAAAATCAAAGTAGAAAAGAAAAAGCCAAAGTATAATATATTTCAGAATACAGCTTTCGCGTTAAAAAATATTTGGAACAGCGGACAAAAAATGATTGCGGTTGTAACAATCGCAAGGATTCCCGTCGCTCTCATTTTATCAATCATCGCACTTTACACGCCGCGAATTATTTTAAACAGCCTCGAATTTTCAGATACCATGCAGGAGATGATTACAATTATTATAGGGCTTCTTATCATTACTATGGTTTTTAACTTGATAGATACCTATATCGGCGTAAAACGCACAGCATTTAGTTTTAGATTAATCGGGTATTACAGCATGATTAGATATAAAAAATATCTTAACGCGGATTATGAACATTTGGAAAACCCAATATTTCAGAATATAAACCAGAAAACCGGAGAAGCCTTGATGAACAATATGACTCCGGCACTACAATTACAAGATAATTTCGCTAACTTAATGATAAACATATTATCGCTCATATTCTTCGGAAGCGTAATTTCAACTTTAAATCCATTGATTTTACTGCTGTTAATCACAACAGTCTTTATAAATTATTTTATGATGAAAAATATAAAAAATCACGAGCATAAAATAAAAGACAGACGAGCCGCAGTATCAAGAAAACTTACGTATTTAGGTAATATGTCAAAAGATTTCAAAAACGGCAAAGATATAAGATTGTACGGTATGGCTGAGTGGTTTCAAAAAATGGCTGGAATATCTACGGTAGAACGGCAAAATATGAGAAAAGGCATCGAATACAGATATTTCGGAGCGTCTATAATAAATTTTCTGATACTTTTTTTGCGTGACGGCGGAGCTTATATCTATTTGATATACAGAGCCGTTGCGGGTGATATAAACGCAGGTGACTTCGTACTATACTTTGCGGCAATCGGGCAATTTGCAAACTGGTTTCAGGGGATTATTGATACATGGCTGAGTGTTCATACAGGCAGTTTGCAAATCTGCGATATACGCGAATTTTTAGAATACGAAAACAACACAAATCGCGGCAAAGGCATCGAATTGCCGAAAAACACGGACGGGTTAAGCATAGAACTAAAAAATGTCGCTTACCAATACCCGAAAGCTGAAGTTCCAACGATTAAAAATATAAATCTAAAAATAGAAGCGGGAGAAAAAATCGCTATTGTCGGATTAAACGGCGCGGGCAAGACAACGCTTGTAAAATTAATCTGCGGAATGTACGAGCCGACAGAGGGCGAAATTCTCGTGAACGGGCATAAAGTCAGCAACTATAATATCGAGGAATATTATACGTTGTTTTCTGCTGTGTTTCAAAAGTTTAGATTCCTGCCTATCTCAATCGGGCAGAATATTTCGATTGTGTCTAAAGAGCAGGCAGATATGAAAAAAATTGAAAAATGCGTGGAACTCGCGGGATTAACGGAAAAATTAAAAGGCTTGGAAAAAGGTATCGACACACCGTTAATAAAAGAAATAAATTCTGACGCAACGGAATTGTCAGGCGGCGAACAGCAAAAACTGATGCTTGCGAGGGCTATATATAAAGACGCGCCGGTTCTGATACTGGACGAGCCGACAGCCGCGCTTGACCCGATTGCCGAAAGCGAAATGTATATGAAATATAACGATATTACAAAACATAAAACGTCCGTATTTATCTCGCACAGGCTGGCAAGCACACGTTTCTGCGACAGGATTATATTAATCTCGGACGGCGAGATTACAGAAACCGGCACACATGACGAGCTTGTTAAGCAAGGCGGCAAATACGCTGAATTATATGATATACAAAGCCAGTATTATAAAGATAATATAAACGAAAGTGAAAGCGGGGCGAAAATATAATGAACGACAAAAGAACATTAAAAGAAGATATTTCGATAATTATAGCAGGCTATAAAATTTTATTTAAGATTGACAAAAGATATATATTTTTTCCGATAATCACTTCATCTATAAATTCGCTTTTTCCGTTTGTAATTCTGTATATGTCCGCACGAATTTTAACCGAACTGACAGGCGCAAGGGATTTACAAACCCTTATAACTTACGCTGTTATCACAATATCGGTAAATTTAATTCTCGCATTTATAAAAAGATTCGTCGATATGAAAAACAGTCTGTATTTAGATATATGGTTTGTCAAACTTGATTTATTTTTGAATGATATAAATAACAGTATGCAATATGAGCATCTGGAAAATCCTGAAACACGGATTCTACGGGATAAAATAGCGCACACTCAAAACGCGGTCGGCGGCGGTTTATGGCAGCTATCAGAAAGAATAGGAGATTTATCTTATGATATATTTACGATAATATTTTCGGTATCGCTTACTGTCGGAATGTTCGCAATGAGAGCTGAGGGTGATTTATCGGGAATTGCAGACATTATAAATTCTCCGTATTCCGCAGTAATCATATTAGTCGTGATATTCATAAACGCCGGTGTCGGTATGTGGATTGGAAAAAATGAAGAAGGAAGAACACATACTGCGATGCGGGGTTTGGCGGATTCAAACAGAATAGCTTTTTATTATTCGGGAAGCGTAATGGATTCTGTGTGCGGCATGGATATACGAATGTTTAAGCAGACACCTATAATACTGGAAGAAATAAAAAAGAAAATGTTGAACGCAGAATATTTAAATGAAACGGCAAGCATTGCACGTAAATACAGAACTATACGAACTTTTATGAATTCGATTGTTAATATAATAATATTCAGTTATGTTGGCATCAAAGCGTTCAGTGGAGCGTTCGGCATAGGTTTATTTTTGCAATATACAGGTTGTGTGAGCAGATTTGTTTCAGGATTTTCCGAGTTATTTTCTGATATTGCGGGGTTCAAGCACAATAATATATATCTTAAAGATGTTCTCGAATATGTAAATATGCCAAACGATATGTATAAAGGCACGTTGTCCGTTGATAAAAGCAAGAATAATGATTATGAAATCGAATTTAGAAACGTCAGTTTTAAATATACGTCATCAAATCAATACGCGCTTAAAAATGTATCGTTTAAATTTAAAATCGGCGAACGGCTTGCGGTTGTGGGCATGAACGGCAGCGGGAAAACTACTATGATTAAGCTATTATGCAGACTATACGACCCGACAGACGGCGTTATCACGCTCAACGGCATTGATATAAAGAAATACGATTATACCGAATATATGGAATTATTTTCTGTAGTGTTTCAGGATTTCAGCTTGTTTTCGTTTACACTCGGACAAAATTTATCTGTTTCCGTTGGATATGAAAGCAAACGCGCGGAAAAATGTTTGGCAATGGCAGGATTCAGCGAGAGATTAGCTGATATGCCTAATGGGTTAGAAACTTCGCTTTACAGAGATTTCGAGGAGGACGGAGTAGAAATCTCCGGCGGCGAAGCGCAGAAAATTGCGCTTGCACGTGCGTTATATAAAGACACGCCGTTTATCGTGCTTGACGAGCCGACAGCCGCGCTTGACCCTATTGCGGAGTTTGAAATTTACTCGAAGTTTAACGAAATCGTGGAGGATAAAACAGCGATTTATATATCACACAGGCTATCATCATGCAGGTTCTGCGATGATATAGCGGTGTTCCACGAGGGGGAGCTGATACAGCGGGGCAGTCACGATATGCTTATCGCTGACAAGCGCGGGAAGTATCACGAGCTGTGGAACGCGCAAGCACAGTATTATCAGGAAAATAATGAAATAGAGTTGTAAAAACCATGCAAAATGGTTGAATCTCCTCCCCTGCTCTTCTGGCTTGTTTCTATAATTAGGAGTAGAAATTAACAGAATAAACCTTGATTTTTCACAGGGTTTGTAGTATAATGGATAACAGATTTAAAAATATTATCTGCGTCGGCTGTGGTGGCGTTGCGAACGTAGAAAATTTATATTTTTGGAGGTAGTAAAATGGCGTATATAGAAGTTGATTCAAAAAAAATATATATTGAAGAATATGGAAAAGAAAATAACCATACAATAATTTATTTTCATGGCGGTCCCGGCGCGAGTTGTTTGGATTTTATCGACCAAGCAAAAGCATTAGGCGAAAAATATCATGTTATCAGCTTTGACCAATACGGAGTTATGAGGTCTGATGCTATTCCTGAAAATGAACCATTCGGCATGACAGAGCATATCAATTTGATTGATAAAATGCGTGAAATATTCGGCGTTAGCACATGGACTATAATAGGTCATTCATACGGTGGAATGCTTGCTTGTCTATATGCCTATACTTATCCTCAAAACACTTCGACAGTTATTTATGATTGTCCGTCATGGAATTTTGTTTTATCAGCAAAATCAATAGCGTCTTTCTTTATACCATATTTTCAAAGAATTAATTCAGAAGAAAGCTTAAATAACTGCCAGAAAATTATAGACAAAGATTTTATCAACAGCTCAGAAGTATTCGGCGATTTAATGTCTATGTTGACTATGATAAAAGACCCCAAAGAACGCAATTATTTACATGGAATAAGTTTTGAAGAATATCAAGTATATTGGGAACAAGATAATATACCTGAAAATGGCTGGGAAAAAGGCAATGTTCATTTTCAAAAACTTGTTGACGCAGGAGAAATATTCAACGATTATCTGCCCTATCTTAAAGAATTAAAACAGCCGTCTTTATTATTGGTCGGTAAATATGACCCAGCTTGCGGAAATGAACAGCGAGATTATTTCAAACAATTTTCCGTTAAAGGCAGTATTATTGAATTTCAGAATAGCGGGCATTTTCCGCGAATAGAAGAAGCACAAGCATATACAAAATCAATTATAGAGTTTCTCGATGTCAACACCCGATAATAAACATTTCCAAAAGCGTTTAAGTTTTCGTATGGTACGAAAAAAATTTATGTTAGACGAGGCGATGTTATGCAAAATGCAAAAAGGATAAAGAGATTTTATAGGGTACGCAAATAAACGATAGTTAAGAAAGGGTAAAAATAATATGATTGCTGAAAAGAAACCTAACGTACTGTGGATATGCACAGACCATCAGAGATATGATACGCTCGGCTGTTACGGCAATACTTTCGTAAGAACGCCTAACATAGACAGGCTTTCCGAAAACGGCGTGCAGTTTAATTATGCGTACAGTCAAAGTCCCGTATGTACGCCTTCGCGGGCTTGCTTTCTGACGGGGCGGTACCCGCGCACAGCACGCACCCGGCAAAACGGTCAGATGATACCGCGCGACGAGCGACTGATTAGTAAAATTTTCGCGGAGCAGGGGTATAACTGCGGACTTTCAGGCAAGCTGCATCTCGCGCCGTGCAATACTGCCGTATGCCGGACTACTGAAGAACGTATCGACGACGGGTATTCTGTATTTAACTGGTCGCATCACCCGATGGATTTTGACAGTCCGAAAACAGGCTGGGCTAATAACGAGTATAATATATGGCTTAGGCGAAACGGTCAAGCCTACCGGACAGAACCGTATAACGGCAGTAAACACGTGAGTATCGGTATGCCGGAAGAGTATCACCATACAAAATGGTGCGTTGACAGGGCGATTGATTTTATACAGGCTAACACGGCACATGAGAACCCGTGGTTCTTTTCAGTCAATATTTTTGACCCGCATCACCCGTTCGACCCGCCGAAAGAGTATCTGGAAAGATATATTAATATGCTTGATAATATACCACTGCCGAATTATGTTGCGGGCGAACTTGCCGGCAAACTTATATATCAGCAGCGCGAACATGAAAACGGCGGCTATAATAATGATAAAAAATATATATATGATACGATGTCTGATTATGACCACAAGTTAATACGCGCATCTTTTTGGGCGATGATTGACTTGGTTGACAATCAGACGGGACGCTTGATTAACGAGCTTGAACGCTGTAAACAGCTTGAGAATACAATTATTATATTTACATCAGACCATGGTGATTTGCTTGGCGACCACGGAATGTATATGAAAGGTCCGCATTTTTATGACTGCTGTGTGCGAGTGCCGCTTGTTATATCATGGAAAGGGCAGATTTTAGATAATATAAAGAGTGACGCGCTGGTTGAACTGACTGACATCGCGCCGACATTGATGGAATCAATCGGTCTGAATCCGGAAATTGGTATGCAGGGGAAATCGCTCTGGAATTTGCTGACCAGTGGTACTGCGGTTGATGAGCATCGTGACGATGTTCTGTGCGAGTATTTGAACGCAATGCCTACGCACTCAAATCCGCAAGCGTTTCTGACTATGCTTAGGGATAAGCAGCACAAGATTATATGCGACCATTCAAGCGACGGCGGCGAGCTTTATGATATGATTGCCGACCCGAACGAAACGCATAATCTCTGGAATTTGCCGGATTATTCAGAAACACGGTTCCGTCTGCTGAAACGGTTGTGCGACCGGATAGCGTTAACCTGTGACCCTCTGCCTGAACGCCAAGCTGGATATTAGAGAAAATGTGTAGGGACACGATATATCGTGTCCCTACAACAATTTTGTATAATAAAATTACACCGATGAATAAATTTATTTAAAACTCGTGAGGTAATTTTATGAAAGTTAAAATTGGGGCAAAAATTAAAGGGTTACAGCAACGCAACAGTATCACGCAAGAACGTCTTGCATAGGTTCTCGGCGTAACAAATCAAGCTATATCAAAATGGTGTATGACCTTTTAAATTTTATTTTTATATTGCCAACAATAATTTATTAACCATATTTCCCTTGCGTTTGTTTTCTTGAGGCGTTATACTGCTGTCATCAAAATAAACTTTAATTCTTTCTTTAATTATCCGCTGCCGCCATTTCAACCGGGTCTATTTTAGGAAAGCTACATCTATACTCAATTTCTCTGGGCTAATCTGTTAGCTTAATCTTGCTTCAACACTATATAAAGTTTCGTATATTCTCTAATTTTTTATTTTTTTGCTCT
>Ga0099364_10014489_pt1 | contig 10491 bp, 12 predicted proteins | sample TergutTh196P3_FD_73070 | JGI IMG/M metagenome (GOLD analysis project Ga0099364, IMG submission 73070) | Microcerotermes parvus P3 segment gut microbial communities from Pointe-Noire, Republic of the Congo - Th196 P3 | ecosystem: Host-associated > Arthropoda: Insects > Digestive system > Gut ...
TGAATGCGAAAGCCGGACATACAACGGTTTGGACTTATTACATTACGCATTAATCAATACCGTTCCCCATATTACTAAAACAGTCATGCGTGACGGCGAGGAGGTAAAAGTTACCGACCATGACTCCATGCAGGTAGCGGGAAATATCATCGAACAGATACGTGACAGTTTTACCGAATGGTTAAGCAGACAGTCGCCCGACTTCAAAAAGGAGTTGGAAACGACATACAACCGTAAATTCAATTCATCCGTCAAGCCGCAGTATGACGGCAGTTTTCAGACTTTTCCAGGATTGCGTCTGACGGAACTGAACGTCAAGGAACTCTATCCGAGTCAAAAGGACTGTATCTGGATGCTCAAATGCGCCGAAGGGGGCATTGCCGATCACGAGGTCGGCAGCGGTAAAACACTCATAATCTGCATTTCGGCTTATGAAATGAGAAGGCTTGGGTTAATACAAAAACCGTTGATTCTCTGTTTGAAAAGCAATATCCACGAAATTGCCGAAACATTCTCGAAAGCCTATCCTGATGCCAAAATCCTCTGTCCCGGAGCAAATGATTTTACACCTGAAAATCGCAAACGCATTTTTTACCAGATCAAGAACAACGACTGGGATGCGGTTATTCTAACCCATGACCAGTTTTTCAAGATCCCGCAATCATTGGAGATACAGCATGAAATTCTGCAGGCAGAGCTGGATGCGCTTACAGCCGATTTAAGAGCATTGGAAAAAGATACCGGAAAAGAGGCTTCGGTCGGTTTGCTCAAAGGTTTGGTTATAAGGAAGAAGAATCTTAATGCTAAACTGAAAGCCATCCAATACCGGATGGAAAAACGAAGGGATGAGATATGTGATTTTCTTCAAATGGGTTTTGACCATATTTTTCTTGACGAGTCACAAATTTTCAAAAACCTCTCATATACAACAAGATACAGCAGGGTTTCCGGTCTTGGCAAGCCTGAAGGCAGCCAGAGGGCATTAAACATGCTGTATGCCATTCGCACCATCCAAAAGAAGAAAAAGAGGGATTTATGCGCCACTTTCCTGTCGGGAACAGTCATCAGCAATTCATTGGTTGAACTCTATCTTATTTTCAAATACCTTCGACCCGATGCGTTAAAAGCGCAGGAAATACGCTCATTCGATGCGTGGGCGGCAGTTTATGCGAAAAAAACAACGGATTATGAATTTTCTGTAACTAATGAGATCATACGCAAAGAGAGATTTCGTCATTTTATCAAAGTGCCGGAACTGTGTAATTTTTATCATCAAATATGTGATTACCGCACGGCAGATGACGTAGGACTTGACCGTCCTGCACTTCAGCCTCTTTTATATACCATACCGCCAACTCCAGACCAGAAGGAATTTACCCGGAAGCTGGTTGAATTTGCCCGCAGCGGCGATGGAAAAATATTGGGCAGACCACAGCTGACGGAAAAAGAACTCAGGGCAAAGATGTTAATAGCTACATCATACGCACGTAAAATGTCTTTGGATATGCGGCTGATAGATCCGCTCCATGACGACCACCCTCAAAACAAACTGTCGCACTGTGCGGAAAAAATAGCCGATTATTATCGCAAATACAGCGAACATCGCGGAACGCAGTTCTTTTTCTCCGATCTTGGAACATGGAAGAGGGGTTTTTACGATTTTGACCTTTATACCGAACTCAAGCGTAAATTAGTTGAAGACCACCGTATTCCCGCCCATGAAATCCGTTTCATACAGGAATGCCGCAACACAGATGAACGAAGGGAGCTGTTTGCGGACATGAACAGCGGAATAGTCAGAGTGCTGATGGGTTCCACGGTAATGCTCGGAACAGGCGTAAACGCCCAGCGCCGTGCGGTAGCCATTCATCATTTTGACATTCCATGGAAACCATCGGAAATGGAACAGCGCAATGGTCGCGTATCGCGTCCGGGCAACATGATCGCCAAAGAATTTGCCGGTAACAAAGTGGACTGTTTCATCTATGCCACAGAAAACACGCTTGATACTTACAAATTCAATATTTTGCAAAACAAGCAGATGTTCATCAATCAGATGAAGCGGGGAAGCCTCTCTTTGCGTACCATTGACGAGGGTGCGATGGACGACAGCGGCACGATGAATTTTGCGGAATATGTAGCCGTAATGAGCGGAAATAATGATCTGCTGGAAAAGGCAAGGATTGAAAAAACAATCATGTCATTGGAAAATGAACGTAAGTCATTCTATAACAATCGTTATGGCACCGAAATAAAATTGTCGTCAACCAAAAACTCTCTAATAGAGAAAAAAGTAACATTAGCCGGATTTATTGATGACTGCAATTATTTCAACCAAGCGGTGCCAGCCAACGAAAAGGGTAAACGTCAAAATCCTGTTATTCTCAGCGGATCGGATGCTTCATCGGCAGAAGAGACGGGAAAGAGGCTGCAGGTTATAAAAAACAGAATGGATACGGAAAAACAGGTTGAGAAGATCGGCTCTCTGTTAAAATTTGACATTGCTGTCTGTACCTGCCGGAATCATAATAACGAAAAATACAACCTGTTTTATGTTATTGGAAAAAATGGTTACAGATATACTCATAATAACGGTTTTTTGGCAAATACACCCGAAATCGCCGCCCGTTATTTTATCTCTGCTCTTGAGCGGATACCGCGCTTAATAGAGGTGGCGGAGAGGGATATAATAAAAATGGAAAACGACATTCCCATTCTGGAAAAAATTCTCGAAAACCAATGGAATAATGCTCCGAAACTGCAAAATCTCAAGTTGGAACTGTCAGCCTTAGACAGAAAAATCAGAACAGCACTTGCGGAAATCAATTAGAAAAATTATGAATTACGAATTAAGAGTTAATTCAATGGCTGCTATGTTATTACATTGCCAATGCCTGTTTCATTTGACAAAGGTAATTCCGTGTCCGGTTTGTCATGCAAGGCCGCAAGCGCCCTTTGGGTTTTCAAAAAAATCTCCACGCCTGCGCTTCGCTTGGGTAGTATTTTTTAGAAAAACCTTGCATGACAGGACACGGAATTGTGGAGTCGTCAAAATGAAACCGGCGTTGGTTTCTGTTAAAAATTTTATTAATAAACTAAAAATCATGTATATAAAAATTAAAAAAGGATTTATCCTGTCTATTGACAAAACCGGCAAAGACCGGGGCAAAGCCAAATATGCCAATGCTTTTATCGGTTTTGGAGTATCCCGCAGACGTTCATCAACAGGAATCTATTTACAGGATGCAATAAACGCGGGATTACCGGTAAATGATGAAATTATCCCTGACAGCGAAACCGTAGTCTTTGTGTCGGTTGCATCTGAAGGGATACAATGTATGGGGAAACCTTAAATCAATTAATCATTAATAATGAACAATTTCTGATTCTTAATTCTTAATTCCTAATTTTCAACTAATTATGAGCGATAAAACTTATAAAGAAAACGGCTTCAACACCAGGGATGAATATCTCTGCGACCTTGCCGACAATTACGGTATTTCAACATTTGAAGTACGTGCAATTGCCGATGTACTCGGCGAAAACGAAGATTTTGACGGTTTGATTTCCACACTGGAAGATTACGGCATGTTGTATTAACCTTTTAATTTAAAAATAATGAAAGCAGTAGATAAAATTGTCGATTTGGTTATCGAGGGACTTGAAAAGGGTACGGTTCCCTGGAGGCAAACATGGAAAGAGATCGTGCCCATGAACGCCTTTTCACAAAGAGCATATAATGGGTTTAATGTTCTTTTGCTCTCTTACCGGAGTGTGAAAAACAACTATTCCCATCCTCTGTTCGGAACATTCAAACAGATCTCGGAAGCCGGGGGAAAAGTAAAAAAGGGCGAGACCTCTTTTCCGGTTATATATTGGAAAGTAAGAGATGTGTCTGTAGAAAACGATGAGACCGGCGAGGAAGAGACAGAAAAGCGTTTTACACCATTCTACTATAACGTTTTTAATCTTTCTCAAACAGAAGGTATTGATATACAAAAATTTATTCCTGAAAAAACCGACAATGACAATAATCCGTTAGATAGATGTGAAACGGTTATCAACAACATGCCGAATCTCCCGGGAATCACACATGACAGACCGGGAGCATTTTATGCTCCGGTTACAGACGAGGTAAATGTTCCTGAGTTGCGTTGTTTTGAAAATTCGGAAGAATATTACGCAACAATGTTCCATGAACTGTCCCATGCTACCGGTCATTCGAGCAGGTTAGACAGATTTCGGGAAAACAAAACGGTTTTCGGTAAAAAATCATACAGCTTTGAGGAACTGGTTGCCGAGATGTCATCCACCCTTTTATGTTCCCATTGCGGTATAGAGCAAACCGTTGAAAACTCAATCTCTTACCTCGCAGGGTGGGCAAAGTTCCTGAAAGAGAATAAAAAAAGCGTTCTGTTCAGCGCATCGACAAAAGCGCAGATGTCGGCATGTTATATCCTTGGGAAACCAATGGAATACGAACAAACCGGACAGATTGAAGCAACATAGATTTAAACCGGTAAAAAATAAAAATATGGAAAAAACAGAATTGAAAAACAGTCAGATTGACAATGCACTGACGCTTGGCAAATATGCCCAAAAAGAGGGAAAACAGCGTTTTCTATGGCTTGATGAGACTTTTATGGAGTTATTAAAAACACATCAGGAATACAATCCCGGAAACGCTTCTTTCAGTGATTTGATGGAAGCGTGGCTGCAAGGCTGGGATATTGAAAATATAAATCATTCAACAGTTTAATAAACTTTTATAAATCATTAATTTTTAATCACATGAGTACAAAAAAACAAAACCCAAAAAAAGTTGCAAAAGCAACAGAAGTTGAGAAACCGGTTATTATTGAACAGCCTGCTCAACAGTCGCAACCATCCAACGTAATGGAAATAAAAGTTGCGGAAATAGTTCCCAATCCTGCAAATCCCCGCAAGTATTTTGATGAGGAAAACCTGTCTGAACTGGCGCAGAACATCCATGAACATGGGATTTTCCAGCCCGTAACAGTGCGGGAAGTTCCCGAAGAAAGCGGCAAGAAGTATGAAATCGTCTTTGGCGAGAGACGTTTCAGGGCTGCTAAAATTGTCGGACTGGAAACAATACCGTGTATTGTCCGCAACCTTACCGATGATGATGCTTTTGACATGATGGTATCGGAAAACCTGCAAAGACAGGACATCAGACCCTCTGAAGAAGGTCGGGCGTTTAAGAGTATCCTTGAAAGAGGATATTCCATAGCGTATATTTCCGAACGTTTTGGCAAGTCCGAAACATTTATCCACAGCAGGTTAAGTCTTATCCGTCTGATTCCGGAAATTACCGTATTACTGAACCGGGAGGAAATAAGTATCGGCATGGCTGTGGAAATAGCCCGTCTGGAACCTGAAATTCAGGAAAACCTCTATAAAGAGCATTTGGACAGCGAAATTGAGTTTAACAACTGGAAAAATCTTCCGCTGAAAGTATTCAAAGAGAAGCTGGAAACCACCTATACGGTGCAGTTGTCGCGCTTTTCATTTGACAGGACAGAATGTGACACCTGCACGTACAATTCCGAAGTGCATTCGCTTTTCCCGGTATTGGAAAACAGTCGCTGCACACGTTCTTCCTGCCTGGCAAATAAACAGGAAAAATACATGCTCGATTGTATCATAGCCGCAGTCGGCGATGAAAATCTTGATGTATATATCAGCAATGGAAATAACGGAAATATTCAGACAGATATAGTTAAAAAACTTGGCGAGCTGGGAATAGAGGTAAAATACGGTAATGTTTACAAAATGCCTGAAAACCCGGTTATGCCTTTAGAAGAAAATTTTCCGGACAATCCAAGTTACGGACAGGCAATGAAGGACTTCCGGATAGAACTTTCAAAATGTAATAATGTACAGGGATTGATTGCTAACGGGCTTGCCTGCAAAGTCATCATGATTGAAAACCTGACGCCGGTGCCGGGATACATCATGATAAAGCAGGAAAAAGAGAGTGTGAAAGCAAATCCCAAAATACAAAACACCCCCGAAAATTCAACCGGTTCCGATAAAAACAACGCAGATGACAGCCTGAGCGCTCCGATAATAACGGCTAAAAACAGTCATGTAGAAGAAAAACCCGATTTGTTGTCCACACTACAAAAAAAGGACATGAAAAACAGGGAAGAAGCGCTTGGGAAAATTATTGATGATGCGATAAGCCTGATAACGAACACGGATATTCCTCCGGTGGAAACAACACCATTTGAAGAAACATTGATAAATTTCATCATGTTATCATTTTTAAACCGCAAGTATTATGATTTTTTCAGTATTCCGGAGGGACAGTCCATGACGGAAGAGTTTGCTCTCGGTATCTATTCTACTTTAACCCAAGAGCAAAAAAATCTGCTGAAACGTAATTTTCTGATAAAGTACATAACAATCAAGAATGGCATCAGCAAGAGGGCTGCCCTGTTGATAGAACTTGCAAAACACCATTTCCCCGAAAAAATGGCTGAAATTGAAAAAAATCACAATGATGAATACCAAAAAAAGTGGGAAGTAATAAAAGCGCAAATCGACAAGATTGAGTCGGAAAAGAAAGAAGTTCAGAAAGTTGCATAAACGTAGTTATTAGCCTTGCTCTGTGCATATATACGGCAGAGCAAGTTTTTTTTCAAACAAAATAATCATTAAAAAAATATTGGAATTATTATGACCGGTATCAATAAAATTATCATGGCATTGATAGAATTGGAATCCTTGGGATGCCACACTGTTTTTTTTGAGTATGGAAACGGTTTTTTCCATATAAGAATTTTTAAAGGCGAAGTATGCACAGATAATATCGTGTATGAAAAGAGCGTCAATCCGGTGGACGAACAGGCAGAGGTTGAGAAAATATTCAAACATGTAAACGACATGAAGTATTATGTCTGTAAAACTTCATTCCTGTGTCATAAGCGGGAGTTTGTCAAAAATGAGAAATCGGGCGGGTGGATAAAAACGAAACCTCTTTTTGAGGTTGGTAAAAATTCTACTAAAGCAATGCTGATAGACGGTTCGGGATATTTTATCGACGACCCTGACAACGGTTTGCAATATTTCGTTAATATGAATGAATTAAGTGATATGTAAACAAGTATATAATAATTTAATAATCAGAAAAATGAGTAAGGAAAAATATAAAACCATCGAAATAAACGCTAACCGGATTGTGAATGTGAGCCATAATAAATTAAGTAATGAGAACTATTCTGCTACAAACGATTATTTCATCGGGCAAAGGTAATTCCGTATCCCTGCCATGCAAGGTCGCAAGCGCCCTTGGGGTTTTGAAAAAAATCTCCACTCCTGCGCTTCGCTTGGGTAGTATTTTTCCCAAAAACCTTGCATGGCAGGGACTCGGAATTGAGAATCGCCCAATAAAATAATCGTCTGCACACAGACACAATATTAATAACTAAATATTTACAGATATGAGAATATTGAGTATAAATTGGTTATGGCAACCGGTCAAATGGATTGCCATATTTATGATTGTGTATTATATTATTGTACACATCGGCGTTTCACCGCAAATCATTTGTTTCCTGCTATTAGTCAGACTTGGCATCCGGCTGTTATTACAATTAATCGGCGGCATAATAAAAATAGCATTTATATTTTTCATCCTTTGGCTGTTAACCCTTATTTTCTAACGATATGAAAACAGAAAATCTATTTTTTGGGCATTTAGGTAACGGAGTTACCGTTTACGACATAAATCGTTTGGAATGCAACGATTACATGACAGTTGCACATATTGACTATCACCGCACGATAAAGTATTATACCAAAAATTTGTCGGATAATGCAAAAAGAGAAATTGAAGACTTTGCGAATTTGGGAAACATGGCTGTTTCCGCTTGCCAACCCGATAAATACGCACTTCGTCCTTTGACGTTTAATGTAATATATCACAAACTAAAGTAAAGAAATTGAACTTGTCTACGAAAAAAAGTAACTGATTGATAATGAAATAATTTTTAATAAGCCGTATCAGCAATGATGCGGTTTTCACTTTTTATAAACTTCAAAATCAAAATATTATGTTAGCATTTAGAAAAAAACACTCTCTTCGAGTGAGAAAGAAGCAAACAGCAGCTTTGTGTTCTTTTCCTCTCACAGTAAGCGGTATTACAGGGGTTTTGGGGATAAAAGTCTTGCCTTTTGTATTCCGCACAGATACACACTTTTGGGCATAAGCACTCTTTAATATTTTTAGTAATGGCTGTTAATATACCAACGGAATTAAGAGAATTTCACAGAGAGTTCGAAAAGCTAAGCTGCATGCACGATGCCGCAGAGGTGTTAGATGCCTTTTTGGAATGGATCGCATGGGGCTTTTGCTCTGATAATTCGCTTTTGTGGGAAAGCGGTAAACGCTTCAATGAAAACGAGCGCAAACAGTTCTTGACACTATTTCAGGAATATGTGAAGGTAATGAATGAGCGCATCAAAGGAGACGGCGACTGGTATGATCTGTTTGGAACATATTACGAAACTTACATCGCCGGTAAATCACGGCGCGACAGCAGAGGACAGTTTTTTACGCCTCCGCATATATGCAACCTTAATGTAATGATTACAGCATCCGGACAGGAAAAAGGACAAAAGATAAGTGATCCATGTTCGGGCAGCGGTCGTTTTTTGTTGGCGTTACATGCTCATGCACCGGGTAACTATATGTATGCGGAAGATATAGACCATACCTGCTGCATGATGAGCGTCTGCAACTTTTTAATGCATGGCGCTGTCGGCGAGGTTGTTTGGCATAACAGTCTGGAACCCGGTTCATGGTTTGCCGGATGGCGGGTAAACCATAATCTGAACAAACCTCTGCATAAACATTTCGGATGTCCGCATGTTGAAACGCTGCAAAAAGAGGAGAGTTTTGTTTTTCAACATTGGAAAACACAGAAAACAGTGGATGAGCACAATATGTCTGCTCACACTTTATTTTCATCGGAAGAGGATATGTTTTCGGTAAAAGCATCGCAGCTAACCCTGTTTTGATATTCGGAAATGAAAGTGTTCACTCCGGCACAAGCTATTGAATTTATAAAATGCTATTGGCAATCAGCAAATTAATGTGATTGCAAACTAATAATAAACTTAAAAAATAAAAAAATGACAGAAAAAAAACAAAAGAAGTATAAACTGCACAACAGTTACTTCAAAGTCAACAGAATGTTGAACCTTCCGGACTCCATTTTGGAAATAGCGGAATATGAAAAAGCGAACGGCGAGCTGCCCTTTGCATACACAGGTAATAATTGGGTGTACGATGCCTTTTGCGAACGACAAAAGTATCGAGGGGTAGATAACTCGCAATTTCTAACGCCGGACAATACGGTAAAACAAATGATGCACTTTGTGGAAAAATATTTTTTCCATAAAAATGTACTGGAACCATGTTGCGGAACAGGGCAAATTACAAGGGAATTGCTAAAAACAGGATATGATGTACTTGCCTTTGACAGTGACTCTGAGCATGTCAGACTATGCAAATTATTATATCCTGATTTATCTGTTTTTCAATATGATTTCAGAGACAGCCCATATTTTGCAAATCAAATCATTGCCAACCCGTCTTATGAAATTTCGGAGCTTACGGATTTTTTAGAATGGATAGAGCGGATACAGGGCTTTGGCGGAATAGCTATTCTGCTGTTGCCTAAAGGCTTTGTCAACAAAAAGAAACCAAAGCGCACAGTCAACGCTCTTAGCAGGTTTGAAATACTTGAAATTGAGGATATGAAAGAAGGGTTTGTCCGAACAGAAACCCGTGCGGAAATAGTTGTTCTAAGAAAACTTTAACCATGACCTCAAATCAAGCAAACAGCATCAGCCTCAAAGAATTTCTTGCAGATATGAGTGTCCATCCCAAAACGGAAAAATCATATTACGGCATGTATTTTTCGCCGTTCCGGGCTGAAACCGTACCGAGTTTCAAAGTAGATTTTCGCAAAAACCTCTGGTATGATTTCGGATCGGGAGAGGGCGGAACAATGATTGACCTTGTAATGAAACTGTATCGTTGTACTTTCCCTGAAGCCATGAAAAAGTTGGAAAACGGTAATGCGGCTCCAATCATACTGCCTGCAAAACTCAACCCGCAGGCTGATAAAACCATTCTGAGGGAAGTACGTCCGCTGACCAACAAAATGCTGATCATATATGTTGTTCAGCGTGGTATCAACGTGGAAATAGCAAAAAGCCAATGCGTTGAAGTGCATTATTCGATAAACAACAAAAAGTATTATGGTGTTGGTTTCAAGAATGATGCAGGTGGTTATGAGCTACGCAACAGCTATTTCAAAGGAAGTGTAGCGCCAAAGGATATTACAACTTTTGCCGTATCAACGGACAACTGCATGATATTTGAGGGTTTCATGGACTATCTCTCATATCTGACCATGAATAATCAGTTGCATCCACAGATAAATACGCTGGTGCTGA
>Ga0099364_10014490_pt1 | contig 10491 bp, 5 predicted proteins | sample TergutTh196P3_FD_73070 | JGI IMG/M metagenome (GOLD analysis project Ga0099364, IMG submission 73070) | Microcerotermes parvus P3 segment gut microbial communities from Pointe-Noire, Republic of the Congo - Th196 P3 | ecosystem: Host-associated > Arthropoda: Insects > Digestive system > Gut ...
AATGACTCTCTTGAAAGGTTCGGCGACAAAGACGATATATCAGATTACGCAAGAGAGGCTATTTCGGCGCTTGCAGGCTACGGGCTAATTGTTGGCGATCAAAACAGGAATGTAAATCCACACAGCAAAGCCAGCCGCGCAGAGGCCGCTGTGATGATGTATAGGGTGTACAGGCATGTGAACATGGAAGCAAATTTAATACCATTGCAATAGCTTGTTTTGTTTGAAATGTGCTGCCAAATGCTTGACGATACATCGGTTATCCGATATAATTATTGACGAGGTGAACTGATGTGGATATTAACAAAATACTTGCCAAAAAGGGCATGACTAGATACAGGCTTTCCAAAACCAGCGGTGTTCCTCAAACAACCGTTATCGACATATGCTCCGGCAAGGCGAAAATTGGGAACTGTACCGGCGAAACTATATACAAATTAGCGAAAACGCTCGGCGTTTCAATGGAGTCGCTCGTTGAGGGCACTACTCTGCATCGACCTGGCTTCGAAACATACAAAAGCAACATCTGTCATATGGTAAAAGATATGGGTGACTTGGGTTTTCTCATAGAAACGCTTGAGAATGATAAAATTCGCGCTCTGTACGAGAAAGGATGGTACGCCGAGAGCCTATACCTTCTAGCTATGACGGACTACCTGAGTCGCGAGAACGGAGTTCCGCTTTGCTCGGAGTATGACGACCTCCGGCGCACCAAGTTAAGAAGGACGATATACCCAGCGGGCGTACTGGCGTTGTGCGCTGCTTTTAAGAGCGAAGAACCGAAATCTGTGAGCCTGAAAGAAACTATTCCTGAATTCATGAGGCACAACATTGTCGAGGCGGAGGTGCGGAATGTCTGCTGAAAAAGCGATTACACGCGATAATCTCGACGAATACCTGAAAACACTCGCAAAAGAGTTCCGGCGTTTGAATGGGACGAAAATGCCCGCAGAAATAATTTTGATAGGCGGCGCGGCAATTCTCGTCAATTATGGCTTCCGCGAGCTCACATACGACGTGGACGCAGTTATTCTTGCTTCAAGCGTGATCAAAGAGGCAATCAACACTGTCGGCGACAAGTTGAATCTACCACGCGGGTGGCTAAATGCCGACGTCAAACGAACAGGATCGTACTCAGACAAACTGCTTGCGGTATCGACTTATTATAAGACGTACTCAAACGTCCTGCAAGTCCGCACGGTCGCCGCTGAGTACCTTGTTGCAATGAAGTTGATGAGCGGCCGGCGGTACAAAAACGACATTTCCGATGTTTTCGGCATACTATGGGAGCATCAAAAAAACGGAACTCCGATATCTAGGGCGAAGATTGAACAAGCGGTAATAGAATTGTACGGAAATATGTCAAAGCTGCCTGATAACTCTGAGCAGCTAATCGAAAAAGCATTCGCGGATGGAGATTTTGAGAAACTATACAAGCAAAGCCGTGAAGATGAAAAGAATGCAAAAGAGATTTTAGTCGTGTTTGAGGAAAAGTACCCTCAAACAATAAATGCGGAGAATATCGACTCCGTTCTTGAACAAATAAAAAATAAACGCGACACGCAGTAAATTAGCGGCGCAAGCCGCACAACGCGGGGACTGAGACACAATAATCCTATTCAAAAATACCAATCACAAGTCGGTCAGTCCAATCAAAACGAACGGCTTCCATTAGCCACGGGTCAAGAAGCCTCATTCCCTCCCCTTACACTCCTCAGAGTGCATTTAGGAAGTCAAATCAACAATGGCTATGAAACCTTGAAACCCGCTAATGGCATAACTCTCGTCGTATATGCCCAGCGTATCGCCGGCAAAACATAGCCTCCAATTGTCTGCGTACATGTCTCGGTATATCTCATAAACAGTAACGATACCCGAACCGTCCATGTTGAACCTTGTCACAGAAGATAAATAGTCGTCGAGCATATATATGTGTCCGTTGTGATAATACAGCGGTGTGCTGAACAATAGCGAATTTATTGGCAGGGTAACATCACCCTGTCCGTTATGATCCGCTCTGTGCAAAACGAAATAACCGTCCGCGTAAGCCCAATAGTAAATGTAGTTCTCAAAGAGATAAAACCTGTCCTGAGAGGAGTCGGAAATAAGCTGGTTCGCGTCAAAGCCATTCTCGAGATAGAGGCTGTATAAGAAACTTTCGGCATCATCGGCATCAATGCGGAAGATGTCCCCGCTTGCGAGTCTTTGCCAATACACAGTTTCAGGCCTTTTCGTGTGAGGTATTATGTCCTCGAAATATGCTCCGTCAAAAGCATAATGCGCACTACGTATTCTCAAATCAATGTCCGGTTCTTCCCCAGTGAGTTCCCAATCGCAAGCCGTAACTAGTAGGCTCGAATTTACAATATCGAGTTCAAACGCGCAATAGCTCCAATCGATGCTGAAATCCAATATAGAAATCGCTTCCGACGCGGGATTCAACCCCATCTTCCATATCTCAATATAGTCCGGCGTGTAGTATATCGTCCCGAGGTGATAGCGCAGATTAAAGACGCTGTCCAGCACAGTGCGGACACTGCCGGATTCTATGTCCATAGCATAGACGCTTACCGGGTACAGGTCAGCGGTCACAAAAAATGGTGCTTCATAGTATGTGAAGTTGTTGACCGTAAAGTATAGTTCTTCATTAATAATATCCAGAAAATATCCCGTTGTAGGGTTATCGAACAATACTTGCATGTTGCTCTCGTCTCTTTCCATCCGATTTATGCCTTCTTCCGCGACAAAAAGAACGTATCTTGGTGTACATGCAATCAAATAGTCCACTGAATAATCCTGAATCCCGGGAGTGCTTGGGTCTACACTCGGTAACGGCTGCGCTGAAGCTGAGCCGGGGCTGTTGGAGGGGTCTTCTGCGTCATTTGTTGTATCATCTATTGCGCTAATCGCATTATCATTGCTCTCATCGCGGTCAGGTGACAGAATCGACAAGTCCCCTGTCTCCCCTGCCTTGTCTGTCCACGGCAAAATGTCCGTGAAAAACCAAAGAGCGCCGATGACCACAACCAAAATTGCAACGACCGAGACGATTGGTATCCAGATTTTGGATTTGCTTTTGTTTTCGACGCAAGGGGGAGGCGGGGGCGTAAATTGAGAATTGAGAGTTGAGAATTGAGAATTAGAGACGGGAGGCGGGGGTACGAATTGAGAATTAGAGACGGGGGGCGAGGGCGTAAACTGAGAATTGAGAGTTGAGAATTGAGGATTAGAGACGGGGTGCGGGGACGGGCGCTCTGCGTTTTGGGATGAGAATTGAGCGTTGGGAATGGGTGGAGTACCGACAGGTTGGGGTGGGAAATCGGTTTGATGGGTGGTCGCTTCCAATGTGAAACCGCAAGACGCGCAGAATTTTGCGCCCTCTTTCACTGATGTTCCACAATATGAACAGTATTTCGACACGCTATATACACCTACCTCAAAGAAAGTATGTCAGTAATATAAACGGTATTTTAGTTTTTCGCCCTACTCGCAGCGGGTAGTTTTTCCCGTAAAACGCAAGACGCGGGGACGGTTCTCTTGTCGCGCACAAGACTCGGTAAGACGCGGGGACGGTTCTATTGTCTTATCATGCGACAAGAGAACCGTCCCCGTGTCTTAGAACCGTCCCCGCGTCTTACGTCCCCGCGTTTTATGGTTTCAAGCAATCAACCGGGATAACGTGGACTCCGTCACTCCGCGTGTAGAGTGGTCCTCCTCCTGTGATTACAGCTAGGAAGGATGGGATGTCAGCCCCTTTTGAGACAAGCTTTGATTTCAAGCGTTCCAGAGCATTAGCTCCATCATCAACCCTATGGGCTCCAAGCTTAATCTCAATAGCTGCCCATTTTGCACCCAACTCGACGATAACATCCACTTCCAAATTATTCAAATCATGATAATGGCTGACTTTGGCGCCGACTATATCAGAGTAAACCAGTAAATCCCGGAAGCAGAGGTTTTCAAAAACCATTCCCAGTGTGCGAGGATCCCGCGCTAGGTCGCTGCTCCTTGCCTTCAATGCGCTTACTGCAATTGACGGATCTGCAAGCATCCTTTTCGGAGCTTTTCGCAAACGTTGTTTGTCCCTGAGTTCCGGAAACCACTGAGGGATTTCTTCTACAACATACAAACGCGACAATGCTGAAAGATAGTCAGATACGGTTTGTCGTGTTATTCCGCCAAAACGTGAAGATACGTCAGCAGTAATTGTGCTGAGCTTTGCGGAGGTCACATTTGTCCTTGCAATTGCGGTTAGCAGATGCAGTACCAGTGCGGGGTTTCGTTTTGTGTTGTCAGCGTTAGAAATATCGGTTTCGGCGAGCGTGGCTACATATTGCTCGGGCAGTATCCCGGCATCGTCCTTTGGAGTGTCAATGTTTTCCGGCCATCCACCACGAATCATTAGATTAATAAGCTTTTCTTGTGTAAGTCTTGAGACATCAGGGCTTACTGTATTTCCTTGAAACAAATCGACTAGACTGACTAAGCCGGATGAAGCCCCGCTTTCATACAGAGACATTGTGCGCATTCTGATCTTCCCAATCCTACCCACGCCGCTATGCGAATAACTGCCTTTTTTGGGAGTCACAGAACCCGTTAGCAAATACTGTCCTTTTGCCTTTGATCTATCCGATGCGAATCGGACAGCGTCCCATATGCCCGGCACTTCCTGCCATTCATCTACAAGAAGAGGTTTTTCCCCTGTTAGGATGGAAGCAGGGTTCAGGCGCGCTGCTTCCCGGTTAGCATAATTGTTTTCGGGGTCAAGCATATACACTACGCTTTCCGCATGGTTTAGAGCCGTCCATGTTTTTCCGCACCATTTTGGGCCCTCTATGGAAAGCGCTCCAAACAAGCCCATGTATTTTTTTATTTTGTCATCTGTCAGCCTTGGCAGGTAACCATTTTCTGTTAATGCCATAAGAATCACACCTGTTTTTCATTTTCATTTAACCGAATTTTGGGTTTTCAGTTAACCATTTTTACGATGTGAAAGGAGTGTTGCATTACGGATGGCAATCTACATTGCTATACATTCGTTCAGTGAAACGGTGGAAACGCAAACTGTTATATTAGGTAGTGTTCATCGTACTCGGTATGCTTTCTGCATAGTATAGCATAAATATGTGAATTATTCCACAATGTTTGAGGGCACTTTCGCTCATCGCTATGTGTGGTTGATTTCCATTAGGGCTTGCTGTATACTTTCAGATAATGATTTAAAATCGGAGCAAATAAAGCGAGGATTAATGAAGTCATATCATTGCTATCCAAAGGTAAAACAAAAACGAAAAGTTTCATGGTCATTTTGTACCGGACACAAAGAAAGGAATGGTCATAATAATGCCGAATAAGCAAAGTAGAAATCCGTCTAAAGTTGCTGAGTTTGAAAAACGTGCAAAAAAGTTCCGACATGGAAAATCTGATGGGTTTATCAAATCTCTTTGGAAAACATACGAATCGACTCTGGAGACAATGCGACACCTTGGAAAATGGACTGACGCATATAACGCTTATGTGGAGGCATATCGAGAGCTTTGCGGATACCCGGCGGTTAACTGCGACAGTTTTGATGACTTCTTCTGTCCCGACCTGACCTCTGCGCTGTATGACTATTTTGGTAAACAAGAGACAGAGCGGATCCGTGAGGAATGTGCGCTAGCTATGGAATGCCCATATGCCCACAGTATTTACCGACCATCATACCGATCGAAGAGAGCGGGCGACTACGCTTTTACATTTTTCGCTATCATAATCAGCGCAATCGAGTTTTCATGTTCCGACCTCACCTTGGAGCAGGAGCTAAAAATCGATGACCTAGGTAATTACTACTACAGTAAAAACGACTCAAAACGCAACCGAGTAGCTCTTGCCTTGCGTCGGAAGGACGCTGGGATCATTGCCTTAGTAGAGGAAGCCATATTTGGTGACAATAGCCAAGTAACCATGAGCCACGATATTATATCCGGCATAGTAAAAAGCGGCGAACCCAATATGCTGGAGCAATTAGGCAAGCTCCTCCTTGCTGCCAAAGGCCAGGAGGGTTTGCGGCAAGCCATACTAGAAACCTGCGACAGCGGAACTCTCGCAAGCCATACCTACTTCATAAAACTGATTCTGGAGCATGATTTATGCCGTTTTTCTTCCGTTGTACGGGCGTTTGATACATGGGCGGGACTGGGGTACGGCGACCAGAAGCAAAAGGTAGCTGAAAAATGTATGGCGTTGGCACTAAAATACCTGCAAGACGAAAACGCGATAAACACAGGACTCTGTTCTAGCGATACAACCGAGGTATACCTAGCACTATGGGCAGTGTGTTGCCGTGATGTCCAAGGGGCATTCAGTCGCGCCCAACGTCTTTTAGATAGCTCAGACAAATACAAGCGGCTGGTTAGCTGGTACTTTATAACGCACACTGCCAATGAACTGTTCCGTCATACCCTTGCCGTTGAATACCTAGGGGTGCGCGACCCTGAAGAACTGGCATGGGTCTGCAATAACTTGCATGTAAACCAAGAGGTTTGTTTCGGTGGGCATTATGCTGGGGGCTATTTTAGCGGAAGTAACAATAAGGAAGAAGAAGGCTCTGACAAGCCGCATTTTGACGCACTTTACCCCACAAGCGAAAGTGAACGCATCGCTCTTTTCGACAAATTAGCGTCAGCGGCGAAATTTATTGGAAATAAGAAAACAAAATTTTCGGAAAGCGTATTCACATGGTGCACGCAAGAATTAAACGCTACAGTTGTTTGCAATGTCATGCTGGGATTAGCCGCTTATGACATGTCAATAGATTTAACACGACGGCTTTTTGAATTTCTGCCACAAATGAGCAGTGACAGCAGGCTGGCGTATTATACGCTGCTGCTCGACCCCGAAAACACAGAACAGCGCGTGTGTTTGCTGACAGGATTGTCCGACAAGAGTCAAACTGTCCGCGAAAGGATTGTAAAAAGATTAGGCGATCATACCCTAAAATCAAGTGATTTGGAACGGCTCACCCAAACATTGACAACGAAAAACACCGACTTACGCAAAGCGATTGTAACCTTATTTAAAAAACAACACGAAGACCTCATGCGCCCTGTAATTGAATCGCTCTTGCAATCACAAGACTCAAATCAACATAACGCGGGTATCGAGTTGCAGGAAATCTTCTCCAATACGACAAAGGAACTCAACGCGGAAAACGGTTTTGGCTTGTACGATCCGAACGCAGAGGATTTCAGTGGCGACCATCGGTTAAAGCTGCGACCGTGTGTGTCGAAAATCAGCGACTCAGAGTTAAAAGCACAGATTATTCCCGATGAGAAAGCAGCTCTCGCATTGTATGAGCGAATAGCAAATGTTTATATCGAAAACAGGGATTATGAATACGAAACCGAAAACCACGATGGGTCGCGGCGGAAAGTTTTGCTGATGTCAAACGATGGTTGGAACATACGTCGTTTAGCAGGCAGGCCCCGTCTTGGTTTTCGTGAGAATCCGATAACCGATTTCCCACTAGCAGAAAAATGGCTAGAAGCAGCGGGCGAATTTGCAAAGAACAAAGAAAAAATGGCGGGGCTTTTAAGTTTGCAGCATGGTACTTATAGCTTCAGTAAAACACCGAATAAATGGTTTCTTGGTTTGTTCAATGGTTATCCTGTGAGCATGGAACATAATGAGTTGAACGATAAAATCAAAGAAAGGACAAGCGGTATTTTTGCCAGCCAAGCAACAGGCTCTATTCGACATCAGAGCTCTAGCACAGTAACACAAATACTCGAAGCGATTTTCAACACGGGAGAAGTCGATTTGTTTGATTTCGCGTTTTCTGTGTATGTAAACCTAACTCGCAAAATACCCGCTGACAAACTAGGCGAGTCGTTCGAGCGATATAAGACCAGTAAAAACCCCCAACATCACCCCGCCCCCGATGAAGGGCGTGGTGTTCTTGATGCGGAGTATCTGGTGTATTGGAGACGTCTTGCACATAATCATATAAAAACTGATGAGCAGTTCACAGCGTATTTCAATGAGGTTTGGTGGCAGTACATACTCGCTGGACAGAAGAAGTTTTATGGGATTAACAACGAAGACATTTTCCGCGCTCATAAGCTGGGTCTGATTTCGGATAATGCGGTTTATCTCTACTTTACAAATGGCGCAGACGCACCCGACCACATAGGAATGATGACTAGCACTAATGCTTACCCAACGGAGATTTACAACGAATACCCAGCAGCAAAGGGGCTTGTTGCTAAAGCGATTGATACTATTGTCACAATTGAGGAAGCCCGAGGTGAGCTGCCCTCCGCGCTAACGGTCGCAGCCGCGAAAATCTGGCGTTTAGACTGCGGGGTTCGGCGTTTCGTAAATCTACTCTCCGCATTGGGTGATTTGGGATTTTCAAGATATTACTCTTCTTGGAAAGGCGATTTGAACAAGCAAGAGAGTATAAGCAAACTGCTTAGATGCAGCCGTCCCCTGCGTGACGTGACTCCTGAGATGCTTCGAATAGCACTGAATAATGCTGCCATCCCAGAAAAACGAGTGATGCAGGTTGCACTCTTTGCACCACTATGGGCGGATCTATTGGAAAAAGCTATGGATATTATCGGCTTAAAATGCGGGGTTTGGTTTTTCCATGCGCATATTAACGAAAACTTTTCAGTAGAGAAGGAAGCCGAGGTCGCCATTTTCTCAGCTATCTCCCCGCAACAATTCAAAGACGGAGCATTTGATAAGGATTGGTTTCTTGAAGCATACCAGACTCTTGGTGAAAAACGGTTTAGCGCCCTATATAAAAATGCGAAGTACATAACCAACTCTGGAAGTTCCCATAGGCGTTCACAGCTTTATGCCGATGCTGTTTTGGGGCAATTACAAAAGGAAGAAACAAAAGCGGAAATAATCGAAAAGCGCAATCAAGAAAAGCTGCGAGCGTATGCTTTGATTCCGCTTGATGCGAGTAATCAGAATGACGCGCTTGAACGGTATGAGTTCATCCAGAGTTACAAAAAAGAAGCCCGTCAATTTGGTTCGGCTCGTCAAGCCAGCGAAGGCAAGGCATGTCAAGTTGCTCTGGAGAACCTCGCAATCACCACTGGTTATGATAATACCGATCGTATGGTTTGGGCGCTGGAAGGGATGAAGATTGAGTTGCTTCACCCGTTAATGGAACCGCATTCAATCGGCAACACAGATGTATGGCTCAACATCGCAGAAGATGGAACGCCTGATTTAGTTGTGAGTAAGAACGGCAAGCTATTGAAAAGCCTTCCAAAAGAACATGCAAAAAACGGCACGGCATTAGAAATAAAGGAAGCAGTAAAGCAGCTCCGCGACCAAAAAAGCAGAGCTCGATATAGCTTTGAGTCGGCTATGATATCTCGATCTGAGTTCCCCGCTGATGAGATAGCGGGACTGCTTGAACACCCGATACTGCGCGGGATGGTATCGTCGCTTGTGTTTAAATCCGAGGGTTGCATGGGTTTCCCGACGCTGAATGGGGGTTTACTTGAACTAAAAGACGCAGACGGAAAAAGCCACGTAATGACTGGCAACGCGATTATCGCCCATTCGCATGACTTTGTAACACAAAACTGCTGGAGCAAATATCAAGGGCATCTTTACCGCAACCAAATCGTCCAGCCGTTCAAACAGGTATTCCGTGAGTACTACCCTGTTACGCAAGATGAGTTGGAGGCTGTCAATGTGACCCGCCGATATGCCGGGCATCAGGTACAACCTAAAAAGACAGTCGCGCTCCTAAAAACACGCGGATGGACTGCCGATTATGAGCAAGGGCTTCAGCGCGTATGGCACAAAGAGAATTTGATTGTGCGAATGTATGCTTTGGCTGATTGGTTCTCCCCAGCAGATATTGAAGCGCCAACGTTGGAAGTGATACAGTTTTTTCACCGCAACAATTATATGCCTGTGCCCTTTGCCGATATTCCACCGGTAATTTTCTCGGAAACCATGCGTGATATTGATTTGGTAGTCAGCGTGGCCCATGTGGGCGGGGTTGACCCCGAGGCTAGTCATTCCACAATCGAAATGCGTGTTGCAATTGCTGCGGAGCTACTTTCTATGCTGTCTGTGGACAATGTTTCTTTCAAAACCGCCCATGCGCTTATAAAGGGCAGTATGGGTGAGTATTCTGTGCATATGGGTTCGGGTGTCATTCATAAGGCCGGAACGGGTATGTTAGCCGTACTTCCCGTGCATTCCCAAGCAAGGGGCAGAATTTTCCTACCCTTTGCCGACGATGACCCCAAAACTTCCGAAATCCTCGCAAAAATCCTGTTGTTAGCCGATGACAAGAGGATTAAAGACCCGAGTATTTTGAGGCAGATAGTTTGAATACATGAGACGCGGGGACGTGAGACGCGGGGATGGTTCTATGAGACGTGGTGAGACGTGGGGACGGTTCTATTGTCTCGTTTAAGACACGGGGGCGGTTCTCTTGTCTCGCGCAAGACTCGGTAAGACGCGGGGACT
>Ga0099364_10014491_pt1 | contig 10491 bp, 10 predicted proteins | sample TergutTh196P3_FD_73070 | JGI IMG/M metagenome (GOLD analysis project Ga0099364, IMG submission 73070) | Microcerotermes parvus P3 segment gut microbial communities from Pointe-Noire, Republic of the Congo - Th196 P3 | ecosystem: Host-associated > Arthropoda: Insects > Digestive system > Gut ...
CTTAGCTCCATGATAGGTATTGGATTTTTATTAAGTGTTTACATAAGAAGGTATAATCGTTGAGATACATTGATTTCGCCACAGATTTGGGCGGTCTTTTACTTTCTGTAGAAAAACCCGGTCGTTATGCAGGCGGTGAATACGGAATATACGCTAAAAAAGATGCCGCACTTAAAACAGTTATTGCCTTCCCTGACCTTTATGAAATTGGAATGGGAAATCAGGCGCTTCGTATTATATACAACCGCTTAAACGAACTCCCCGATATTTCCTGTGATAGAGCTTTTGCCCCTGCCCCGGATTTTGAAAAACTTCTTAAAGAAAACAATATTCCTCTTTATGGATTAGATACAGGGCTTGCGCTTTGTAATTTTGACCTTGTAATGTTTACGCTTGGCTATGAACTAAGCTTAAACGGCGTTTTAACAATGTTAGAGACAGGCGGTATCCCATTACGCTGTACTGACAGAGGCAGTGATATGCCAATTGTAATAGCGGGAGGCCCAGTTGTATCCAATCCTTTTCCGTTTACCCCGTTTATAGATGCATTTTGGATAGGGGAAGCTGAAGCCGGTTTTTTTGATTTGGCTAACGAGTTATTGGAAATTAAAAAAGCAGGGCAGGGTAGGGGAGACACTAGGGAATTACTTTTAAGAAAAATATCTTCCCATCCCAGCATATTTGTTAAGGGGAAGGAAAAAACTGTGCGGGCTGTCCATACCGGCTTTTCTGTTGATACAAAATCCGCTGTTTTTCCAATACCAAGTATGAAAATTGTTCAGAACCACGGCACTGTAGAAATAATGCGGGGCTGTCCAAACGGATGTAGATTCTGCCACGCCGGTTTTTGGTATAGGCCAATGCGGCAGAAAAGCCAAGAGTTGATTTATCAACAGGCTGAAGATATGGTAAAAAAGGGCGGCTGGCAGCAGATAAGCCTTTCGTCTTTATCATCCGGTGACTATTGCGGGGTATCTGAGCTTTTAGATATGCTTAATTGCAAATTTGCAAACCAACATGTTTCTTTTCAGATGCCATCGCTTAAAGTTTCCGGATTTTCACTTGACCTTTTAGAAAAAATTTCCGTAACAAGAAAGAGCGGGCTTACCTTTGCCGTGGAAACACCATTGGATATGTGGCAGATGGCAATTAACAAAGAAGTTACAAGGGATTCCGTTGTTTCAATTTTGGAAGAAGCAAAAAAACGAGGGTGGAAGAGTGCTAAGTTTTATTTTATGATTGGGCTGCCTATGGAAGACATCGCGCAGAGGGCGCGGAGGAATGAGGATGCTGAGGAAGATTTTAGGGAAGAGATTGAGATTGTTAAATTTGTTATAGAGGTGTCTAAGCGGGCTAGAATGAAGTTTAATATTAATGTGGGGGTTTTTATTCCTAAGCCGCATACGCCTTATCAGTGGGCAAAGCAGATTAGCACGGAAGAGGCAAAAGAAAAGTTGTACTTTATCCGTTCAAAATTAAAACCTCTTGGACATAAGGTTAGTACCTCTAATCTGCTTATATCCAAAATAGAGGGGCTTTTAAGCAGGGGAGACGAGCGGGCAGGGTACCTTTGCGAATTAGCCTGGCTTGAAGGCAGCCGTCTTGACGCATGGGACGAGTATATAAACCGTGAAAAATGGGAAGAGATTTTAAATGAGAATAACGATTTATTGGAAGAAGTCCTGTTAGCAAAAACGTCGCTACCGTGGAATGATATTGATTCAGGGGTAAGTGTTAAGTATCTTCAAGATGAACTAGAAAAATCAAATAATTGTCAAAGAACTATGCCTTGTAAAGCCGATGCAAATTGTAAAAAATGCGGTTTATGCAATAAGGAAATAAAAATAACAAAAAATGATAATTTTACATCACCAGTTGTTAACAAAAGCACTGTTAACCATAACAGAACTATGGTTAACAGTGGTAGTATATACAGGCTTTTATTTAGTTTTGGCAAGCAAAAAGCGGCAGTTTTTCATGGTCATTTAAGTTTGATTGATATTTTTTCAATGTCATTCAAACGAGCGGGTATTCCTGTATCATTTACTCAAGGGTTTAACCCTATTGCTAAAATGGAATTTGCAAGCCCCTTAGCAACAGGGATAAGCTCAGACTGTGAGATAGCCTCAGTTGACTTTAACGAAGAGCCGGATGCCAAGCTTTTTATAGAAAACCTGAATAAGAACCTTCCACAGGGGATCTGTATAAAAGAAGCTGAAAGCTTTCATATACCACATGGCACCAAACACCATTCATTATCGTCGCTTTTATGGGGCATTGCGTATACCGGGATTAACGGTGAAATTGATTATGTAGAATCCAAGCAGGAAAAATCTTACAGACAAAGCCGCTTGGAAAAAGATTGTAAAAGTTTATTTGATTTAAACCGTACGCAAGTTCTTGCAAAAAATATAATTGATGATACGAATAATAATTGGAAATCTTATTTTGATGTTTATAGATATCTTTAAAGTACATACTTTAATCACCCCTTCTTATTTTTATACTATGTCGAGGTAGACAGAATATACATTATGATTAGTAAAAGGTGGCTAAAATAAAAAGGGGCTTTTGGGTTTGCTCTACCTTTTTTACTAGAAATATGGATATAACAAGAATACTCCAAGATGTGTGGGTTTACTGAAAATTGGATTAAAGTTTGTTGGGTTTGTTCCTGATGTTAATATATACATGGAAACATAAGAATAAGGGGCTGTACCGGTATTTGACCCCGGAACCGCCGCTATATCATGGTTATAAGGATTTCCTGAGCCTGCATTCTCATTACTTCTTAATTCTGGGGTACTATAAAAATCACGATCTGGCTGAGGTTCAAAAGTAATATCATTACGAAGGATGTTCCCTCTGGGTATTTCATCTAATAATATTTCAGCAGGTTCTGTTGGATGAAATAATATGTTTAAATCTCTGTCAGACGTTGATCCGGGAGTAAATCTAAGGAGATTGCTTGTTTCAAATTGTAACTCAAAATAACCGCGGTTGGAAAAATCGCTGCGGGTAGGTACATTTGTTGTTGTAGTATCTAAAAACCTTGCAAGAGTATTCCAGTCATTGGTCAAACTTGAACTTATAATACTAAAATCAGTTGGATGAATGGTAGTAAGTAAAACTTCATTACTCAAATATATCTTGTAAAAAATTATATAAGTTGAAGCATAATAAAAAGTTGATGATACAGAAGGAAGTCTTATAGAAACCTCGGTGGCAGTTTCACTACCCTGTGGTATCTGCGGTAGATAATAATATTCATCTATGCCGCAGGTTGTAAAACCAATTATTATTAAGAAAATCAATAATAAATATGGCTTTTGCTTCATTCTGCCTCTATCTCTATCCTTATAATTGCGCTTCTTGCAAGCTGCGGCCAAACCGGCATATCTTGCCAGTTAATCAATACAGCCCGGTAAGCTTCCAGTGCTGCTTGATTATCCCCAAGCTGTTCGTTCAGCCTTCCAATGTTAAATTGAGCGCGCGGAGCTGCAGGAAATTCAAAAGGATGATCAACGCTTTTTTGTAAATATTCAATTGCCTCTTCTATCCTACCCTGCTCTTCAGCGGCGACAGCCACATTGAACAACGCTATGGGAGCTAGATATGTTTTATTCCCTTTCTTTGATGCCTTTAGCCATGCTTCTTCACAAGCAGACCAGTCTTCCCTAGCTGAGTAAATACGTCCGGCGTAGGAAAACGCCCTGCTTGCCGCAATCCCAAAGTTTTTTTGCCCAAAGGATTCAAGCTCTTCAAGAAGGGAATCTACATCATCTGTATAATTTTCATCATTAATGCTAAATCTTAATTCGTCAAAGCGATCTGCCAATAATTCGACTTTTTCAATCGCTTTTTTATTTAAAACATCATACACGGAAAGAAAAACAATAAATCCTATAACCAGGATCAAAAGTACTCCTCCGGAAATAAAAATACTTTTTCTGTTATTTTGTACGAATTCACTAAAATTATCTTTTTTTTCTACCTGCATCTATAACTCCTTATGACCTATATTAAGCTCTTTAATCAATTTTGACAAATAAGTACGCTGTATGACAAGTGCCTTAGCAGTCTCTGTTTGGTTCCAGTCGTTTTCTTCCAGTACTTTTTGTACAAAATCTGCCTTAAACTTATTAACAGCCGTCTTTAAATTTTTATCATTAACTCCTTCATATGATACATAATCGGGCTTTAGGAGGATATCTTCCCTGCCTATAACCTTATTTTTTCCTATAACACAAGCTCTTTCAATACAATTTTGAAGCTCTCTAACATTACCCGGCCATGAATATGAAAGAAGAGCCTGTACTGCATCCCGGGAAAATTCCCTGGAAAACCCTCCGGATTCATGCTGCCTATTAATCCTAGAATATTTTTCCAGGAAAAACTCGGCTAATTCCATTATATCATCCCTGCGCTGTCTAAGCGGCGGGATATAAATTGGAAGTACATTCAAGCGGTAATAAAGGTCTTCACGAAACAGCCCTTTCTGAACCTGCTGTTCCAAATCTTTATTTGTTGCCGCTATAATGCGTACATTTAAATTTACGGTTATATCAGAGCCAACCTTTTCAAGTTTTTTTTCCTGAATTACCCGTAAAATTTTTCTCTGTAAGATCGATGGTAAATCCGCAATCTCATCCAGAAAAATTGTACCATTCTCCGCCATATTAAACCGCCCCTGACGGTCTTTGGCAGCATCCGTAAATGCCCCTTTAACATGGCCAAATAATTCACTTTCCAAAAGCCCTTCCGGAATTGCCGCACAATTTATCCTGATGAAAGGCCCTTCTTTTCTCAGGCTGCGTAAATGCACCTGCTCTGCAAATAATTCCTTGCCTACCCCACTCTCTCCCAATATTAAAACAGATGAATCTGCCTTTGCAATCCTGTCAGTTATCTGAAGCAACTCCAGTATGCAAGCGCTTTTTGCAATCAGTCTATGATATGAATCACTCATCAACCTTTGACTTTAAAGCAGCGCCCAAAGTATATGTAGAATCCGAAGATTCTTCTTTTGCCATATATTTGGAAATATCATCTTTCTGAACCTTGTTCTTAAACTCCCGGAGTGAAAATGCAACCTTTTGTTTGTCACTTTGTATTTCAAGCACAATTGCCTTTAATTTATCACCAACATTGTACTTTTTAAGAGCTTCATCAGAATTTTCCTCACGGCTGTCAACAAGGTTACTTTTATGAATAAGCCCTTCTATCCCGCCGCTTACCTTCAGAAACAGTCCAAAGTCAACAATCGATGTAACTTCACCTTCTATAGAAGAGCCGGGGCTGTAATTTTCACAGAAATCTTTCCATGGATCATCAGAAAGCTGCTTAATACCAAGCTTAATATTGCGCGCAGTTGAATCCACAGAAAGTACCATAACTTCAACTTCCTGTCCTACTGCAAGACCACTCTGCCCTTTTGCCTTTCTTGTCCATGAAACATCATCAATATGCAAAAAGCCGTCAATACCTTCTTCAAGTTCAATAAACGCACCGGCGTTTGTAATTTTAACAACCTTGCGTTTGATTATGTTTCCGGTCTGGTATTTTTCACTAATTGATTCCCAAGGATTTTCCTGAACTTGTTTAAGACCTAATGATACCCTTCCAGCCTGAAGATCATAACCAAGAATCATACATTCAACAATATCGCCTGATTTTAACATATCCTGTGGTTTTTGAACTTTCTTTACCCATGAGAATTCTGAAATATGAGCAAGGCCTTCGATGCCTTCTTCAAGTTCGATAAACGCACCAAAGTCGGTAAGTTTTGTTACAGTGCCTTTTACAATATCGTTTACTTTGTATTTTTCTTCAAAGTGTACCCAAGGATCATCGGTATAATGTTTTAATGAAAGATTGATCTTTTTTTCATCTCTGTCTATGCGGATAACTTTAAGTTTTATTTCCTGACCTTTTTTTACAAAATCTTTTGGCCTAGTTACATGACCCCAGCTCATATCGTTTATGTGCAACAAACCATCAAAACCGCCAAGGTCTATAAATGCCCCAAAAGAAGTAAAACTTTTTACAATACCGGTAATGTCACTTCCGATAGGTGTTGCATCAAAGAAATCTTTGCGCCTTGTATCTAAAAGATCTTCCATGCACTTACGTCTGTTAACAACGATATTAATCTTGCCATCAGAATAAAGGCGTTCAATATAAACTGTAATATTCTGGTTAATCATTTTTTCCGGCTTTTCAATTTTTTGAACATCAGCCTGACTTGTAGGAAGGAAAGCGTGAACACCAGCGCCAAGGTGGACATCAAAACCGCCCTTAACCTGTTTTTCCACTTTGCCTTCTACAGGCTTTTTATCCTGAAACGCAGTCCTAATATTTTTCCAGAAAAGTTTTGCATCAGCTTTTTGCTTTGAAACAATAACTTCACCGTACTTATTTTCCTTTGCGACAAGAATTACAGAAACGGTGTCTCCTATATTTGGAACCTCAGGAAATTCCTGTAACGGAATTTTTCCCTCCGATTTATAACCTACATCAATAAATACCTGATCATGGGTTACTTGAATAACCTTACCATCAACCAGCTGGCCTTCTTCCAACTGCTCCAATGACTTCAGGTATTCTTCCTGCAACTGAGTTTGAATGTTTTCTTCTTTTACCGGACTAGTGTCCGATGCCACTTCCCTATCTACCATTTTTCTTCTTCCTTGTAATTAATCTATCCTCTCTATTAATTTGTCATAAACTTCAATAATGGTCAAGCCATCTGTGTCTAAATAATGCACTCCCGGGGCAATTTTTAGGCTGCCCTCAGCCTTGTTTTTGTCAATCTCATCCCGGGCTAAAATGGCGGTTTTTATCTCTTCCAGGCTCATTTTTGAGGTTCCCTGCTCAAAGCGCCTTTTGGCTCTGGAATCGGCTGATGCATCCAAATAAAAGCGGTAGGGGGTGTCAGGGAAGACCACAGTGGTCATATCCCTGCCCTCTACCACTATATCCTGCCCTTGGGCTAATTTACGGATAATATCGTTTACTATATGCCTTACAGGGACTATGGCGGAGAGGGGGGATGAATATTTATCTATTTCATCAGTATGAAGCCGATTTGTAACATCATCTCCGTTAAGGAAAACCTTGTCTTTACCGTCAATAATTTGATAGTCTATTTGGGCATTTTTGGCGAATTCCTGCACTTTTTCACTGTCAGTTGGGGTTATTCCAGCCTTTAGACAGCCTACGGTTATTGCCCTGTAGAGCTTCCCTGAGTTTATATAGAGGAATCCTTTTTTTTCTGCCAATAATTTGGCGATGGTGCTTTTCCCTGACCCTGCAGGGCCGTCAATGGCTATTACCATGTTTTACTCCTTTTTTTTTCGCGCAGAGGCGCTGGGGAAGATGAGAACGCAGAGGAAGAAAGGCTTTTTATTTCCTTGTCCGTGAGCGGGCGGCTGCTGCCCTCTGTCAAAGTTCCTAGTAAGACTGAGCCTATTCGTACCCTTTTAAGGACTGCGGGGTGTAGATGAAAATGAGAAAAGACTTTGCGGATTTCTCGGTTTTTGCCTTCTATCAATATTATCCTCATGCTTTTCCAGCTTGTTCTTTCTGCCAGTTTTGCCTTGTAATATATATCGTCTATTGTGATGCCGTTGTTAAAAGCATCGATTGCTGTGTCGGGGATTTTGCCTGTGGCTTCTACGAGGTACTCCTTTTCAAGGCCGCAGGAAGGGTGTCCCAAGCGGTTGGCAAAGGCTCCGTCGTTTGTAAAAAAGATTAAGCCGCATGATAAAAAGTCCAGTCTGCCCACGCTGTAGAGTCTTTCTTTTATTTCAGGGGGTAAGAGGCTAAGAGCCAATGGTCTGCCCTGAGGATCGCTGTTGGTACAAATATAGCCCGGGGGTTTATTCAACGCTAGATGAATTTGCCTTGTTTCCGGCGACACAGGTTTTCCGTCAAGAAGGATGGTGTCCCCTTCCTGAACCTTACTGCCCTGCTCTTTTATTATTATCCCGTTAACGCTGACCCTGCCTGATGCGATTATTTCTTCAGCGGCTCTTCTGGAAGCAACTCCAGCATGGGCTAGAAAAACCTGTAATCTAATGTTTCCCCTCCAATTTTATGTTGCTGAAAGTTCAAATTTTTCTATGTCTGCTTCGCTTAATTTTGGCAGTTCCGCTATTGAATTAAGCCCAAAGATTTTAAGGAACTCTTTTGTTGTACCGTACATGACAGGCCGGCCGGGTATGTCTTTTTTGCCTGCTTCACGGACAAGCCCTTTTTCCAATAACAGGCGAATCATATTATCCGCACTAACTCCACGGATCTTTTCAATCTCCGGTCTTGTTACCGGTTGTGAATAAGCAACGATAGAAAGCGTTTCCATTGCGGCGCGGGATATTTTTGCCTCATTTTTTTTGCCGTACCGCTCTTTTAAGTTTTCATAATATTCCCGTTTTACGGAAATTGTTACGCCGCCGCCAATCCATGAAAGTTCAAACGCACATTCAGGCGCGGAGTATCGATCTTTTAGTTTTTCCAATGCAGAGGCTACTGTATCTTTTTCTATAGAACAAATCCGCGCTATAGCACCTTCATCTATAGGTTCAGACTCCAAAAATAAAACTGCCTCAACCAACCCTACTTCTTTTTCCAATTTAATTTCCTTACAATTTTTTTTAGCGCAAAGGGCGCTACTTGCAGCGTAGCTTCTAGCAAAGTGAAGACAGCAAAGAACGCAAAGTAAGAATTTATTGTACCCTGTCCGAAAGCTTCACATTGAATACTAGCCATTTTCCTCTACTCACTACTCACTACCTACTACCCACTATTCTCTGTTCCCTGTCCTCTAATAAGTATATCACCAAAGAGTCTGTGTTGGAAGATGACGATGAGGCGCATTTTGGCGGCTTCTAGGACTGCTAAAAAGGCGCAGACTACATCTAGGGCGCCGGAGCGGACAACTAGCTCTGTGAAGAGGCATTCACCTTTGTTTTCCAGTTTTTCCATTAGCAGGGTGGTTTTTTCATTTACTGTTATTTCTTCATAAAGATCGATAATTCTTTCGTGGGGTATATTTATGGTAAGTGATGAAAATGTTTTTACAAGATCCCAAATATCAACTTTTTGCCACATATCGTCATCTGCAAATGGAAGATTGTGCTGCAGCCGTTTTCTTTCAATTATCCATTCGTTTTCTCTTTCTTTTTCTTCCATGAGTTCGGAAAGTTTTTTATATTTTTGATACTCGATTAGCCGTTCTACAAGGTTTGTTCTAGGGTCTTCCGCGCCTGTGTCGTCAATTTCTACTGGAAGAAGGGTGCGGCTTTTTATGTACAGCAAGGTAGTTGCCATTGTATGAAAAGCGGTAAGGTCTTCCAAATCCATATTTTCCGCATAACGAAGAAAATCAATATATTGCTCGGTAATTTGCGCTATAGGTATGTCGTATATATTAATCTCATTTTTACGGATCATATATAATAAGAGATCCAGAGGCCCTTCAAACTGGCTTAATTTAAACTTTTCCATTTACTTAAGTTAAGTTTGTAATGATAGAGGTGTTTCGTTCACGAATATTTTGAAATTGAAAGAAAAGCCCTATACATCCTGATAAAATTAATACAATCCCTGCAACCAATAACATCATACTTTCCTCCCTAGCACTGCCTAATAAAAACAATTATAGCAATAATACCTGTTATAACCTGAAGTATCTGAATGAAGCAGCCAACATATTCCTTACCACGAAGCCTATTTTTACTCATACTTTATTATCGACCAAAACAAAAAAATTGTCAACTCACTCTCGCGCAGAGTACGCTGAGGAAAGAGGACGCAGAGAATAATTAAAATTTAATCTCTGCGTTCTCCGCATCTTTGCGCCTCTGCGCGATGGTCTTATTCTTCCTCTCCTTCTACTTCTTTTGCTTTCTTGGGCTTTGGCTCAGGTTTTGGGGGTTCTTTGGAACCAAAGATCTGTGTTCTTAGTTTTTTCTCCAGTTCTTTCATGAAGTCTGGGTTTTTTTCCAGATGTTCACGGGCGTTGTCTCTGCCCTGCCCTATTTTTTCTTCGTTGTAAGAATACCAGGCTCCGCTCTTTTTGATGATGTCGTATTTGACTGCACAGTCCAGTAAACTGCCCACAGCGGAAATGCCCTTGCCAAACATCAGCTCAATTTCAGTTTTTCTGAATGGCGGCGCTACTTTGTTTTTTACAACCTTGACTCGTACCCTGTTGCCTATTGCATCGGTGTCCTTGCCTGCTTCAATGGTCTCCGTTTTGCGGACTTCTAATCGTACCGAAGAATAAAACTTGAGGGCGTTTCCGCCGGTGGTGGTTTCCGGGTTGCCAAAGAATACCCCTATCTTCATACGGATTTGGTTAATGAAGATAAGTATTGTCCGTGACTTGCCAATGGTTGCCGTCAGCTTGCGCAGTGCCTGGCTCATCAGCCTGGCCTGTGCGCCCATTTGGGCATCGCCCATTTCCCCCTCAATTTCCGACTGCGGGGT
>Ga0099364_10014492_pt1 | contig 10491 bp, 14 predicted proteins | sample TergutTh196P3_FD_73070 | JGI IMG/M metagenome (GOLD analysis project Ga0099364, IMG submission 73070) | Microcerotermes parvus P3 segment gut microbial communities from Pointe-Noire, Republic of the Congo - Th196 P3 | ecosystem: Host-associated > Arthropoda: Insects > Digestive system > Gut ...
GATCCCAATTTTTTTGAAAAGAGAACGATACATTTGCATGTACCTGCCGGTGCAACTCCAAAGGACGGTCCCTCTGCAGGTATAACTATGGCAACTGCATTGTATTCTTTGGCAACCAATAAGCCTATTAAGTCTAATATTGCCATGACAGGTGAACTTACCATAACAGGAAAAGTTCTTCCAATAGGAGGTGTTAAAGAAAAAACTATTGCGGCAAAGAGAGCTAAGGTGAAAACTATTATTTTTCCTTTTGAGAACAAGAAAGATTTTGATGAGTTGCCTGATCACATAAAGAAAGGATTGTCGCCCCATTTTGTGAACTATTTCGATGAGGTGTTGGGGATAGTTTATTGAGGGTTATACTCTCTTTTTTCTATAAAAAACACAAAATTAACCCTTGACAGAAAACATTGATTCAAAAAGAATAATAATTCAATAAGTGATTATACCCAATGAACAACAAGACAATATATTGGTTAGAATTGTGCGATGATGATTTAATAACTGCAAAAGAGTTATTGTTAATCGAAACAGAGGAATTTTTATGTTGGATAAAGCAACTGTTAGAGAAATAGCCTTTAAATATGCAGAGGAAGTTAGGAAGATGATAGAGCCAAAAGCTATTATTCTTTTTGGTTCATACGTAAATGGTAATCCGCATGAATGGAGTGATATTGATATAGCTGTTGTTGTAAGCGATTTTAAAGATAATTGGTTAGAAACTGCATCTTTGTTGTGTGGACTATCATGGGAAATAAGCCTTGATATAGAACCTCATTTGTTAGATGAAACTTGTGACAAAAGTGGCTTTACAGAATATGTTATTAAAACAGGGGAAGTAATATATAAAGCTTCTTAGTAAAACCATGGACAAATATTTATATTAAAGTAGATAAAAAAAAGAGCCTACAGCACAATAAACCCTTGACAAAAACAGGGATTTGAAATAAAAGGATGAATATTGTTAACAAGCTATTAATTTTTGAACTATTGTCAATTTGGTATAAAAAAATAAAGGAGCAACTATATGAAGAAGATTTTAATTTTACTTGTTTCAATTATCTTTATAGTCTTAATAGCCTGCAACAGAAAATCAGATTCTAATATTGGATTTGAGATGATAGACTCAGGTTCTAATAATGCTACTGCAAATCCTATAACATTATTAGCAGAGTATTTTGCATCCAAGTCAGTACAAGCAAGTAGTCATGCAATGCGTCAGGATATTGTTTCTGCTCCACCTCCTCCGTCTTTGCAAGTTTTTGAGTTACCGCCTTTTTCTAAGAATACTGCAGATCTTGAACCTCGTTTTTTGAAGATGACGATAGCATTAGGGTATGATTCCAATTTACAGCTTAGTAGTGAGTTGACAACTAGAAGGGAAGATATTCAGCATATCATCAATTTGATATTAGACGGTAAATCCTTTGAAGATTTAAACTCAACGGCTAGGACATTAAATTTAGCCGAAGAGATTAAGGCTAATATTAATATTAGTCTGACAGCGGGTAAAATAAAAGAAGTGTATTTTACAGAATTTGTTTTAAACTAATTTGTTGTGAACTCCTACAAAAAGTTAGTTGTCTAATTTGGATATTAGTCTTTAGTGGGCTTGTAAGAGGGTTGCATATATGCAACCCTCTTACATAATTGTTCTCCCTTTATATTTCTGAACATATTTATCCAACACTTCATTAATCATTGTTTGATATTTTACATTATTTATTTTAGCGTGTTTCTTAAAAAAATCAATACTCCCACTATTTAGAGCTATGGTTATTTTTATTCTGGGTTCTTTTCGTATTAATTTTTCAGGAGGCGGTAAAAAATCAGTAATTTTATTACCTTCAATTATTGCCTTAGAAATATTTTTTGGGGCTTTAGCGTATATTATTTTCTTTTTCATATTTATCTCTCCCTTCTCTCCAATATCCTGCTCCAAATATGTGGATATTTCCATTTCTCATGGTAAATCTTACTGTTATTATACCATTTCCGTCATTTCCAATACAGAAAAACCTTTCTTCTTTTTTTGAATGTTCCTTATCTTTAACAATAATACGTTGTTTATCGTAAAATGCTTCTTGAGCCATTTCAAATGAGACATTATGTTTTTCAATATTTTCCTGATTTTTCTTTTCGTTCCATTCAAAAGTCATATTTACTATTATATGTATAATATACCATATTGTCAATCATTTTTTATGTACTGTAAAACTTAATTTTTTCCAAAAAAACACGAAAAAAATAAAAAATTTTTTTGTATTTTCAAACTGACCATAGAAAACTTGGTTTTTTGAAGTTGCAATTTATGACCTCAAGTTTAGGTGAGCTGTGAAAACTTACTTATGAACAAGATTCAAAACACGCCCCCCTTTTCTTCTTGCAATATTGAGTACATTTTATGTATATGTAAACCATAACAAAATTTTCTAATATTATAAGGAAACCAAAATGAAATTAAGCATTGTTGGTACAGGATATGTAGGACTCGTTTCGGGGGCTTGTTTTGCCGAGATGGGAAATACTGTTTATTGTGTTGATACCGATGAAAAAAAAATAGAGGGACTAAAAAAAGGTATAATTCCCATTTATGAACCGGGGCTTGAAGCAATGGTTCTCGAAAATCTAAAAAATGGAGGACTTCGTTTTACAATTAGTATATCCGAAGCACTTGAAAAGACATCGATAATTTTTATTGCAGTAGGCACCCCCATGGGAGAAGACGGAAGTGCCGATTTAAAATACGTATTGCAAGTTGCCGAATCTATAGGTAACTACATGGTGCATGACCTCATTGTGGTAAATAAATCTACAGTACCGGTGGGAACTGCCGACCTTGTAAAGTCTACTATTCAATCAAAACTTGATAAACGAAAATTAAACTTAAAGTTTACTGTAGTAAGCAATCCCGAATTTTTAAAAGAGGGAGCCGCCATTGAGGATTGTTTAAAACCCGATAGAGTGATAATAGGAACTGATAATGCAAATGCACTTGAAAAGATGAAAGAACTTTATTCGTCTTTTACGCTTAATCATGAAAGACTTATAGCTATGAATGTGAGAAGTGCAGAGATGACAAAGTATGCTGCAAATGCAATGTTAGCAACAAAAATAAGTTTTATGAACGAAGTCGCTAATATTTGTGAAAAACTTGGTGCCGATGTGAATGCAGTAAGAGTAGGAATAGGAAGCGATAGCAGAATAGGTTATAGTTTCATTTATCCGGGATGCGGATATGGAGGAAGCTGTTTCCCGAAAGATGTACAAGCACTCATAAAAACCGCCAAAGATAATGGATATAATCCTAAGCTCATAGATGCGGTAGAAGAAGTAAACAACAAACAGAAAACAGTGTTGGTTGAAAAGATAACGAAAAGGTTTGGAGAAGACTTATCAAACAAAACTTTCGCAGTATGGGGGCTTGCCTTTAAACCGGGTACAGACGATATGAGAGATGCTCCAAGTATTACCATAATTAAAGAGCTGATAAAACGCAAAGCAAAGGTTATTGCTTATGATCCAAGGGCAGTAGAGCAAGCCAAAACTTGCTACCTAAAAGATTTAGAAAATCTTGATTATGTGGAAAAAAAATACGATGCAGTACACAATGCCGATGCATTAATACTTGTTACCGAATGGAAAGATTTTCGCAGTCCCGATTTTGAAAAACTAAAATCGAGACTCAAAGAAAGCATTATCTTTGACGGTCGCAATCAGTACAATTCTAAAAAACTTAAAGAATTAGGATTTGAATATTATCAAATAGGTTCAGTTTAAAATGAAAATTTTGGTAACCGGAACAGCCGGATTCATAGGATACTTCTTGGCAAAACAGCTTCTCGAAAATGGCGACACAGTTGTAGGAATAGACAACATAAACGATTATTATAATGTTAGCCTAAAACTTGATAGACTTAAAGATACAGGCATTACAGGTATAATAGATTATAATCGGTTGATAAAAAGTGATATTTATAAAAATTACACTTTTATAAAAATGAATCTTGAAGATAAAGATTCTATCTTGTCTCTTTTTGAACATGAAAAATTTGATATTGTAGTACATCTGGCTGCACAGGCTGGCGTTAGATATTCTTTAGAAAACCCTCATGCTTATATAAATTCAAATGTTTGTGGATTTTTAAATATACTTGAAGCGTGCAGGTTTCATCCTGTTAAGCATTTAGTTTATGCAAGCAGCTCATCAGTTTACGGGTTGAATGTTAAGATGCCATTTTCTGTGGAGGATTCGGTTGACCATCCAATAAGTTTATATGCTGCAACCAAAAAATCAAATGAGTTGATGGCTCACACATATAGTCATCTTTACAAAATACCGGTTACCGGTCTTCGTTTTTTTACGGTTTACGGACCATGGGGGCGCCCTGATATGGCATGTTTTTTATTTGCCAATGCCATTACATCAGGCAAAGAAATAAAACTTTTTAATAATGGGGATATGATGAGAGACTTCACATATATCGACGATATAATCGAAGGCGTTGTGAGAGTAATGAAAAAGATTCCCGAACCCAACAAAGATTTGGGGGTGCCTTACAAAATTTACAATATAGGAAATAATTGTCCTGTGAAATTGATGGACTTTGTAGAGATAATGGAAAAAGCATTTGGTTCTCAAGCTGAAAAAGTTTTTTTATCAATGCAGCCGGGTGATGTGTATGCAACTTATGCCGATGTGGATGCCTTAAAAGCCGATGTGGGATTTTCGCCCGATACCCCTATAGAAAAAGGAATATTAAAATTTGCAGAGTGGTATAAAGATTACTACAAGTGATGCAGGTATATAATGTCTAATGAAATAATAGTACCCTTTCATAAGCCTTTTATAAACGATGAAGAAATATCAGCCGTAGCTGAATGTATGCGCAGCGGTTGGTTGAGCATGGGAAAAAAAACATTTGAGTTTGAATCTGAGTTTAAAGAACAGGTAGATGCAAAATATTCAGTAGCAGTAAACTCTTGCACGGCGGCTCTTCACTTGGCTCTTTGCTGTGCCGGAATAGAAGAAGGGGATGAGGTAATAATTCCCACAACGACATTTGCGGCTACTGCTGAAGTAGTGAAATATTTTAAAGCAGTGCCGGTGCTTGCCGAAATAGATAAAGATACTCATTTGATAGATACTCTATATTTAGAGTCAAAAATTACTCCAAAAACGAAAGCCATAATACCTGTTCATTATGCAGGACAAGCCTGCGACATGGATGAAATAATGGATATTGCCCAAAAATACGACATATTCGTTATAGAGGATGCAGCTCATGCTTTCCCGGCAGCTTATAGGGGTAAACAAATAGGCTCAATAGGTGATGCAACTTGTTTTAGTTTTTATCCAACCAAGACAATAACCACCGGAGAGGGAGGCATGATTACCACCCAAAGAGAAGACTGGATGGAAAGAATGCGTATTCTTCGATTGCATGGAATATCTTCCGATGCTTGGAGGAGATACTCAAAAGAAGGAACATGGAGATACGATGTAATAGAGCCCGGATATAAGTATAATACCACAGATATAGCCTCTGCCATAGGGATTGTGCAGCTTAAAAAAGCTTATGTGATGCATCAAGAAAGAGAGAAAATTGCTTCAATTTATGATGAGGCTTTTAAATCAAACGATGCCATCATACCATATAAAATAAAATCCGATAGGTACTCTTCATATCATCTTTATCCTTTGAGGCTCAATATAGAAGCACTTAAAATAAGCAGGGATGAATTTATCGAAAAGTTAAAGTCTTTGGGAATAATAACAAGCGTTCATTTTATTCCTTTGTATGAGTTTACTGCCTATAAAAGCAATGTGAACAGGGCAGAATTTTTTCCTGCAAGTAATTGGGTATTTGAAAGGGTTTTATCGTTACCTATTTTTGTTGGTATGACTGATGAACAGATAAATTATGTCGTTGAAAGTGTTCTTGGTGTGGTAAAAGATAATTTGAAATGATATTATGTCATAGAGACAAGGCATCACTCTTCGCCTGACATCGTGCCTTGTCTCTACAGCATTTGTTTTTAATCAATTTTACTAAATGAGAAACGATAACCTGTGTAAAGAGCAATACCGTAAAACAAAAGGTCAATAGGCTCAAAAGCATCTATCATTATTGATATATTTAATAAAAGAGCTTTTAATGACTCAAAATAAGACAAACCTATTTCAGGGTTTCGTGCAACAACACCAAATGCTTCACTAAAAAAATTAATTATTTCCGGATCTGGGTCTAATGCAAAAAGACCAACCAAACTTAAAAAATTGCCCACAACACAGCCTAATAATGCACCGGCAGCACCTATTATGCCATAGGTTAGTTCGATACCCTTACCGGCAAACTTAACGGCAAAACCTACAGCTAAGCCAACTAAAATTGCCATATAACCAATTTGATATCCGTAATTACAGCCCACAAGATTGCCACTGCAATAGCCGAACCCACACTTGCAATAATTGCAAGCGGTAAATTTTGGGCTAACCTTAATTCTTCGATTTCTTCTTGACTTAGATATTGTTCTACCTCTGGGGTTTCTTCTTGAATTTCGTCATTTTTGTTCTTTTTCATTTTATTACCTCTTAATGATTTTTTCAATAGTATTATTCACTATATAAAATACAAGCAAAAAATAATCAAAAAATAATGGGGTCAGAGCAGTTTTTTTAAAAACTTTCTACAAAATCCTTAAATAAAAACAACTTTTGTGACTTTTCTTTATTAAACAATAAATGCTCAAAATCTTGCGATTTCAATTTTAAATTTGTTTTTTCGGTTATGTCAAACAATGCTGTTTTTAACTCAGCTTTGTTCTTTATATTGCATTTTTCGGCAAGATATTGATAATCAGGCTCTGTTTGCTGTAAAAGAAACATCGTATCATAAAAATCGCGTCCTTTTGTACGAGAGAGTAGTGCTGAAATTTTCATTGCACAAAGCACACTATCGGGAGGTACAGGAAACGGAAAGAAAAATCCTAAACGCTTAACATTTGTCATATTTCGATTATAATTAAAACCCTGATTTTGAGTTTCTATCTTGATTAAAAAACGTTCCTCTTTGTAACCCGAAAGTCCCATTTCAAACAGTAATTCGGGAAAATAGATATTCCGTCGAATTGCCTTTAACTTTTCGCTTTGCTTGTCGTGTGCTTCAACACGAAAGCCTGAACGTTGCAAAAAGACAAGAATATCGTCAGTCATTTTCAAAAATTCTTCTTGCGAAAAATCTTTGCAATCGAAATCTAAATCTTCTGAAAAGCGGTCAATCCCCTTTACTAATCGCAGATTTGTACCACCAATAAACGCAATTTTCCCTATGTATGCCGAAGAAGACAAAAAGTCTAAAATTAGCAGTTGCACATACTCTTTAAGCATATACTTCATGAAAAGCGGATTTTCCCTTATATAGGCAGGGAAATAGTTTTTTATTTGTTGCAAGTCAATCATTTTTATTACTTCTTATCGGTAAATTATATATCATGCAAATCCATAAAGATTTTTACTCTTTTTGCGAGTTTTTTATTATCAAATTTATCTAAAAACAGTGTAAATTTTTCTATATTCAATTCATTATGTACAAAATTCTCGTCAAAACGCAAATTTTCAATTTCACTTTCGGTGTTGTAAAATGGATAAAGATAAAGCAAATCAAGTATCGACTTTTCAGGCGTGGCAATGCTAATAGTACGGTTACCAAATGGTTTTTGCTCATAACCAAAAAACAAATTGGGCTTAATTTTTTTGTACGAAAAATGCGATATATTATTCTGAAAATCGGCGGTTTTTAGCGAACTTACAGCAGTAATTTGTGTAACTGCCTCCGGAATAATACCATAAAACGCAAGTGCAGTGTGCAAACTGATATAAGACGGCTTGTAGATAAAATTTGACAGAAAAAACATGAAATTTGCTTGCAAACACGCTTCCTGAAAAGCATAAAAACCTTGCCTCAACTTCACAATTAGCCCTTGTTTCTGCCAGCGAGTAAAGTTGTTAGGCGAGAAATATGGGAAAACGGTACTTACCTGATTTACCGAAAATGCCCCAAATTCAATAAAACAATTTCTAAATTCAAGATACTTCATTTTGTTTCCATTTTTATACAAAAATAGTGATTTTTAGAAACATATATAAATTTGTTCGATTTTTTTTCAACAATATTTTCCCAAAAAAGCCAATTTTTTTGTTGCCGATTGAATATTTTTTGACTATATTTAAATTGGGTGGGTATATGAAGTTGAAAAAGAGTCAAAGTCAAAAAATGAGGCTTATTTGAAATCGAAGATAATAATTTTTGCTGTATTGATTTTCATCATTTGCTCATATACATTTGCCAACAATTTGTCTATAGTAATGCATAATGGATCACCTTATGTATCTTACAACACTTTAATAGATAGATTTAAGTTAAACTCGAGGTACGATGAAATTTCAGGCCGTTTAACATTGTTTAGGGGTACACAAATTGCAGTATTTATTGTTGCTAGGCAAGCAGCAATAATAAACGGATTAATTTCCAGATCAGATTACTCTGTAAGCAGTGTAAATGGAGATATACTTATACCCCTTGATATGGCAAACGATTTAGTAAATTCTTTTGAAGACAGAACACCTATAGTTATTAAAGAAGATCCAAAGCCAGAGCCACAGCCAAAGCCTCAACCTAAACCCGATGAAAAAATTACTATTACCCACGGTGATAGAATAACCTTTATAGTAATAGATGCAGGACATGGAGGAAAAGATCCGGGTGCTTTAAGTAAAACAAAAAATGTAAGAGAAAAAGATTTAACATTGAGTATATCAAAACTCATTGCAGAAGAGTTGAAAAAAAACCTTAAAGATGTTGAGATAATCTTAACGAGAGAAACCGATGTTTTTATAGAACTTGAAAAAAGAGCCGATATTGCAAATTCAAGATTAAGGAAAAGCGGTAATGGTATTTTTGTGAGTGTACATATAAATGCTTCACTTTCAGATAAAATTTCAGGAATTGAAACATATTTTCTATCTCAAAATCCTACTAATGAAGAAGCAAGAAGAACAGCTGCTCTTGAAAATACTGTCATCAAATTTGAGGCTAATGAAGGAAAAGGCAAGTATCAAGATATTGACTATATAGAAGCAAGAATGATGACAACTCAAATTCAAAAGGAAAGTGAAATTTTTGCAGGCTTAGTGCAAAGGTCACTTGCAAAAAATCTTAAAGATTTTAAGGACAGGGGAGTAAAAAGAGCCGATTTTTTTGTATTGCGTGGGGCACTTATGCCGGCAGTATTGGTAGAGGTAGGTTTTATGAGCAATACTGAGGATGTTGCCAAATTAGTTCAGAGAAAATATCAAGAATCGGCAGCAAAAGGAATTAGCGATGGAATAGTTGAATTTATAAATTATTATAATGAATCATTAAAATAAAAAACTTGATTATAAATTAGCTCTCTAATAATATGTAACTAACAAGTGCAGTTTGAAAATAAAGGTGAATGTATTGGTTATCTTTGAAGCAGTTAAAAAAAAATTTGTTAAATTTTTGAAACATTTAAAATCGTCCATAAAAAATGCAATTGAATTATTTAAAAATGATTCTAAAGAAAGGAAACGTTATATATTTTTAACGATTACTTTCTTAGTAGGGGTCAATTATCTTATGATATGTTACCATATAGATAGAAATATTTTTGCATTTTTCCCTACTATTCCCATTCAGGAAAACTATCATAAAATCAATATTTTTGTTCCCGATACAGATGGAACAATGTTAGAAGAATCAAGAGATGTAGTTGAATATTCTTCTAATGAACGATTAGCCTTATTTATTTTTAATGAAATAGTTAAGGGGTCGCATTTCGAAAATACTTCAATTGTGGTACCTGCAAGATTGACAGTTAGAAAAGTTTGGATTGAGGATTCAAATAATGTATGCGTATTTGATCTTGAACCTGTCATTTTAAGCGATGATGTAGACATTGTACCCGGTTCTGAAAAAATGTTTTTAGATGCACTTACTCGCTCTATAAAGGCTAATATCCCCCAAATTACAGATGTAAAGCTTCTTGAACGCGGTGTTCACTCTCGAATATGGGATATGTGATTTATTCTTGCCATGTACCGGTAAACACTTCAACTGCCGGTCCTGTTAGATATACGAAATCATCGGTTTCATTCCACGAGGTATGAAGAGTTCCCCCTTTTAAGTGTACGCTTATATCTCTTTCAGTTTGCTTTGTAAGTGAACCTGCCACCGTTACGGCAGATGCTCCTGTTCCACAAGATAGGGTTTCACCTGCCCCTCTTTCCCAAGTTCTTTGAATAACCTCTTTTTTGTTTAGTATCTGAACAAATTCAACATTTGTTCTTTGTGGAAACAATTCGTGATTTTCAATAAGACAACCATACTTTTCTACAGGAAACTTCTCCACATCTTCAACAAAAATTACTGCATGGGGATTTCCCATTGAAACAGCAGTTATTTGAAA
>Ga0099364_10014493_pt1 | contig 10490 bp, 10 predicted proteins | sample TergutTh196P3_FD_73070 | JGI IMG/M metagenome (GOLD analysis project Ga0099364, IMG submission 73070) | Microcerotermes parvus P3 segment gut microbial communities from Pointe-Noire, Republic of the Congo - Th196 P3 | ecosystem: Host-associated > Arthropoda: Insects > Digestive system > Gut ...
TTTCCTCGGTTCGTCGTGCATCTATCCCAAACTGTGCCCGCAGCCCATCAAGGAAGAATACCTGCTCACCGGCCCGCTGGAGCCGACGAACGAATGGTACGCTCTGGCCAAAATCGCGGGCCTCCGCATGTGCCAGGCCTACCGCAGCCAATACGGTTTTGACGCCATATCCGTCATGCCGACGAACCTGTACGGGCCTGGCGACAATTTTCACCCGGAGAACAGCCATGTGATTCCCGCGCTTATCCGCCGCTTCCACGAAGCAAAAACGGCAAAAGCGCCGGAAGTCGCCATTTGGGGCAGCGGCACGCCGCGCCGGGAATTCTTGTATGTGGACGACCTTGCCGAAGCGCTCGTTTTTCTGATGCGGAACTATTCCGAGGCGCAGCATGTCAATGTGGGCCACGGCAGCGATGTGACCATCCGCGAACTTGCGGAACTGACGGCAACAACAGTGGGCTATGCCGGACATATCGTGTACGACACTGCCAAACCGGACGGAACCCCGCAAAAGCTCCTGGATGTGAGCACGCTCACGCGCATGGGCTGGAAGGCAAAAACGGCGCTGCCGGAGGGGCTTGCCGCCACATACGCGTGGTATCTCGGCCAGGAAAATCTCCGGCAATAAGCGCGACTCTTTATACCGCCGTCTTGCACAGCTTCACAATGTCCTCCGGCAACATCTCGACATGCAGGGGCATGAGCGATAGACGCCGGAAGTCCTCCGGGCTGTCCATGTCCAACGTGAGTTCCGGATGCCAGAGACACGGGTCAGGCGGATCAAAGGTACGAATAACAAAAGATTGCGCATTATCCCAGATGTACGACAAACAATGTTCGCGGTGTTTGGCTTCATCCGCCAGGGCCGCAAGCTTGTCGAGCAGGGCAAAGGACAGCATCTCCGCGCCCAGTCCGTCAGGATAGCGGTTATTCCTCGGGATATGGTTATAGGCGTAATCGCAGCCCGCCTCTTCAAAAAAGCGGATAAGATTGTCTATCTCCCCGCCCCAGACAAGCGGGTTATCCGCGCACACGCGCACCACGCGGCGGGCTCCAAACGCCGCGCCAGCCGCCCGGAAACGCTCCAGCACATCCTGCTCGGGACCGCAAAAGACCGCAATGCGCTTGTCAAGCGGCATAAGACGTTCTCGCACATGCGCTGCCAGCACCGCATCCAGCGGCGTGTCCGGCACGGCCACCACAATGCGATCCAGGAGCCCGGACTTCGCCACGCGTCGCGCCACCCAATCTATAAGCGGCGTTCCCCGCAGACAGAGCAGGGCCTTCATGGGCAGCCTGCTTGAACCCAAACGCGCTTGAACAAGAGCCACCGTAGACATTGAGCTAGCCCTCGCTCCCAAGCAAGCTTACGATACGTTGCACCACATGGCTCTTGTTTTTCGCGAACTGAAAACGGCCCTGGCGTTCAAAAAGCTTTTTGCGCACGCTTGCGTCCAGTATGCGCAAAAAGGCGCTGCGCAGCTTGTCGGCATGGAAATCGGGCGCCATAAGCCCCAGCCGGAAAAAGCCGTTCGCGGCCTGGGCAAAGCGGTGGCGCAACTCGCGTTCGTGGTGGGCCATGACCAGGGCAGGCACCCGCATATGCGCAAGTTCATAAACTGTGCGACCGGCGGAACAGATAGCCAGATCCGCTCCCTCCATCATACGCGACATGACGTTGGTGGCATGGGTGAAGCTTGTGCGCGGGCTGGCAAGCTCGGCCAGGCGTTGCGTAAGCGCTTCGCGGTGCGCGTAGCCGGGGCCGGCGACGATGCGGATATCCATGCCCCGTTCCCGGCAGATGGGCTCCACAAGATCCAGGGTCTTGCGGGTAAAATCGGAATGATCCGTGCCGCCGAAACTGATCAGCACGGTGCGCGCCTCGGGCCGGAAGGCATTGCGGCGGCCGGAAGCAAATTCATCCCGCAGACAAAAATAGCGGGGACCGTAAAGAAAACGGGCATCCCGCTTGTCGCTGTAAAGCGCGTTGATGACAAGATCCGCTTCGTTCGCGCCCGAACCTTCGTCTTCAAAATTCACAACCCGGATCCCCGCTTCCTTCAGCTTGCGGATGTATGCGGCATCCGTATCCAGCATGTCATTGATGACCAGATCCGGCTGTAAGGCCAGCACGTCGTCCGCCAAATCACCGCGCTGCACCAGGGTTTTATAGTCGCGTTCCGCGATGCTGCGCACCGCAAGTTCGCTCTCTTTCGTGCACAGGAACTGGATATCGTGATCCGCAATCTCATGCGCAAACATCATGGCGCGGTACACATGCCCCATGCCGACAGCCGGATAGCCGGCCACGACAAACAAGAGCTTGCGCCGCGCCAGCAGCTTTTCGCAAATCCACCAATCCTGGTAGCTGTTGATCTCGATGGCGCGGTCATTCAGAAAATAGGGCACGGTGCGCGCAATCCGCCCGGAAAGCAAGGCCGTGCTCCGCAGCATGACCAGCGCCTTGCTCTCCACCAGCGCGCCATCGTCCTCGTCGCCAAGCAGGCTGTCAATGCCCTCTTCCCGTTCCTGCCAGACCCGCTGGCGCACGCTTTTCACCGTCATCAGGCAGTCGGCCCCGGAGGCCGCAAAGTGCCGGTACGCATCCTCCACATCCACCCAGGTCACCAGGGGACAGCTCGCGCGGTACAGCACGACATGCTCGTATTCACGCGCTATCTGGGCCAATACGCTCCGCAACTCCGAAACAATGTCCAGCGAGGAAAAATACAGATCCTTGTTGTAATGCGCGCGTACGCCGCTGCGTTCGCAAATCAGCGTGATTTCCTGGCTGTCCGTAACCACAAGCACGTCCGCGCCCCGGGCGACGGCGCGGGCGGTATGGATGGCGCGCTCAATCAAGGTCACGCCCGCCAGCTTTTTCACGAGCTGATCAGGAATGGCCGCGTTCTTCTTGATGGCAGGGATGATAATGCAGCGCTGTTTCATGATGCCTTTCACTGAAGAAGGGCGCGAAGCGCAAGGCGGCCTTAGCGCAACTCTTCCAGCACACTTTTGCTTGCGGCCAGCATGTGGTCGAACTCCTCGTCCGTCAGCCAATGCTGGAAGGGGAAAGAGATCATGTTGTCGTAGAAGGCGTTGGCATTGGGGCAGCTTGCCCCCCCAAGGCCGAGTTTCACATAAAAATCGTAGCGGTCAAGGGGCATGTACTGGACGACGCATTTCACGCCGTGCTTGGCATACATGGCGCGGATGAAGGCGTCGCGCTTGCCGCTGGTCATGCGCGCGGCCAGCAGGTGGTAATTGTGCCGTGTGGTGTCCACGCGGTGAAACTCAAGTTCCGGATAGCCGGCCAGGGCGTCAATAAAGCGCATGGCGCGCGCGCGTTTTTCCGCATTGATGCGGTCGATGCGATCCAGCATGACGGCGCCGAGGGCGCATTCTATTTCGCCGATGCAATAATTGTTGGGCCACAGAGGCCGCCCGTCGAGCATGGGCATGTCCACGTTGCCCATCGCGGGAATCCAGTAATCCGGGCGTTCGCCGGGATAGGCGCAGTGTCCGTTATGGCGCAGGGCGGGCACGAGCCTTGCGAGCTTTTCGTCCCGCACGACGAGCATGCCGCCTTCGCCCAGCGTGGTCAGGTTCTTGTGCGAATGGAAGGAAAAGATGGCCATGTCGCCGAAAGAACCGGAGCGCACGCCGTCGACATCAGCGCCTATGGACTGGGCCGCATCCTCAATGACAAGGATGCCGCGCGAACGGGCCAATTCCATGATAGCGGGCATGTCCGCCACATAGCCGTACAGGTGCACAACCACGATAGCCCGCGTTTTGGGCGTCAGCGCGGCCTTGATCGTGTTCGCGTCGACCACCCGGGTCGTGAGGTCAATGTCGGCCCAGACCAGCTTCGCGCCCTTTTTGGCGAAGGGATACGCCGAGGCGGTAAAAGTGTGGGACGGCATAACGACTTCGTCGCCCGGCCCGAACATGCACAACTGCGCGGAAAGCTCCAGGGCGGACACGCCGTTCATGACCGCGAAGCAGGCGTCTTCGGGCAAGCCCTGGTACGCGGCGAACTTCTTCTGGAATTCTTGCAGATGCCGCCCCTGGGTCAGAGTTTCCGCGTTCCGCATGGCATCCGCGACAACGGCGATTTCTTCCTCGGTATATTTCAGGGCGCGGCCGCTAAAATTGACCTTGATGTCCATGAAGCTACATCCTTTTGAAGCGCGCGATCACGTTCTCTCTGGGCAGTATTTTCCTGAAATCCGGGCCGAGACGGTTGGAAAGCGAATTTTCGTGCACAATCGTGCCGTTATACAGGGCGTCGTACTCCTCTGCGCTCAGGTCTTGGCAGATACCCTTGGGCAGGCTTACTTGCTGGCGTTCCATCATGCGCATGAACGTGGCATACTGTTCAGGATAGATGTCTTCCAGCACGGTCAGGGCGTAACAGTTGGCTATGCCGTGGCGCATGTGCAGGGCAACGGAAAGACCGGCGGAAAACGGATGCACCACGCCCACGTAGCTGGCCGCCATGCCCCCCAGGTAGGAGGCGATCATCATCTTTTCCAGGTTCATCTCGCTCATCATGTCGTCAGAAAGGAAAATATCCTCGCACATGGACACGGCCTTTTCGGCCAAGGCGTCCACAATGCGGTTGCGGTACGTTCCGGTGAGGGTTTCAAAGCAATGCATGTAGGTGTCCATGCCGGTGTGGAAAAACTGGTCCCGGGGCACAGTGCGGGTGAGTTCCGGGTCCATGATGACCTGGTCGAACACGCTATATTCGCTGTTCATGCCCAGCTTGAGGCGCTTTTTCACATTGCTGAGCACACAGGTGCGGGAACATTCCGAGCCCGTGCCGGCCAGCGTGGGCACGGCTATTTTATAGACCGGGGGATTCTTCACCAAGTCCCAGCCCTGGTACTCCTCCGCCTGACCGGGATTGGTCAGGAGGTTCGCCACGGCCTTGCAGGCGTCCATGACCGAGCCGCCGCCGAGGCCCACCATGCAGCAGGGCAAAGCGGACGCCGCTTCCCGCACTTGGGCGGCCAGCACATCCATGTAGTCGGTGGTTGGCTCCTCCGTCACGTCCACATAGATAATCCGGTCGCCCTGCTCCACGGGCAGGCGGGCGGGCAGATCCCCATCCCGGAAAAAGTGGTCGATGAAAAAAACCACGCCTGCATCCGCCGGCTTACGCCGCTCGGACACAAGATCGCCGAGCTGCGCCAGGGAACCCTTGCCGAAGATATAATACGGAACATTTTTCACATTGCGGTACATAAGGCAAACCCATAGCCGCACGGCCGGTTAGGTGAAACGCTGGAACCTCTATATTCCGCTTTGCGGGCAAGCGCAAGCGCCGTCAAAAGATACATTCCGGGACGCTTCAAGGCGCGGCTCTCATATGGACTCCCGCCCGCTGCCGCACATGTTTGATCTATTGCTTGCACGCTTCCTGCCGATAAGCCGGGTACGCCGTTTTGCCAAAAACTTGCGTCAAAAACGCTATTCGGAGTGCCGCCCATGAACAGCAATCTGCTGAATATGGCCTTGCAGCTTTCCGTGCAGGATATTTTTTCCAGTTCCTGGTTTTCCAGCGCCCTGATGAACAAGGTCTGGACGGAGACGATGCGTTCCAGCGTGAACGGGCTCATCCGGAATACGGGCGGTCCCGATCCGCTGGGCGTGGCTCTCGGCGGCAGGCTGCGCGGGGATGCTGCCATGCTGCGCCAGGCTTCCTCCAACGTTTCCGAGGCGCAGTCCATGATGCGCATGGCCGCGGACGCCGCCGGGAACATCGCAGGCCAGCTCAAGGAAGCCCACAAGTTGGCGGGCGAGTTTCTTGCCGCCGCCCCGGGTACTCTGGATTATATGGCTCTTTATAATAAATTTCAGGCACAGTACGAAGCCATCAGCAAAAATATCGACAGCATCATAAAAAGCACGACATACAACGGCATAGCCCTGTTAGACGGCAACGCCTGGGGCAACGACGAACGGCTCTCTGTGGTGGGGAATACGGCCTCCGTACACATTCAGGCCGGCGACAGCGGCTTTCCCCTGAGCTTCAGCAACATGGCCGCGGAATTTTCCAATATCGCCAACGCGTATGGACTGCACGGCAGTAGCTCGAACATACTGCATGAACTCAGCAGCCTGCAAAGCTCGGCCCAAAGCCTGGCGGATCTCTATGCCGGGCGTGCGGGCAGCCTGCAAAGCCAGTCTGTCTCCCTGCAAAGCCAGGCGAAAATACTTGCGGAAGCCGCCGCGCAACGGGCCAAGACGCCCGCGCCTGTGAGCACGGAAAATCTGTTGCTCAACCTGATCCTGCGGGATTCGGGCGGCATTTTCAGCGGCAGGGGCTAACAACAGCTTTCACGCTGTTCTGACGCACAGCCTACAGCTTGCCGGAACGAAAAATCTTCCAGGTCAGCTTGGCCACGGTGATGGCTTCGTTCACGCCGGGCTTGTCGCGGAACAAATCGGATGTGACGCTTTGCTCCGACAGGAGTTCGATGGCTAGCCCGCCTGGGTCTGGCCGGTCTTGCAGCGCCGCTTCCTCCTCTTCCGCCGGTTCCGCCAGCAGAGGAACCCCACGCGCGAACAAAGACGGCTTAGATTTCGACGCGGCCTGCGCGCTCTGCCTCCGTCCCCGCATATGGCGCTTCTGTTCGGCGATTTCCTCGCTCACATCCTCGAAAAGCGCATCCGCCACATCCGGCGCCTTGCTGTGCAAAGAACGGCGCAAGGCGTCCACATCCTCTTCCGGGGCATCGCTGTTATAGAGCAGCGTACGGGCCAGCCGTGTACGGATGGCGGACTTGGGCGTGAGTTCGTAGCCCTCGGCCAGGGCGGTGGCGGCTTCCGCAAACTGTCCGGCGCGGATAAGGCGTTCAGCCTCTTGCAGGAAGGGACTTTCCGAAGAAGGCGCTTCTTGCAGCAGCCGGGCATACACGGTGCGGGCTCTATGCCACTTCGCGGCCTGAGCGAAGCTGTGTCCGGCCTGCTCAAGATAGCGCCGGTAATTGCGCTGGTCGCCCTTGCCCTTCCAGGCAAGCGCGATGCCGAATTCCGCCTCGCCCTTGAAGGTCTGTTGCTTGAGCGCCCGCTGGAACGCGCTGATGGCGGCGTCCCACTTGCGCTGCTGCAGTTGCTCCAGACCGCTGTGGAACGCTTTTTCCGGCTCCTGGGCGCACACGTCCAGCATAGCCTCGAAACGCTCCAGGGCCTTGTCGAAAAGCGTCGTATTCAAGAGCGCGTGTCCAAGGCTGAGCTTGTCGCGATCCAGCCTGGCGGCCGCAGCGTATTCCAACGCCCGGCCCATGCTTTCGCCGGAGTAAGGACGCGCCAGCACCCCGCTGTAGCCCTGCGCAAGCGCTTTGATCATTGCCTCCGGCGTCTCGGAGGAACTGACATGGATAATGGGCATCCCCGCCAGCCGGGGATGGGAACGCGCAAGTTCCACAAAATCCGCGCCGGTCATATCCGCCAGTTGCTGATGCACCAGCACGACGTCCGGTATCGCGTCCCGGGCGCTCTTCTCCTTGCCGGCCAGAAAGCGGGCGGCATACACGCCGCTTGTCATCACCGACACATGGCCGACGCCGGCCGTACGCAGGGCGCGACGGTCGATAACCGCAAAGTCCTCGCTCTGGACGAGCAGAAGCGCCGTGGCGACGGCCGGAACGGAAGACGTGCTGCTCTGGGACATAGACGCCGCACCGGGGGCAAGAGGAAAAAAATGCGTAGGAGCATGTCCGCGGGACAGGCAAGGCACAAGGTGCGTCCCTGCCGCTCCTCTGGAGGGAATATAGCCGTGCCGCACGAAGAGCGCAATCCCCTCGTCCCGCTGCTGCCGCTTGTGCAAGCTGCCCTGCATATATTCTCTCCCGCGCGTCCGGACCCCCGAGGCGCTCTCAACAATATTTTACCGGCAAGCTGAAGGGGATGACTTTCCCTTGCCGCGCCAGCAGGCTGTTCATGACTAAAGCCTCCTGGGGCGCCGGTTCCCGGCTGTGCAGCAAACCGCAGTACGGGCAGCGCCAGACGCTTTTGTGGCTTTCGAGGCGAATGAGCTTGCCGGTATACTCGTAACAAGGTTTGCAAAAGGGGCCGTGCCTGACGCTGCCCGTTCGCAGCCAGTACTGCTCCCCTTCCGTGATAAGATTTTGTGATAGAAAAAGAATATCTTCAAATTCCTGTACTTGTTTTTTCAGTACCCTGACCTCATCGTGCAAGGCGATGTAGCGGGCCTGAAGTTCCATAAGAATGCGTCGTGCTTCCTCAAAACGCCCCTGGATAAATAACTCATGTATTTCTTTGAAACTCCAATAGTCCAGCATAGTATCCGTCCTGTTTTACAGGGGTCGCCGCCCCCGGGAGCATGCATGGCAAAAAACATGCTCCCGGCGCCTTGCATTGGCAAGGCATCGGCTGTCACACAGGTCTATCGGAATGGAGGGGAGAAACTTAATATGAATTGTGTGGCGATGTCACATTTTTCGCTTTGACTCCGGCTCAAGGGAACGCAGCAATTCCGCAAAGCGGTCTTGTTCCACGTTCTGTCCGGAACTCGCGGGGCAGCCCTTATCAGCATGCAATTGCACGACCATCTTGCGGATAGGCGTATGCGTAAAGCCGCCGGCTTCTTCAGTGGAGAGCTGCAAAGCGGCCGCCCGCTGCAAAACCGTTCTGCTGGCACGAATGGGCACGTGAGCGCGCAGTGCGAGGGCTACGGCATCCGAAGGCCGGCAATCGAGCCTGTATGTTGCGCCGTTCTCCAGCAGCAACACCAGATCGGCATAATAGGTGCCGTCGCGCAGATCAACCAACTCAACGCCGCTCAAACGCGCTTTCAAGCTGTGCAGCACATTGATGCACAGATCATGCATCAAGGGGCGCTCCATCGGCACGTTCCCCAAGACCACAGAAATCGCCATGGCCTCCATGGGACCGATCCAGATGGGCAAAAGCTCCTGTCCCGCTTCTTCTTGAAGGAGCAGGATAGGCACATGACTTGTCTCGTCCAGGGTCAGCCCTAAAACCCGCATGGTCAGCACGGCCTGCCTCCTGCTGGGTCAAACCGCGGCCTTTGCAGGCCGCAAGCGAGGCAAATCTTGATGGCAGGGACACGTTGATGCATTGTAAAAATATACCAGAAAGTCAGCCGGACTACAACAAGGATGCCGGGTTTTTACAAACCTCGTTTGCAAAAACCCGGCATTGTTTTTTTATTGTATGATGAGGCGTGACATTACACGCGACGCGTCAGCCCTGTATGGTTGATATGGAAGCTACAAACATTGCAAACGCAACCATGATCACGATCATGCCAATCATCCATATTATGCCTTGCACTTCCGGTTTCATAATTCCTCCCGCGGTAGTTGGGTTTACCTTCAATTGTTATGGCACTATGTGCCGGCGTTCTATTCTGAATCTTTGCTTCATCGCATACCTGACGGCGTCCTGGGTTTCCTGATGTGTTTCCAGGTCCGTGTAGTACATCAACCCGCCTCGTATTCCATAAAACTCCTGGAGTTCGCTGGAATGTTGCAGGGTTGGCGAACTGGAGACAATGCGCGGTGAGATGACGCCGAAAAAAAGCATCAGCGCGGCGGCAACAGCGCAGAAATATCCCAAACCCTTAAGTCTGTGTGAGGCACGCCATATTTCACTCATAATACTTTCAAATACCTGTTTTTTGTATCCGGCCCGACCAGGCCGGACCGGATACATCATTTAAGAGCTTATCACCTCAGCAGGCTTGTGGTGATTTCGGGGAATACGATCTCGTACATGAGGTACGCCGCGGCCAGCGTCAGGAACAAATTGAAGGTCTGGCCGAAAATATACAGGGTAACCGGCTTGCCGCCCTTGAAATACGGGGCGAGTTCCCGGAAGTTCGTGGACAGGCCGATGGAGGTGAAGGCAAGCACGAAGAACCATGTGCGCAGGCCGCCGGTCAATCCTCTGATCGCGCCCTCGTCAACGATGGCGTTGCCGACTTCCACGCCCGCGGCGCCGGCAATGTAGCTGTAAAACGCGGAGCCCAGGGCGAAGCCGATGACGAACTTCGGGAAACGGTGCCAGATTTCCATGGGGCTGACGGGCACCCCGATCTTGCGGTCCACAACGCTCACCCAGTAGAGGGCAACGCAGAAGGCGGTCACGCCGATAAGCACGTTCTGGATCATCTTAACCGTTGCGGCAACCTGCATGGCCACCGGCCCAAGGAACGCTCCGGCGGCGGCAACGGCGCCTGTGGTGTCAATAACGCCGCCTATCCAGGCCCCGCCGAGCACCTGATTGAGGCCCAGAGCCTTGATGCCCACCGGCATGATGATCATCATGATGGCGGTGAACGCCAAAGAAATGCCGATGGCAAGGGTCAGTTCCTCTTTTTTGGCGCGGCAGGCAGCGGCGGTGGCGATGGCCGCGGAGGTGCCGCACACGGACATGTCGGCGGATACGACGATGTTCAGCGTCTTGGATTCCATTTTAAGAATCTTTTGGCC
>Ga0099364_10014494_pt1 | contig 10488 bp, 6 predicted proteins | sample TergutTh196P3_FD_73070 | JGI IMG/M metagenome (GOLD analysis project Ga0099364, IMG submission 73070) | Microcerotermes parvus P3 segment gut microbial communities from Pointe-Noire, Republic of the Congo - Th196 P3 | ecosystem: Host-associated > Arthropoda: Insects > Digestive system > Gut ...
CGAACTTGTTGTTTTTCAAAGAAAATGATAAATCATATTAAGGCATTTAATTTAGGATTCTATTACATAAATTTCGGTTATGTATGAGTATCATACTTTGGGGATCACAACCTAAAATCCTATATTTAATTAAAAAAATACAAATATAATAAATAATTCTAAACTCACAAGTATTTAGTAACCAATGCCTCCACGGGAGTGGAACAGTTCCACTCCTGTGGAGTGGTGCTTGCTTTAGCAAGCGGGGTGGTTATTTTGTTATGCCGAACTTGGTTCGGCATCTCCTAATAATTTAGTAGATGCTGAAACGAGTTCAGCATGACGTGTTTTTTATAACCTAATTGAGCATACTTTTACTAAAATCTCTAACTACATTAGTAATTATGCCTATAATTTCATATTTTAAATCACCTATTTCCAAAGGCAATATACAAGAAAAAGATGTTTGCAAATATGAAAAGTCACCTATTATTCTGTATATTTTTATGAACTCTTTATCTTGCAAACGAACAAATACTTTTGCTCCATCACACAAAGGTGCATCTTTATCTATTACTAACACGTCACCATCAAATATATTATAACTTATATAATTATGGCAAGATACTTTTACTAATATATTATCAGCCAATATATCTAATTTGGCGTTAATATTTTTTTTATGTTTATTTTTTAGTATCGTAAAATCATTCATTTTATATATTTTCCGTTTTTATACGTTTTATTACTAAAAAAACGTGCCAAAAATTAAAAATATTTATTATATATGTAAGATACTATTTTATAAATAGGTTAGGTGATAATTGTGTTTTGTGGTAAGATATTAAATAGAATTCACATATTCTGTCCTGCTGAATTTATTTTGCATTTTTCATACAAAAAATCCTTATTTTTGTAACTATAATAAATAAAGTAAAAATTATGAAGAAAGGTTTATTATATTCGTTAATAATTTTATTAGTAGTTGTTTTTAGTAGCCGATTATCTTATATTTCGGCACAAACTTTTTCAGGTGGCGGAGCAGGAACATCACAAAACCCATGGAAACTAACTAATAATGCCGATATTGATACACTCGCTAACTGGGTGGCATCAAGTAGTAATTGGTCAGCCGATAAATATTTTCAACTGCTTAATAATATTGGTAGTTCAATGAATCCTGTTACTACAATGATTGGTTCTAATAACCGACCTTTTATGGGCAAATTACAAGGTGCGGGCTATTCTATATATGTGAATTACACAGGTAGTTATAGTCAAATGGCATTATTTAGATATGCTTCTAATTGTGAAGTCCATAATTTAACAATAGATGGAACTATAACGTTTACATCTACAAGTAGTGTGCATATTGCAGGATTGATTGCTTGTCTTGAAAATACTTCAACATCGTTTGCATCTATAATTACTGGATGCAAAAATAGAGCAAGTATTACTGGAACAGACAGAGTCGGCGGTCTTATTGCAATGATAACTGGGCCAGGCACTATTGGAATTGTTGATTGTTCTAATACGGGCAATATAACTTTATCTAATGGCAATATCCATTATGGTGGCATAGCAGGAACTATTGCGTCTGGTCCTACTGTTACTATTTATAATTGCTATTCTGATTCTTGTAGCATTACATTTTCACCTATAACTACTTCGGATACAATTCATATTGGTGGAATTGCGGGCTGTATTAACCCTTCTAATACTACTATAACTAATTGTTATAATCGTTCGAATATTAAATCATCGGGTGGTGTTGCGGCTTCTAATATTGTAATTGGTGGTATTGCTGCTTTAAATTCTGCTAATTCTTTAAATAATGTAAGTATAAGTAATTGCCAAAATTATGCTACTATTAGTGCTAATGGCAGTAATGTTGCAATAGGAGGAATAATCGGGGAAAACTATTCTACTTCCACCATTAGCATAAGTAATTGCCAAAATTATGACACTATTAGTGCTAATTCTACAGGAATGGGAAGTGAGATAAAAGTAGGTGGAATACTTGGTAACAATTTAGGAACAACTACAATTAAACATTGCACTAATAGAGGAATGACTAATACAACAGGAGGCGAAATTAAAGCAGGTGGTATTGCAGGTGATAATGATACTATTACTGCACAAATATTTATAGATTCTTGTTATAATTATGCTAATCATATATCTAATTGTTCTTATTATCTTACTCACGTTGGAGGAATACTTGGTGACAATGGAGGAACGTTCACTATTACAGGATGTAGGAATTCAGGGAATATACTGGGCTACGGCACAAGTATGCACTACGACCTTGGCGGAATTGTAGGCGATAATATGGGAACGGGAACTATTACTCGGTCTACTAATATCGGCAATATTTATACAACTACAACTGGATTTTCATCAACTATTTCCGTTGGCGGAATTATCGGCTTTGGAAATATGAATATAATTGTTAATAATTGCCATAACGCAGGATTAGTGCAAGGAGTAGGTAATGTTGGTGGAATTATCGGTTCTAAATATAATAGCGGAAGTATTAATAATAATTTGAATGTTGGATGTGTTCTTTTAAATAATGATTATCCTTATAATTCTAAAGGTGCTATTGCGGGAAGTAGCACTGGTGGAATGATAACTAATAACTTTTATGATATGCAAATGTGCGTATATGGTGGAATAAATAATGTAGATGTATCTGGAACTACACCAAAACTTACTACTGAATTAACGGGTTCATCAATAACTTTAGGAGCAGGGTTTTGGATTTATACATCAGATATATACCCTATGTTATTTAATGATAGTATTAGCCAAGTTGCTGCATCGCCAGCGTTTTTGGATATAAGTTTTGCTCCGAATTTTGACAAACATAATAATGTAACAGCAAACTTTGATGTATCTACGTTAAATAGTATTAATTGGACATCTTCTAATACTAACATTGTTTCTATATCAGGAACGTCAGCCGATTTAGTAAGTTTCGGTAGTTGCAACATTTATCCTAACCTTGGAAATATTAGAAGAACAGTTCCTATAATAACAGTACCAAAAACTTATTTATTAGTTACTCGTCCCGATACAATAGGACAAGGAATAACTTCACCTGATTCTATTAAAATACTTGGTAATGTTGTCATTACTGCTACGCCGGCTCCGTGTTATGAATTTGTTGCTTGGATAGATAAAAACAGAGATACTATATCAAAAAATAAAATAGAAACAATAACTTTTAGTAGAGATACAATTCTTATTGCTGTCTTCACTAAATCAACTAATAAAACATTAAAGATAAGTAAAACACCACCAGAGGGAGGAAATGTATCAGGTGGTAAAACAAACGTTCCTTGCGGAACTTTAGATACTATAATAGCCATACCTAATCCGTGCTATAAATTCCTATATTGGGTAGATAGTGCTACAAAAACTTTAATATCAACTGATGCTGAATATGTTCTTGCAATAGAATCTGATATGACACTTATTGCTAATTTTGAAGCAATGCCAGACCTATTTATCAAAACAAAACCTGAACCTGAATATGCAGGAACTACTACAGGAGGAGGCGTGATAACTTGTTCTAACCCTAAAATTATTATTTCGGCTGTCCCCGAAGATTGCTATAAACTCGTTAGATGGATAGATAGTGCATCGCAAAATACTATTTCTATTAATGCACACGATACGCTAAATGCTTATGTTAATTTGCATAATGACGCAACTTTAATTGCTATTTTTGAGTTGGATTCTATAACTATAAATACGTCTATTTATCCTACAAGTGCAGCAGGAACAACGAGTATTAATGATTTATATACTTTTGTTAAAGTAGTATGCGGAGACAATATAATAATTTCTGCTACTCCTAAAAATGAATGCTACAGGTTCGTTAATTGGACGAGTGCAGGAGTAATTGTTTCCGAAAAAATAAAAGACACATTAAGTTTTAAACAGAACACATTTTTAATAGCAAATTTTGTTCTTGATACTTTTAACCTTACTTTGTCTGCTAATCCAAGCAATTTTGGAGATTTTATAGGTGATGGTCCTGTAATTTGTGGAAATGGTAGCGTTATAGAAGCAATATCTAATGAATGCAAACGTTTTATAAATTGGACTGATGCACAAACAGGCGAAATTGTATCTAATGAAAAAGTTTTTGCAATAATATTGGAAAAAGATAGGCACTTAATAGCAAACTTCACTACCGATAGTTTTAATTTAAGTTTATCATCAAGCCCGCGAAATGCAGGTCTTCTTACAAAAGCAGGTATTTATGAATGTGGCACAGGTGCTATAATAAGTGCTACTCCAAGTAAAGATTGTTATACTTTTTCTTATTGGGAAAATACAAAAACAGGCGAAAAAGTGTATGAAACTGAAGCAAATATAGAAATGTTTTCTGATATGGATTTTGTTGCTCATTGGGCAACATTGGATAGTTTTTATCTTACATTAGAATCCAATCCAAGCAATGTAAATATAATTTTATCAGGTGCAGGATTATATTCTAATTGTGATTCCGTGGCATCGATTGATATTACTATTTTAAATAATAAATGTATTACTTTTATTAATTGGACTGATAAAGATGGAAATGTTATTTCTGAAGACCTAAATACGAACATTTTTGTTAAATATGATAGTTTATTAATTGCTAATTTTATTATAAATTCATTAGCGGTTTCATTAAATCCTTTGCCTGAAGAAGCAGGAACAGTGAACGAAACACAATATTACAAGGATACTTTATTATGTAATGACTTATTTGAATTTAGAGCAAATGCTAATAAAGGATGGCGTTTTGTTAGTTGGACAGATAGCATAACAGGACAAGTAATTTCTACGCAAGAAATAGATTATTTATATGTTTCAGAAGATACAAAACTTATTGCAAACTTTGTGGAATTTAATGATAGTGTTACCATAACTTTGATACCTAATCCTTCGGGTGGTGGCATTCTTACAGGTGGAGGTAGATATCCAATAGATGCTATTGTTCAATTAGAAGCAACTCATAATCAGGATTTTGCGTTTATTAATTGGACAGAAAATGGAGTTCTTTTAAATAAAAATACTTCCTTTACTATTACAGCAAGTAGAAATATGACCATCTACGGCAACTTTACTGATGCTAATTCAAATTACTATATTGTTTCTTTGCACTCTAATATAGATGATGCTTGTGTATTAACAGGAGGCGGAGCATATTCTTATGATGCTATGGCAACTATTTCTGCTATTCCTAATTCTAACTATCAATTTAGACATTGGCAAACACTTGACGGCGAAATTATATCTAATGATATTAATTATAGTTTTAAAGTTACTTCAGATACCGATTTAGTAGCACATTTTTATTTAATAGAATATGCTGTGACTATATATGCCTTACCTTCTTATATGGGAAAAATAGAAGGTGGAACAACAGGTATCTATGAAAAAGGTAATACATTGGGACTGCAAGCAATATCAACTGAACCCGAATATTATGCTTTTACTTATTGGAGCAATGAATATGGAGATACATTAGCAAAAACAACTAATTTTCAATTAGTTGTGCAATCCGACACGACTATAATTGCACACTTTGTAGATAAAATTGGTATTGCCGAATACGACCAAGATAACATTTATATATATCCTAATCCTGCAATTAACACCTTAAATATCGTTTTTGAAAATGCAAATGAAGAAGATGTAGAAATTTCTATAACAAATATATTAGGTGATAAGAAAGCAATTTTTAATACAAGTGATATTAACACTGATATTAGCAAGGAAATAAATCCTCTTGTTATTGATGTATCAGATTTTCCATCGGGTATGTATATAATATATTTCAATTTTTCTGACAGAACAGTTATTAAGAAAGTAATTAAGCATTAGAAAGAAGTTCTACATAACAAGTATTTTAGCACGGGGGTTAATCTCCGTGTTAAAAGTAGTAGATATTAACACGGGGATTTATCCCCGTGTTAAATAATAAATACAAAATAAAAAGTTATTTTTAAAAATATAATAAAATATTTTGTTTTTATAGGTCACTATACATTTCTAAAATAATAAATCTATCAATACCTGCAAAATCTTTTACAATTTGAATTTTATATTTGTTGTTATCAAAAATAGAAACTATTTTTTCTGCTTGATTTATTCCGCATTCTAAAAATATTTTGCCATTTTTATTAAGAAAACTATTGCTTTTATCTGCAATCATTCTGTAAAAAGTTAGTCCATCGTTATTATCTGTTAGTGCTATTTTGGGTTCAAAAAACAATTCTTTATCAAGTTTTTCATAATCATAAATAGAAATATAAGGCGGATTACTCACAATAATATCATACTTTTTATTGGTTTGATAATCAGAAATATCAGCATTTATAAAAGTTATATTGCTTATATTCAAACTATTTTTATTAGCATTAGCACAATTAATTGCCGATGCACTTATATCAATCCCATCAATTTTTATATCAGTAAATTCTTTCCCAAGTGCTATAGATATACATCCCGAACCCGTTCCTATATCAAGAATATTACGTATTTGATAGCAAGATTCGTGTATATTATTTATAATTATTTTTACAAGTTCTTCTGTTTCAGGACGGGGAATTAGAACAGATTTATTTACATTTATAGTTATGTTGTAAAAACTAATTTTTCCTATAATATATTGTAGTGGAGTGTGATTTGCTCTACTTTTAAGTGCTTCCATAAATTGCTTTTGTTGTTTTTCTGTAATTATTTTGTCAGATTCCAATCTTATTTCTATTCTTGACAAATTAAGAATCCAGCACAAAAGCATTTCAGTATTAACATCTGGCGACTCTATATTATGTGTTTTTAGAAAATCAATTCCAAATTTAAATATTTCTTTTATTGTTGGACGATGCATATAATTGTTTATTTTTTACAATGTATTACGAATTTATTTCAGCATCTACTAAATAATTGCCATAAACAAGTAATAACACACTAAAATATACCAAACTGCCCACCCGTTATTTGTAGGTGTTTCACTCAGCATTTTTCAAATATAGTTTTAAATTTCCAAAATCAATCACGGCTTTTTGTTCTATCAAGAAGGCAACCCCTAAAGTACCTCCAATTTGTTTTTCTGTATCATCAGGTCTTTGTTTATTTGAATATATATACTCGTCATAAATGCTGCCATTGGTGTTTGTCTCAAATTCACCAATTTTTATTGCAAAATTCTCTTTTGACGAATATACGTTTCCCGTTTTTCCGGATGGACCTGCAAAAGAACCTTGAATTTCACCTGTCTCAATGTTTGCAGTTTTCGCATATACAGAATCAATGATGAGTTTAGTTACTGTACTTACCAGAAACTTTGTTTTCTGATTATTGATAACTATATCCGTATAATAACTATTGTCAGTTTCATCTAATTCCATTGACACAGCAACATAATTGTCTTTTAGTAGTCGTTTCACAATTGAATCTTGCTGGAATTTATCGGGTAAAATAGAAACCGTATTATAGCCAAAATCAATGATGATGTTATTCTCTCTTATCCAGTTTCTTCCCAACATTCCAAATCCTTCTTCATCGGGAGGATAGGTTTCAAAAATGCTAACTTCTTTGTTTTTCAATGTAATACTACCCATTTTAATTTCATTTATCCGTGCCTTGTAACTTTTATTTGTTTTTCCGGGTTCGGAAATGCCAAATTCTCCGATTTCAACTAAATTTTCAATACCGAAATACTGTGAATTTTCGTAATTAAAGCGAATATAGAGATTGGCATTAGAATGAATCATACTCGTTGCCTTTTTGTTATTGACGAAATACTCAATAATAGGTCTCTTACCTGCAATTTCAATAAAAGTTATTGGCAGTATTGTCCCTGCTCGGGAACTATAAATTGAACTCTGTTGTGCAAAACAGAAAGTTGTTGAAATAATTAGAGTAAGAAGTAAAATTTGTTTTATCATTTGTAACATATTTGTCAGAATAAATATAAAATTAAATTACAAACATAAACTTTTTTATAAACATACCTATAAGCAACACTCTATATAATTTCGAAACCAAATATAGGTTTTGAAAGATGTCTATTAAACAATTCATCACTTACAAAGCAAATGACGAAGCATCAGCACTTGGAAATATCCGAGTAGCAGTAGTGGGCATATCGGCTTCATTTTGAAACAGCAGATGCCACAATACGTCCACACAATAGAAGGCAATACTTCGTGGGACAACACCTCACCTGATGGTCGTCTTTACGCAGGAAAGCAGGGCGTATTCGTCAAAATAAGACGCATCGGCAAACTCGGAACAATGGATTTAAGAGGAGTAGTGCAGTGACGAAGGATGAAGTAAAATTAAATATAGCAAAAATAGGAAAGGAAATCGGTGCAAATGTTCCTGTGTTATTCGGTGTTGCGGGGATTGAGAGCAATTTTAATCCGAGTTCAAAAAGCAAAAGTGGAACATATGTTGGCATTTATCAGTTGAGTAATGGTTGGGGTGGTTGCAAGGATGATGACAGGTTGGATTTAGCAAAATCAATAAAATGTTTTTGGTATAATCACTCTACATATCAGAAACGGTGGGCAGAGACAGGTGATAAAAGTTGGGATGATTTTTATCATTATGGCATACATCAGCAGGGTTTTGCAGGTTTTAGAGACATATATAAAAATAAAAATAAGTTAATAAGTGAAATATCAGAAGCGAGACAAAAGAGCATTTTATCTAATAAGCCGAGCAGTTTAAGTTGGAATAAAGTTAGCGATTGGTGGGATTATTTTTACAAGAAATTTTACGCTAATTACGATTTAGCGATGCCTTATATAAATGATAATAAGGGCTTGCAAGTAGTGGATAATTTTTTAGATAAAATAGGTCTGAATCGCAGTGTTAATAATTGGAACACGGGGCAGAAGGTTTTAATTTATGGTGGTGGTTTAATTCTTTTAAGCGGGATATTTTGCTTTATAAGAGAGCGAATAATTTAAAAAAACGGCGAACCGCCGCGGGTAAATTGCAATTTGCTTTATGCAAATTTTCTTTTTTCTTTATTCCTTTCCTACGATGCTTCCTATATCTTCTTCGCCTTCTACTACACCGACATTGACGCTGTTGCTTATACCACTCATACCATAGAAATTAAATATAACTCCACCAATACCACCAACACCAGCCCAACCCGCTACGTAACCAGCATTGATACAGTTTGTAATTGAAGTCCTATTTAAGCCGCCATTTATTCCACCGACAACATCCTGCCCTTTTATTGTCCCTATATTTATGCAATTAGAAATACCTTGACAATAATTAGAAACACATCCTACTATTCCGCCGACTCCATTATTGGGAGTCATCTCACCTACCAAATTAGTATTAGAACCTGAATTCGTAGCAGTAACGTTTCCTGTGTTGATACAATTTATTATAGTTCCTTCGTTATCTCCTACTATTCCGCCAACAATATTCACGCCCGTTATATCGCCGTTGTTGATGCAATTAATAATGGTGCCGCTGTTAGAATATGCTATACCACCTGCTTTTCCCACATTTTGAATTATTGTTACATTATTAACACAATAACTTATTTCAGAATAACGCGCAACAGATGTAGTTATTCCTGCTAGACCATAATTTACATATCCATCTAAAATTAAACTATCAATATTTCCATTATCTAATCCATTAAAAAGAGCATAACTTTGATTAGTATAATAATCACAATTTATTGCTAAAGTTATTTTTTTCCCTTGCCCGTGAAAATGTCCTCTAAATGCATACTTGCCTATAGATTCAGTAAGAGGATCATTAATATCATCCATTAACTTAAAATGTTTATCAAAATGCCAAGTTGAAAAATTAGGTACCCAACTATTATTTATGGAATCAGCAAGTTCTTCTAAATGTGCTTTAGTCCAAAGTTGATAAGGATTTCCTATTGAACCATCACCATTGCCATCAAAAGGTGAATTTTGAGCAAATAGTAAAATGTTTGAATAAACAAATAATAACATAAAATATTTTTTCATATTTCCTCCAGCCAACAGCGGGCTTCAGCCCGCTGTTGATTTATAATTAAAAATTACCTTCTTACGTTAATAGGAACAATTTTCTCAAAAACAATATTATAATTAGAATATGGTGGATAATTATAATTAATCAGTCGCACTGCTAACGAGTCCCACCCTAGTCGCATTCTAATACTAGCAATATTTGGCTGCAACATCTCTATAAATCCATTGGCAGAAAATGGAATATAATTTGGATTATACCATCCCCATTGATAATAAAATGGTGGAAGAAGAAGATTGGGTGGCAAAAACGGAGGATATGTGTTGTAATTTGACACATAAAAATCTTGTGTCACGTAATCCAGCCTTTCTGGATCACCTGTAATTGGATTATTCTGCAGATATATCGGTGCTGCTGCGAGTAATTCTATCGGGTGGTCAGGATCATAAGTTATAATTCTTGGATAAAGATTATTAGCAAACACCCAAGGACCAGACAACAAAT
>Ga0099364_10014495_pt1 | contig 10488 bp, 7 predicted proteins | sample TergutTh196P3_FD_73070 | JGI IMG/M metagenome (GOLD analysis project Ga0099364, IMG submission 73070) | Microcerotermes parvus P3 segment gut microbial communities from Pointe-Noire, Republic of the Congo - Th196 P3 | ecosystem: Host-associated > Arthropoda: Insects > Digestive system > Gut ...
GTCTTTAGATCAATTCTCATCAACAGATGCCGGAACAAACTCTGATTACGCAAAACTTTCCCCAGATGGCGCTGTTTCTATTCTAGTGAATGTTGACCCGAAATTCCGCATGACTCCGTACCATGTTGCATGGCCGCTTAAGTATACAAGAATCGCTTTTGAAGTAGGCGATGACCTGATTCCTGAACACCTGTTGCGCTTGAAAAACGCAGAGAATTCCTTGAACTTTATCAACAGTTATGCGGACAAATCAGAAAAGAGCGTAGCTGCAAAGCCAAAAGCTGATTTTTTTCGCCTTCTGGAAGGAGTTAAGGCGAAGTTCACTCCATGCAAAGTGGAGAAAAACGATATTCAACAGGGGGAAGCAGAAAAGCACATGGATGCCCTTATTGATGCTTTATTAGACGATATTACCTATTTCACCGAGACACGCGGTCTGGCTTTAAAGGTTGAGCAAGAAAATGGATGCTTATGTTTGTCTCACAAGGGAGCAAATGGAACAATCAGTAAATCTTACTTCACTTACTTAGCTCATAGAAAGCAAATCGTTTTCTCTCATGCTGATGCTTTCTATGTTTACACGGCAGGGATGTTTTCTGATTTACTTGCTGACTATTCGCCACCTGATAATTCGTTTAAAGCAGGCTTAATGCGAGCAATGGGACTAGGAGCTACAGGACAGGGAGATAAAAAATGAATCTTTTAAAACCAAAGAAAACGATCTTTGTTTCCGAGGAGTTAGTGAATGACCCGATACAGGGCGCGATATATGGACGCTACTATAAGGAATCAGCGATTTTTAATGTCTATCCTCCGGAGTTGAAAGACAGGGGCGATTTTCTGGGCAAAATCCTTCCGAAAGGAAGCGTATACAGCAGAAACAAGCTATGTGGGGTGATTACCGATTCCGGTATTGACTTTTACAGTTATGGAAAGAAAATTGAATGTGAGGTATACAGCCTTTACCGGAAAATATTCTCAAGAAATAAAGGGATACTAGAATCTGATGTCATGGAAAAAAAGAAGGTCATTATACTCGGCTGCGGTTCAGTTGGCAGTTTGGTTGCTTTAGAGCTGGCGCGGGCAGGTGTCAAGGATTTTATTCTGGTTGATGCCGACATAGTGGAGTACCACAATATTTGCCGCCATCAATGCGGGATTGAGGATGTCGGTGACTTTAAAGTCTATGCGCTAAAGCGGAAAATAGCAAATATCAATCCAAGCGCAAACGTTATTACCTTTGAAGGAATAGTCCAGAACTTACCTAAAGACACACTGGATTCATTCTGTGTCGCAGAGAATACCGTTTTTGTCGGTTGCGCTGATAATCGCGCTGCCGACGTTTACGCAAACAGGATTAGTATTTACTATAAATCCTCATTCATATCCATTGGATTTTGGGAGAGGGCTTTTGCGGGGGAAATATTTTACCACCTTTACGGTAAAAAAATGCCTTGCTATGAGTGCGCATTAGGTGATGGAAGCGGGTTGTCAGCACGTTCTGAGGCTAACCATCACGTTTATTCAAATCAGGAAGATTTAGAAGCATTAAAATTTGAGCCGGGTATTTCAGTTGATATCAACTTCGTAACGTCAATAGGGGTAAAACTAATACTTGACATACTGAACGAAAATAATGATGGGTACATTCCGCGCCTTTTAAACAACTTAACGCAATACACACTTGTTTGCAACACAAGCGATAACAACATCGGCGGCGCAATGGTGGAAATATTCAGTTATCCGTTGCAAGTAACTACATCATTAAAAGTCGGCTTCTCAAGAAAATGCGGTGATAAGTGCAAGTATGAAAAATAATTAGGGAGAATGTTCCATGAGCATAATTACATATCAGATGGTATTGGGGCTTATCAGAAACATCAACACGTTTGCGGAGCAATCCGATCAAAAGATACAGCAGTTGTGGAGCAATTTCAACAACTCAAAAGCCCGGCTGGAAAAGCAATACAATGAGTTCATGTCGGGCGCGTCCTCTGAGCTTAACGCCAATTCTTCCGCTATTAAGAAAAAAGCGACAAAGTTAAAAGAAAGTGCCGAGAGCGTTTATGAAGAGATATTAACACTGGACACCGCTCTTGCGAATGCTGATAAGTATTACATAAAAACACGAGAAAAAAAGGCAGCGGAGTTAGCGCAAAAAACCGAATCTTCAATAACCAGTGGAAATGATTTTTTTGTTGCGTTGGAGCAAGTTAAGGGGCAATTTACAGCACTATCGGCAAAATACTCAAAAGATAAAATGCCCGCGCTGTTTGACGGTATAAACTACTTGTTTTCATCACAACGAAAGCAGGACTACGAAGAGTTGATTGTCTTAAAAAATACACTGGAAAAGCTGATGGATGAGATAATAAAAGCGATTCCAGAGCTAATTGGCGACTCCATGCAAGGATTCACCGAGAACCATAGCGACCGAACGACCGCCATTAAAAAGAAGTATCAGACTGAACTGACATCATTAAACGAAAAATACGAAAACAACGTTATGTCGTTAGCCGATGAGATATGTGAACACTTAGATGCGGTTTTACCGGACAGTTTATTACGTTCATTGAGCGACATTAACAAACAATACTCTCAATCTTTGTTAGAAATGAACTCAAGCTACAGCGGCTGGAACCAGAGTGTTATAATAGGGCATATTGATTACCCGTTGGAGCTGTTTGTTAGTTCCAATATTTTATTTTCTTTAATAAAGGACAAGTGCGGCTCTATACTGGTGCAGAAAAAGCTTCTGCGGTTTCCTCTGGTTTTTTCACTTAGAAATGCTATAAATCTTCATATAAAGCATACAGCGGAAGCTGATCTGAAAGAGAAGTTCATAGCATCTGTTATGCAAAGCTTTATTTCGTCAGTTCCGATCACAGACTTAGAGTTCACAGTGATTGATTCCGAAAATAATGGCAAGAGCATATCGGCGCTCTTTGACTACCAGAAAAAACTTCCGCTTCTGTTCGGCAAGGAAATTCTTATAACAAGCGATGGTGTAGAGGAAGCGTTGGAGATGATATGTGCTAATATAGATGAGTGCATACGTTACAAACTAGGCAGCAGCTATGAAAACGTTTTTGAATACGCTGACGATAATTCCGGTGCGTCCCCAGCTATCAAGGTTGTCGTTGTGTTTGATTCACCAAAATCATTGGGTGAGAAAAACATTGACCTGATAAACAACATCATAGACAATGGCAGCCGCTGCGGTGTCTATGCCATTATTGCGTACAATCCTTCACTACTTGGGCAGGCCGGAAGCATGGGGCAGATTTACAGTGAAAAAGACTGCATGGTTGTTCAGCAGGCTGTGGATATGTTTCTTTCATATGGCTTGCACGTTGTCTACAATGATGCCCCTTCCGGGAAAGATCTAGCAAAATATATCAACAAGTATCTGCTTCTCTTTGATTGTTTTCGCGGAGGAGCAGCAATGCTGGATTCCGCAATAAAAGAATTGTTGGTGAATGAGAACATTGTAATAGCTAAGGATGTTGTCTCTTCGGCCAAGAAAATGCTTGATATGTATTTTAAATCCTATGGCACAGTTCCGCCAACCGGCAAATCATTTCCTTTTTCTATCCCGGTTGGCAGTTTGCAGTACCCAATGAGTTTAGTAAGCGACAGCAATACTTTAGCATTACTGAAAGACGAGCTTGCTCTGCCAAATGCTGAGGCATTCAACTTATCGGCAATCCTTGACTTGCGTGAGGAAAACAGCTTACTTATCACTTGTCCTGAAGCTGTCCATCAGGAAGTCATAAAGTTTGTACACAGCTTAATGTGGAGTTTTTTATCCTTTATCCCGGTTGGTAAGACCAACTTCTGTGTGTTTGATGCTGAGCGGCGCGGGAACAGCATAACACCGTTTTTGGATTTTCGCCAGAAACTCCCCGAGATATTTGACGATCAGCTTTACACAACTCAGGATGCCATGCTGAACAGGCTGCAAAAACTCAATAAATTCATTGATGAGTTCATTCAAGAGAAGCTTGGAAATCGTTTTGACAACATCGCCGAGTATAACCTCAACACCCCAAACCGAGCCGAAGCAATTACAATTCTCGTGGTATTTGACTTCCCAAAGAATTTCGACAGCCGTAGCATAGAGTTGTTATTGAACATTCTCAGCAATGGCAGAAAGTGCGGTATTTGTACAATTATATGCCACAACCCGAGCATTGCTTTTTCTAAATATGAAAGCATAGATGAGCATCTCAACGAAATAAGGAAGCACTGCACATTAGTTGACTATATTGACAAAAGGAACGTCCTCCAACCTTACGAACTGCCAATAGTTACCGCACCCGAACTGACAAAAGACATGATTTCCGCTTTTGTTGATGATTACATTAAGGCCAATACTGCTTTGAAGCATAGGGGGCTTTCATTCGAAGATGTTGTGTGCCAGCCGTTCTTCACTGCATCAACAGCAAAGAGGTTATCCATCCCTGTAGGAATCGGAGACGGCGAAAGCCTGGTGCATTTGGTTTTAGGCGAAGGATCATCCCATCACGGACTAATCGCCGGTGCAACAGGATCCGGTAAATCAACATTGCTGCATACAATGATTATGAGCAGTATGCTCTGCCATAGTCCCGACGAGCTGCATTTATACTTGATGGACTTCAAAAGCGGAACGGAGTTTAAGATTTATGAATCTGTCAGAATCCCTCATATTCAACTAATCGCGCTCGATGCAATGCAAGAATTTGGCGAAAGCATCCTTGAGAACTTAGTGGGCGAGATGTTGCGGCGCGGAGATTTATTTAAGAGCGCAGGACAATCGAGCCTAGCTGCCTATATCAGCAGCACAGGGAAACCCCTGCCGCGCATTTTGGTTATCATGGACGAGTTTCAGATTCTTTTCAATGATTCAGCCAACCGTAAAGTCGCGATGAATTGCGCCGAACTGACAAAACGGATCGTCACTGAAGGCAGAGCTTTTGGCATTCATCTTATGATGGCTACTCAGACAACAAAGGTAATAAGCGAACTTACGCTTTCGCACGGTATAATCGAGCAAATGCGCATCCGAATCGGCTTGAAGTGTGGCGCAGACGATGTGCGGTACTTATATGGGGACAGAAACGACGCAAAAGCACTCGAAATGATGAAAGGCCCAATAGGAACCGCTGTTATGAACTTAGAGTACATGGAATCAAATAACATAGGGTTTCGCGCTGCTTATTGCTCAAATGAGACACAAGAAGAATTGTTAGCGTTGATATCTGAAAAATTCGCAGACTTCCCGGCAACGACGCAGATATTCGAGGGGAATAGAACGGTCTCGCTTGCTGATTACTTGCTTCAGAACAGTATTGGCTATTCGGACGAGGCTGTTATCAAAATGCACATGGGCGTACTGATAAAAGTAGCCCCGCCGTTCATAATGCAGTTCGACCGCCGAAGAAGGCATAACTTGCTCATCTGCGGGGCAAATGAAGGAATGTCTGAGAACTTAATCAATCTGTGCATCTTTTCTGCATTGATGAATACCAAAACTGAAGTTTATTGCATTGATGGCGAGATACTTATAGGCGAAGGCGCATCCGCTCCTATGTATGATTGCTTCGGCAGTTTCGCTCCGCGTTTTAAGACTGCGAATAGCAGGAATGATATATTAACATTCATCAATGCTCTCCACGTTTCATATTTAGAACGCAAAAAAAGCAACGAGCTAAAGCAAACCTTGGTTGTAATAAAAAACATACAGTTCCTTGACGTGATAAAGAAAATGTTCAAAGGTGAGTTTATTGATGAAAGCCAGTTTGACGATGATACGCCCAAAGAATCAGAAATGGCGTTTAATTTTGGATCATCCGGGGATTACAGCAGTTCGTCAATGTCGTCAGCGGATAAGCTGTTGCAGCTTATTGACGACGGGGCTAACTTTGGAATTTTCTTCATTGTTTCGTCGCTCGAATATCAGAGCGTTAAGGAGAATATGTATTACGGCGAAAACATACTAGCGAAATTTCCTGAACGGATTATTTTCGCATTAAGCAATAACGATGCCGACAACTTGATTGATGGTGTGGCTGTTTCGGGATTAAGGGACAATACGGTTTTTTATTCAGACGGGGTAAAAAGCGCGTTCCAGTTCAAGCCGTATGTAATGCCGAATGTGTCAGAGTTAAGGCAGTTTATTGACAGTTTACCTGTAGGTGGTGATGCAGATTGAGCGCTATTAACACAAGCAGCGAAATAATTCACGATGCTGTAATCTTATGTAGCGGCATTCTCGAAATACTGTCTGCTTCACAAAAGGAAATACAACGGAAATACAAGATTGCGGGAAGCGATTGGAGGGACTCTAAGTATCAGCAGCTTGGCAATATTGTTGATGAATGTAGTGCATCAGTTCAAATAACTCTGAATGATTTCCACCAATGTCTTGCTTCTTTAAGTCAGATAGAGCAAAGCATATTAGGGTACGAAAGTATTAACATTATCTCTAGCAATATGCCGATAACAAGTAGTGTTGCAGCTTCACATTTTGCTTCTAACAGTGACTTCTTGGGCAGTTCTTCCGAGTTAAAACTTCATGTCGAAGAACTAAAGGTTGAATACTACAATGATTTGGCAAATCGCTCTGAATATCCTAACACAATTACAGATAATGGCGGTGAGTGGAATAGAATAGGATCGGCAGAAAATGCTGAGATGCGCGAAGAGTTTGACGAAATGAAAAGAAATCTAATCGCCCAATGGGAAAATGCGCATGGAGTTTCATGGCCGACATATTTAAGTGATGTATACACAGAATCAGGCGCAAGGATACGAAAAATCGGAGATCGCTACGATGCACACCATATTCATCCGCTCACATTCGGTGGAGTAAATAATGCGTTGAATATAACTCCAATTCATGCCCTTGAACACTTTGATAAGCGAGGCATTCATGCACCTGATAGCCCGTATGGGAGTATTGAAAGATTGATTGGGGTGGGCATATGAATATACAGGAGTTTATAGAGCAAGTGGGCAAAAATGCGATTAACAAGTCGTTTACCGAAACGCTGGAACGCCATTATGGCGTTACGTTAAATGAATACATTAGGCGAGTCCTTTCATTTAACCCCGATGGAGTTTTATTTGAGAATAATGACATCTTGCGTCTTTTATCGCACAAGGAAATCATTGAAGCCAATGTGGATATGGCAATAGATTTCACGGCCCTAAAGCTAATCCCCATATTGGACACAGGGGATAATGACTTTATTACTTTTGACATATCAAGTAGTGAGTGGTGCAAGTTCAACATTGTGGACACAATCAAGTATAAGCAGCGTCAGTCGCTCAGTGATTATTTTTGAGTAGCGCAGAGATCGAAAGAAAAAATCCAACTACAGCGATTGTGAGCGGGGGTGAGTGCTTGTGAGTGGTGTAAATACAAGCGGTTTGTTACTCCGGGATGCAATTGGTCTTTGCGAACGAGTTATAGAAATGCTAGCATCTTCACAAAAAGGCATTCTGCAAAAATACCGAGTTGCGGGGAATGGATGGACAGATTCTAAATATCATCAACTTGGTGATATTGTAAACGACTGCAACTACTCAACAACAAAAGCTATCAGTGAGTTTGAAGTTTGTCTCAGCTCATTGAGTAGGCTTGAAAAAGCTATTGCGGCGTATGACGAGATTAACTTGACTGGAAGCATACTCTATGATGGTGACATGCCCGGTAACGATTTGTCAGTTGTTAGAACTAACAGCGGAAGCACAGATAGCACCTTATCTAATGCTACTCCGGTAAGCTGTTGCGGTGTAAGGGTGAATAGCGGAGCCATTGATTTGAACTATTTAAATCACCTTGAAGCACGATATTCAATTGCAAACCCTATTGTTCGAAATGTGTATGATAAATATGCAAGTGTTGTGGTTATTCAAAGTGTAAATAGTAATGAAACCGCTCATTATTTACCGTCAAGCAGACTGGACTATCCGCGAGGGATATATTACAATGCAGAGAGTGATAACACAAATCCAAGAGGGCGAGGTGTCACATTCTACCATGAAGTAGGCCACATGATTGATAATGCCGCTACAGATTTTAACGGCTATATATCAAATAATAGGGAGTTTGGGGATGCACTAAGACAAGACGGACAGAATGTTCTTGAGGCATACAATAGCCTTACTCCTGAACGTCGGCAATCTTTCACAGATAGAATCAGACAAGATTCCAGTCATTCGTTGTCAGATTTACTGGACGCTACCACAGGTGGAGTTGTAAGGGGGCGCTATGGACATGACCGTGACTATTGGTCAGGGGACGGCAACTTAGAAGCGGAAGCCTTTGCGCATTTTTTTGAAGCTGAGATGGGAGACGCTGACAAGCGAGCATTGCTTGCACGTTTTTTCCCAAACGCTTATAATGTTTTCTCTAGAGTGATTCAATCGCTCAATACTTGACACATAGGAGGGTAATTCAATGAACCAAGACATCCTAAGCGAAATGAACGAGTTTATAGATTCAACGCCTGAGCCAACTAAAGATACAGAATATTTTGAGGTTGAAGAAGCCTATGCTCGCCAGTTTGGGCATGGGGTTCCAACTGAAATGCTACCACCAAGTGCTTCACGGGAAAGAATAATCGAAGCAATGAGGGTATGTATTGAAAAACAAAAGGATGATTTATTATCAATCCTAAAAGCAAAGATTGATCCTGATTATAAGTATTAGCGCAAGCGAGGTGACGATGAGTGGATGTAGCAAAAAATATTTTCACGAAATCGAGCATAGGCACGATTATATTTTTTGTTCTTAATGCCACGCTTGTTGTTGGACTATTTGCTGCCGCAGGTTTTCAATCGTTGTTCGTAGTATTGCTTATTTATGTCGTATCAGTTTTGATTACCTTTTCATCATTCGGCGAGTGGGTGCTTTGCATAATGGCCGGAGCTCGTAAAATGGCAAGGGTAGATATGAAAATAAGAATGATACCATTATTAGAGATAGTTTATAATAAGGCAAAACGTAAAACACCGAGATTAACAAACAGAATTGTCTTGAAAGTTATCTATACACCCGAGCCAAACGCTTATGCAATCGGTCGCAGAACTATATGTATAACTGAAGGATTGTTCAAACTGCCTGATGATGTGATTCAAGGGATACTGGCGCATGAAGTAGCGCATTTAGCTCACCGCCACACTCAAATTCAACTGTTGATAGGTGGCGGTAATTTTATAATGACTATATTGATTTTGATAATGAAACTTATTTACATAGTTGCAACTATGCTATCCCTTGGATCAGCATATTCAGGTTTTAGAAGAAATGGTTGCTTACAAGGGTGTTTGAGTGCATTGCCAGGATTGTTTGTAGCAGGTATTATTTGGCTGTGGACAAAATTCTGCATGTTATTCCTGATGTGGTCTATGCGAGAAAATGAGTATGTCGCTGACAAGTATGCGGCTGAGTTAGGCTATGGGTTAGGATTAGCGAAAGGTCTGGATGCAATTGGTACAAGTGAACCACAAGAATCTTTTCTTAAAGCACTGTATTCGACACATCCGAATACGCACGATAGAATAGGGCGATTACAACAAATGGGAGTGCCATATTATAGATATTGACTAAACCATTGACATTTTTTACAATTCCTGCGGAAACTCAGACGTGTATATTATGTGTGATGGTTTGAGCATGCTGATTTGATGGCGGCGATGCTTAATCATCCGAATCTATTCACTGCGTTCTACGGAGTTATGGCAAAACGCATTTTTGCTTTCTGTTACTATTCACGGCTAACAGAGGCATTGGGAATCCAACTGCCGCGCGCAAGCAAGGGTGACGTAGGACTTATCCCATTAGCTACAGCGGAGATAAGCTCCAATTCATATTTCTGCCGCCTTGCGCTTTGTTATGCGTCGGGCGGTACTTTTTATCCTAAATTCTGCACGATTTTATCCCATACAACGCCCTAGCCCTTGCAACAACTGGCTTTCAAGCATATATGTAAAAAATGCGTATGTAGTAATTATGACATACAATTGATATTAGATTTTTCAAGAATCTTGTAATACCAAGCATTACAGCTTGTATGGGATAATTTTATGCACAATTTGGGATGAAATAAAGTGGTTCGTATTTGGCTCGAACTGGCGTGCCACGAATAAGTAATCCGAACTCCGCACCGATAATTAAGGCTATCGGTGTGAGGTTCGGATTGTTTCGGTATACAGCAATCAACCTGAGTACGGCATTATTCAATATGCATTAGTGGCTATTTATCATTCGAATCATTAGTTTGCCTTCCGGCTTTTAGCCCCTCGGCATATATCGCAAGTTTGTCAACCTCATTTTGCGTCAGTCCATTGAACTCTCCACGACGAAATGTGATCAGCGCATCGCTATTGGGTTCAGCCACCATATACGTTTGAAGCGGACTTTGCTCATAGGTGCGGGTACGTCCCAAAAGGTAGTCCGTAGTGACATTGAAGTAATCGGCAATTGCCTTCAGAACA
>Ga0099364_10014496_pt1 | contig 10488 bp, 7 predicted proteins | sample TergutTh196P3_FD_73070 | JGI IMG/M metagenome (GOLD analysis project Ga0099364, IMG submission 73070) | Microcerotermes parvus P3 segment gut microbial communities from Pointe-Noire, Republic of the Congo - Th196 P3 | ecosystem: Host-associated > Arthropoda: Insects > Digestive system > Gut ...
ACGTTGGCCCTATTATATCATTGTCACACGAACTCCCGGAGCTTCATCTTTTATTCAAATCCGGCCGGGTGAAATTTCAATAAATCCTGGTATCTGTCAAGGAAAAACGCAACCTCTTCGACCGTCCAGTCCACTGTGTTCAGGGCGAGTTCCTGCGGGCGGTAATAGCGGCGCATCTTGCTGTGCCACGCCTTGTCGTTCTTGTACCTCCTGTAAGTATTGCGGTTGAGGGGGGCTTTTCGGTTCATGCGCCACACGGCGTAGCCGGCCTCGTACTGCCAGCCGGGGGGCAAGTAGTTTTTGTTGTAGGCCTTGTTTCTATTGTGCTGGGCGCGGGTCATAGGCGGACGGTTCGCCCAGGCCGGCACACAGACGGCAAATAAAAGCGCCGCCGCCAATACTATCTTCAAAAATTTTTTCACGTCCGTTCAGCTCCTTTTTCCTGTTTCTTCCTGGCCGCCTTGTTGGCGTACATGTTATCGTCGGCCAAAGTAATAGTATCCAATAAAGTCGGCGCTTCTCCGGGGAAAATCGCCGTTCCGAAGTCGAGAATCACGTCAAGGAAGTGGAAGTTCTCGTCATCGTCATCGCTCTTTATTCGCAGGAGTTTAAGCTCCTTTTTTATACGGTCAAGCACTATCTCGGTGTCCTCCAGGGAGATGTTCGGCAGCAGAAGAAGAAATTCGTCCCCGCCGTAACGCCCCACACAGTCGCTGACGCGCAGGCTCTTTTTGAGGGTTTTGGCCACGTTTACCAGAATCTCGTCTCCTTTGGGGTGGCCGTAGTTGTCGTTGACGTACTTGAAATTACCCATATCGCCCAATACAACACAGGCGTTGCCGCCATAGCGGGCGATGCGGTCATGTTCTTCCTTAAAGCGGCGGACTATGTAACGGCGGTTCCATATTCCGGTCAGAGAGTCAATGGAAGCCTCTTCCTCCCTAAGCGCCATCAGGTCGTAAAGCGCCCAGAAACTCGACGAGTAGTCTATAAGTAACTGATACATCTGAAGCTCTTTGGGCCGAATACCGGCGGGCTTGTAAACGTCCACCGCCCCGACGGCGCGCGACTGGAAGATGACGGGCGACACGCACCGCGATTCCAGCCCCATGTCGTTGTATTTTACTACGGGGACCTGAGAGTATGCCGATTCAAGCGCCAGATCGTCTCCCGGCAAGGGGATTTCATCATCTTCATACCACGCCAGGCGCTCCATCCTCATCAGGCTGTCGTCGCCAGGGTCGTTTTTGAAAAGGTACACGGCGCAGGCGGCGTTTGGAATTATGCTGTTGAGGTATTCGAGCATACCTTCCAGGAGATGTTCGCGGTTGTACGTGGCGAGAAGCGAGTTGATAAGGCTGTGGAGCTGATGAAGCTGCTGGGCGTGTACATCCAGCTCGGAACGGCTGGACTGTTCCTCAAAATAAAGTCCGATATTGCCGCCCAGGATGTTCATAAGCGTTACATCTTCATTATCGAACGCGCCGTGCGACTTGCTTTCGAGGGCGAGAACCCCCCACGCCTTTTCCTTGTAGATCAACGGAATGGCCAGGATGGACCGAACCTCGGCGGACGCGTCGTTGTTTTCCCAGTTCACGGTGGCGCGGTTGACGTACGCGCGCCCCGACGGGCCTTTACCGGCCAGCAGTTTTTCCATCTCCCGCGCGGATTTTTCTTCGCCCGATTCGCGCGTGTCATCAAAATACCACGTTTTATCCAGAAACGACGGGACAAGCATTTTCAGCGAAGAGAACGAGGCGACGCTGGGCAGATTTTCTTTCAGGGCGTCGAAAAGCTTGTCTATTCCGTTGAATTGGTTGAACTGGCGCAGGAAAGAAAAAAGCCAGCGCTGGTTTTCGGCGAGGATGGTAAGTTTCGCGGCGTGTTTTATCTGCAGCGTTATGTCCATTCCGGAAAAGATGTAGTTAGCGACGTTGCCGTCGTTGTCGAGAATGGCCGACAAACCGTAGTCCACCGTAATGCGCTCCCCATCGCTGCGGATGAAGTCCTCTTCCCGGCGGAAACGTCTGTCTCCGTCCCGCTCACATTCCGTCAGAATTTCCGCCATCAGCTCGTCGCCTTCTTTACCGTACTCGGTGGTGGACAGGGACATTATGGAAACTCCGTGAAGGTCTCTGACTCCGTAGCCCAGCATGTCGAAAAAAGCCTGGTTCGCCTCCATCAATTTCCCGTCCGTGTCCGTGACCGCCATGCTGCCGGGCGCGCTCATGAAGATGGTCTCCAGCCGCGCCTCGGAAGAGCGCTGGGCCTCGGCGGCGCGTTTGAACGCGTCTACGTCCACAATCGAACCCACCGCTCGGGCGCCTTTTCCTGACAAGCGGCTAATGCGGCTGCGCCGCATGACAAACCATTTCCAATCGCCTTGCAGGTTTTGTACGCGAAATTCCACTCCGTCCGGCTCGGGCGCGAAAAGTGAGTCGGTTACAAAAAAACGTTCCAGTTTCTTCCTGAACAGAAACGCGTCTTCCGGGTGCAGCAGCGCGAGAAATTCATCGCGGGTGCCGATGCTTTTGCCGAACAGCGAGAAGCCGTCGGGGACAAAGCTGAGACGCCGGGTGTCCGCGTCCCATTCCCAGTAACAGCCCCCGGTAGTCTCGGTCATTATGGAGGCTATTTCATCAATCAAGGCAAGCTGCCCGCTTTGTTTGGAGTAGATGACGCTCCAGGCGGCTATGGCGGCGAGCAGCGCAAATATGAATACCCTTTCGGCCAGGTCCCGGCTTACGAGGAGTCCCAGAACAACCAGAACGAGAAACGCCGCCACCGAACCGAACATTCTGTCGCGCGCCCAGCTTCTCGAGCGGCCCAGGCTGTCCCCGTCAAGTATGAAAGAAGGTTTAACGCGATTCAGTATATCTTGGATTTTCTTTAACATTCTCTAAAAAAGCAGGAACCTTATGACGTACGCTATAACCACGAACGACGCGGCTATTACGCCGAATAATATGACGTTGTCCATGTTTATGTTGATTGACGTCCTCTTTTCTCCCTTGACGTCCATTACGCGAAGGCGGAGGTCTTTGGTGACGGTTACGAGCCCTTTGAGTTCCGCGTTGATATTCAAAAATATGTAGGTCTTTTCCACGGTGGTTCTTTCCACGCTTTCAATCGGGAATATCGCTTCCTGATTGGTGGACTCCAGGAATCTTTGAAGCATATCCCCGGCCCCTATGCCGCCCTGAATCTTGACCTTGAGCATGTCGCCCGGCTCGAGTTCGGACACCGGCTTGCCATATACCGGGTCGATTATCGGCAGGCAGTTTACCAGCGTGCCGACAAAGGATTTTTCCTCGGGAATCGTTGTTTCCGGTTCCGCAAGGCCGCTTTCTTTCGCCAGCACTCCCGCCTGCGCCAGATCTTGCGCGGACATACGCTCAAACGCCATTGTAAACTCAAGGAAACAATGCGTTGCCCGCTCAAAACCGTTGCGTATTTCTTCGGAGACTTCATGTAACAAATTTGAATGGTCGCCGCTTCGGCACAGTTGGATACGAGCGGCCGTTGTGAAAGCTTCGATCAGCATCACAGACAGTTTATCCCCAAGGACTTTTTCGTAGCTTCCCATTTTGGGAATCTGCTTGTTGAGCAGTCTCCACTCCGCGTTGACGTCTATGGCCGGCCCGGCAAGCATCCTGGTCACCCAGAAAACGTTCTCCACGACCTCGCCGCTCACACCGTTGAACAGGACACAGAACGCTCCCCATATGTCGCCGCGCTTGGGGGTGTAAAAATAACATTTTAGAGCGCCGTACACCACAGGTTCGCTGTCGGGATAATAAGAAGCCTCGGAATAGACTTCCGGGGAAGAGGCTTCCGGCGGCTGCGGAATCCCTGAATCATCCAGCTTCCAGGTACTGAACCCGTGGGCGTTAAGCTCTTGGCTGTTAGGCATGATGTTACGCACCTCACACGAACTGCTCATAAATTTTAAGTTATTATATCAGGCATTACCGCTCTGGAGTATAATGTCCCACGGCAATAAAACAGGTTTTTGAAACGAAAGGACATGAGGACATGAAAAATTCCCGCGCTGAGTGCAGGATAAACGATTTTATCATTGGCGGGGGCGGCTTTGCGTTGATGGCCGGCCCCTGTTCGCTGGAAAGCCTGGAACTCGGCATGACGGTCGCGGAAACCGTGAGAGACCTTTGCGCGGAACGCGGAATTTTTTACATTTTCAAGGCGTCGTTCGACAAGGCCAACCGGACGTCCATATCCTCGCGGCGCGGGCCCGGCCTGAAAAAAGGTCTGGAGTGGCTGGCTGAAATCAAAGAAAAGATGAACGTCCCGGTAATGACGGACATACACGAGCAATGGCAGGCCGAGGAGGTCGGTAAAACGGCGGATATAATCCAGATTCCGGCTTTCCTGTGCCGCCAGACGGATCTTCTGACCGCGGCCGCCGGGACGGGCAGGGTTCTGAACGTAAAGAAAGCGCAGTTCCTGGCCCCCGAGGACATGGCTCACGTCGTCGGAAAGTGCCGCGAAGCCGGCAACGGCCGCGTGCTTTTGTGCGAGCGCGGGACGACGATGGGCTATCACCAGCTCGTGGTTGACATGCGTTCGCTCGTGACAATGCGCGCTCTTGGCTGTCCCGTGGTGTTTGACGCCACTCACTCCGTGCAGAACCCCGGCGCCCTCGGCGGGGCCAGCGGCGGTGACAGGTCAATGGCTCTGCCTCTGGCGCGGGCCGCGGCCGCCGTCGGCATAGACGCCCTCTTTGTCGAGACCCACCCGGAGCCGGACTCGGCCGAAAGCGACGGGCCCAACATGATTCCATTGTCCGGGATGGGTGATTTTCTGGATCAAGTCCTGGCAATTCACAAGGCGAGGATCGGATGACCGTCGGCCTGCCCTGGGAGCGGGAGGGGGTGGCGTGCGGCGACTCGTCCCTGTTGGAGACAGGGCGGGCCGTTATGTTGGACGAGGCGGCCGAGCTGACCCGCGCTGCCGCCAGGATGGACGGCGAGTGGGTCAGGGCGGCCCGCGCCGTCTACAGTTGTACGGGGCGCGTTATCGTCGTGGGTATGGGCAAGTCCGGGCACGTGGGAAGAAAGATATCCGCCACCCTGTCCTCTCTGGGCACGCCGTCGTTTTTTCTTCACGCGGCCGAGGCGTCGCACGGCGACCTCGGCATGGTATGCCGCGGGGACGTCGGCATTTTCATCAGCAACAGCGGCGCCACGGAGGAAATCCTGTCCGTATTGCCGCATTTCAAGCGTCTGGGAGGCACGGTTATAGCGATTACGGGAGGGGGGGATTCGCCTCTGGCGCGTCACGCCGACATAGTGCTGGACTCGCGAGTGGAGTCCGAGGCCGACCCCCTGCGCCTGGCCCCGACCAGCAGCACCACGCTTCAGCTCGTTGCCGGCGACGCTTTGGCCGGAATGGTGACCAAGCTGCGCGGGCTGCGTAAGGAGGACTTCGCCACGTTTCATCCCGGCGGCGCGCTTGGCCGCCGCCTTCTCACCAAAGTTAGCGACGTAATGGGATCGCGGGAGCAGCTTCCCAAGGTGAGCGTGGACGTGTCGGTCAAGGACGCGCTGTTTGAGATCACGGACAAAAAATACGGCGCTACCTGCGTGGTGGGAGAAGGCGGCGAGCTGGCCGGGATTTTCACCGACGGAGACCTGCGCCGCCTGCTCGAGCGCGGCGGAGTGGAAGCCCTGAACCACAGGATAGGAGATTTTATGACCCGCGCTCCGGCCGCGATAAGCGCGGAGCGCCTGGCCGCCGAGGCCGTCAGGGAGATGGAAGAGCGTGAAATAAGCGTTCTGGTGGTCGTGGACAAAAACATACCGGTCGGGATGATTCACTTTCATGAATTGCTCAAAAGCGGCATAGCGTGAGATAATAAGTCAGGAACTAAAATCAGAGGAGGGTTGTTACGTGAAAAAGTTGAAAATGCAGGGAAAAATATTGTGTTTGATACTGCCTTTAGTTCTGGTTATCCTGGTCACGATAGAGTCGCTGACTTTCTGGCGTCTTTCCGATTATGCCGCCAGATCGGTCGAGACGGATCTGCGCAATAACGCCGTCATAGCCACCGGACTTCTGACCACTGCCGCCGACGCCATGTTCGCGGCGGCTCAGTCGCTGGGCGCGGCGTTGGGCGAAATGGACGGAAACGCGCCAGGATCGCGCGAACAAGCATATAGAGCTATACGCGGCGTATATGTAAACACGCCGGGCGTGTTGTCGGTGTGGGCGGTATTCGAGCCCAACGCCTTCGACGGCCGGGACGCCGAATACAGAACCAGCGAGCACCCGTCGGGAAGGTTTGTCGCTATCTACAGCGGAAACCGCTCCAACCCGGAGCTGACCTGGAGCACCGACGCGGAGCTGGCGGCCGCGGACTGGTACTCCCGAACGCTCCGGGCCGGCCATCCGGTTCTGTTCGACCCCTTCTTATTTAATTACAGCGGCAGGCCGGGAGACGATATTCTGATGACGACAGCCGCGTTGCCGATTCGGAGAAACGGCAATATTATCGGAGTGGCCGGCGTGGACATTCCGCTTGGTATGACGGAAAGCTTCTACGAAAAACTGCAGCTTCCGAAGGGTGGTTCCCTTACGTACTTCTCCAATGACGGGACGATTGTGGGCGGCATGGGAAAAGGAACGGAAGGGAGAAACCTCGCCGAGCTGAGACCTGCGGAAGCCCGGCGCGCGCTGCCGCTAATCGCCTCCGGCAGGGGAGATTCCTGGGTTGAAAAGGAAGCGGGCGTCGACGTCGTCGTGAACTACTACCCCATCGTCGGCGAGATCGGGGCGGCGTGGAGCCTCCGTATCGCCGTTCCTCAGACGGAACTCTACCGAGGGGCGGGCGACCTCAGAAACTATATTTTTATCCTTTACGCCATCGCCATTATAATTATTTCCGTCGTGCTGACGCTGCTTGTGCGGCGCATAGTCGAGCCGATCCGGACAACCTCGAAACTGATAAACCGCTTTGGGGAACTTGACCTTCGCGACCCGCGCACGAGCCTGGGGCTGGACACCTCCGCGATAGAGCGAAGGAACGACGAAATCTCCGACATGCTCAAAGCCTGCGCGAACCTGAGAAACAACGTGACTTATATGCTGTCGTCGATGAGCGCTGAAGCCGAGCGTTTTTCCGAAACGGCGCTGAACCTTACGGCTATTTCCGAGGAAGCCGTCGCGGCAATGGAGGAGGTCAAGGAGTCCGTTGAAGAGTCCTCCAGGCTGTCCCAGCTCAACTCCGAAATGATCGAAAAGACGGATACCGCCATCTCCGAGGTGTCAAAATCGGCTTCCGCCACGGCGGACGCGGTCATAGACGCCGCCCAGGCCGCGTCGCAGACGACGAATCTGAACCAGCAGTCGGCTCAGAACGTCAAAAACATCACCTCGAACATCCTGAGCGCGGGAGAGCGCTCGAAGGCCGGAAATAACTCCATCGACAAGGTCAACGCGTCCGTCGCGCATATGACCGGGTTCATCACAACGATCACGGGTATCGCGGATCAGACAAACCTGCTGGCTCTGAACGCGGCCATCGAGGCTGCGCGTGCCGGGGAATCCGGCCGCGGGTTCGCCGTCGTGGCCGAGGAAGTTCGCAAGCTGGCCGAGGAATCCGCGAGGGCGGCTCAGGAGGTAAATAACCTTATCACGGAGCTGCGGAGCGACACAAAAGTTGCCAGCGACGTAATCATTGAAATGAAGACCATGCTCGAAGAAATGACCGCTCAGACGGAAGTTGTCCGCAAGAGCATGGAGGACGAGTATAAAGAGGTGGAGTTCCTCAACGAAAGAATGCAGAACATCGCGGCGTCGGCGGAGGAACAGGCGGCTTCGAGCGGCGAAATCGCCGGGGCGATATCACAGGCCGCGCAGGCCACGGCCAATGTGGCGCGCAATTTGGACGACATCCGGCAGGCTACCGCGGAAACCGCCACGGCCAGCGAGCGGGTGGCGCAGGAGGCTCAGGGCGTCAACGAAGGAGTGGAGCGGCTGAGCAATCTGCTGTCCATGTTCAAGTTCGACCGGGAAACCGAGAAGAGCCTGGCCCCGCGGAGATGACGCGGTAAACATGCCCGAACGGTTTGGCTCTGTCATTCTCCCGGAGTTGGAGCTTCGCTCCGGGAAAGTTCTGAAAGAAGCGGGCGTCGCCTACTCCGTCAATGGAACGCCGAAGCCTGACGGCTCTAACGTCGTGGTGGTCTGTCATTCCCTGACGAACAGCCATCATATTGCAGGAGAGCCGGCGCCGGGGCTTCCCGGCGCGTGGTGGGACGCTGTGGTGCGGCCGGGCGGGGTTTTGGACACGGACAAGCTGTGCGTGGTATGCTGCAACAACCTGTGCAGCCCTTATGGAAGCTCCGCCCCAACCAACGTGGAGCCGGGAACCGGTTCCACCTGGGGGATGCGCTTTCCGGTGCTCGACCCCAGTGACGTGGCGCTTTCGCAGAAAAAAGCTCTGGAGGCGATAGGAATCGAGCGCGTGGCCGGGGTTATAGGCGGTTCCCTGGGAGGGATGATCGCGCTGGAATGGGTTGCCCGGTTCGCCGGCTGCCTGGACTTCGCCGTCATTCTCGCCGCGCCGTTGCGCCTTTACCCGCAGGCCATCGCCTATAACGGGGTTCAGCGCCACGCCATCACGTCGGATCCCGACTGGCGGGACGGAAACTATTACCCGGGACAGGGGCCGGTCAAAGGGCTGTCCAACGCGCGGATGCTGGCGATGATCACCTACCGCAGCGAGGAGTCCTTCAAAAAGAGGCACATGAGGGAGTCCAGCAACATCGACGAATGGGACGGGTACTTCGACGTCGAGAGCTACCTTATGCACCACGGGAAGCTGCTTACCCAGCGTTTTGACGCGAACTGCTACCTATACCTGACCAAGATGATGGATCTGCACGACCTGGCCCAGGGGCGCGCGGACGTAGAGGCCGCGTTCGAGTCCATGCGCAAAAAGAATTTACTGGCCGTCGGCATCAACACCGACATCCTTTTTCCGCCGTGGCAGGTTGAGGAAGTGGCCGAAGCGGCGAAGGACGCGGGCGTATACGCCGCGTACAGGGAAGTTAAGAGTGACGCCGGGCACGACGCGTTTTTGCTGGAGTCAGAACAAGTTTCCGGCATCATGAAAGAATTTTTTGACTCAATAGGATTCTCTGCGCGCTGAATAGCGCCCAACACAAAACCCCCGCCTCTCGGCGGGGGTTTTGTGTTGGGACCGGATGATCGGATTATACCGAATTACCGGCGTTTTAACAACGCTGCCAGGCCGCACAGCGTGACGGCGGCGAAGAACGCGGCGCCCGCGTTGCAGCCGCTGCTGCCTCCGCCGCCTTTTCTCTTTCCAGTTACGGTTACGTTGACGGCGGCGCTCTTGTCGCTTTCCAAAACCTTGGCGGTTATGACGGCATCGCCGGCGGAAACGCCCTCCACCCAGCCATTGTCGTCTACGGTCGCCACACCCGGCTTGCTGCTGCTCCATGAAACTCTCTTGATGGTGGCGTATGACGGCGTGACAACGGCGTTCAACTGTACTTTTTCGCCCGTGTTCAAGCTGACGGAACTTGGGCTGACGGAAACGCCGTCCGCCGGAATCATGCCGCCCCTGATCAGACCGGCCAGCGCGTCCATGGCCGCTTTTACGTCGAGGAGTCCATATTTCGAAGTGGTAGTGTCATTCACATTCTGCTGGGGCGTAATTGTGACCGAGCCGATTCGGGCCGGCGCTTTGGGGTTTACGGCACGGTTAGCGTTGGCGCATATCAATTCTTTCAACAGGCTGCCCAAAGGAAGGGTTTTAACGTCAAACACGCCGTTGTTGAAGCCGGGATCCAGCAGCGCCGCGGTCAGCAGCGCCGCGGCTCCCGCGGCGTGGGGCGCCGCCATCGAAGTGCCGTTCATGGTTCCATAACCGCCGTTTCTCGTGGTGCTCAGTATGCCGACGCCCGGGGCGGTGACGTGCACCGCCTCGCTGCTCCAGTTTGTGTCGCTTCCGCTCGTGTTGTCGCCGGCTATGGAGCTTACCACAATCATATTTTCCAGCCCCGTGAAAGACGCCGGGTAACAATACTGGCCTTTTTTGTACGCGTTTGTATCCCTGAGCGCCGGGGCCCCTACCTGACTGGATTCGTTGCCGGCCGCCACGACGATGACGGCCCGGTTCGTTTTGTCGATTTCCTTATAAGCCCTCCACATCGCGTCGCCTTCCCTCTGAGCGGGGGTTCGGGAAGCCCAGCCGCCCAGCGAAAGGTTGACCGCCGGCAGCACGAGATCGGGATTATCGTCCAGAAGTGTCTTCAAATACTCCAAAGCCGCGATTATAAGCGCGTCGGTTCCTGTGCCGTCATCCCCCATGGCCTTCAGGGTGATGATCTTCGCCTTCCAGTTGACGCCGGTCACGCCCAGTCCGTTGTCGCCGACCGCCGCTATCGTGCCGGTCACGTGGGTTCCGTGTCCATGCCTGTCGGTGTAGTCGTCGGGATT
>Ga0099364_10014497_pt1 | contig 10487 bp, 10 predicted proteins | sample TergutTh196P3_FD_73070 | JGI IMG/M metagenome (GOLD analysis project Ga0099364, IMG submission 73070) | Microcerotermes parvus P3 segment gut microbial communities from Pointe-Noire, Republic of the Congo - Th196 P3 | ecosystem: Host-associated > Arthropoda: Insects > Digestive system > Gut ...
CGCCAGTAATACAGGTGAATGCGATTATTGCCAAAAGGAGCTTTGTTTTCATGGCTTTCACCTGTTTAAAGGAAATTGACATCAATTATGATGGGAATGCGGATAAAGCCGGATGGTGTGTACAAGGGAGCTGACGGATTATTCAGCCAGGGTACATCACCTTCCTCCAAACCAACATGGGTATATGATACGCCTGCCCATAACGAAAACCTTGAGGCCAAATCCAATCTATACCATGCGCCAATGCCAAAATCGATCTTGCCGGTAGTAAGTTCCAGGCCATTTTGTGTCTCTCTTCCTTTGACATTCAAACCTATATTCATGCCTACAGTGCCAAAGCCAAAGGTATATTCGGGGATTAAGCTGAAATACATATTCACCCCAAAGGAATGTTCATTACTGAAATCACCGGTAACTTTATACCCGTTGCCAAAAAGGCCGGTTCCATGGAAAGTAACGGCAAAATCCCCAATGTCTGCTCTGGTACCCAGACCCAGCAACACACCCGGATTATACTTTGCATTTAATGAACCGCCGCCGGTGATAGAATAATCGCCCGACAAGGGGATGGCATATTTAATACCAAAATCAATGTTAATATTTTCCAGACCGGTGTATTGAAAAGCAGCTTCGATTCTTGGAAAATCCTGATAGGAAGGATTGTACCGAATGCCAAAGGCCATTAATTCGGCGCTGCCGGTAAAATCAATTTTCTCCCTGCCGACATACTGCATTCTGGCAAAGCCGATATTTTCTATTGTATAGCCCGCACCGGCTGCAAAATTGGCATAGATACTTTTTGCATTTGCATTTACACCGCCTTCAACCTGCTCAGTTGCAAATGGATTAAAACCTCCAAACACATCGGGAAGCAGAAAATGGACAGATAGGTTATCAATGGGGGTAAGGGATAGCAATGCTCCTCCAATGGTACCCTGGCCCCCTCTGAAAAAGTCAAAAATAACATTTTCAGGATCAAACCCTGTTGTATCGTTAAAAGAGCGCAGTACAAAATGACGAAAATCATTGGAATACACCTTGCCCTGCAGCGTTGAATCAGAGAATCTGCCAAGTCTGAAATGGATCCAGTTGATGGGGTTTATCCAGACATTGGCAAGATCAATCTGGAAACTGCCGCCGTCGGTTAAAAAAGAAGCTTCATACCCTCCAAATCTATGCTCGCCTTTGGCGGAAAAATATATACGGCCATAGGTTCCGCCCCAGGGCTGCCCTAAAGCGACTTTAAAATCATCTGATGTATCCCTGTGCGTATCCGGATCATCGATAAACCGCACTTCCAGGGGCATAAAAGCAATCGTAACTTTAGCGCCGAAGTAGTTGCCTTCAGCCACCTGGGCAAAAGCCGCCGTACCTGCCAGTAAAGCAACGATTGAAAATAGTGCTGCCTTCTTCATAATGTTCCTCCAAATAAAAAAAATAAAAAGTTCAATTATCCTGGTGATTTTCAACCAGTACCATATGAAAAATAGTGGAGCTTTGCGGGTCTGGGTTGTAGCTTATATATTCCGGGTTATATTCATGATAACCCCTGGATCCGTACAAATACTGTACGGCATAGAGCCCTTTACTGTTTTCGCTTGGTTTTATGGTTTGATAACCAGCATCTCCCAGGAGGCAAAGTATTCCGGCGCCAAAAACATTAAAATCGCTGGAAACAATATTGGCAAAATAAATATCAGGCAGATCCTCTCTTAAAACTGATCAGGGATTAATCCCCCAGAAAAAGGTACTATCCCACTCAAATTCCGACATTAAAACCTGCTCACCTTCTATGGCATTGGCCATTGGCTGGACGACTAAGCTCTGTACATTAATAAATCTTCCTGTAGTGACATTCCTGATGGCAAACCGGCGGCTTCTGAGGGTGGCTTCATTAAATTCCAACCCCTGCTCTTCGGCCATCAGCATCCATCTTTGCCTGGCGCCGCCAAACGCCAGTACGCCGTAATCATCGACGAGATAGTTTCTTCCTGTTTCCAATCCCGTTACCACTTCATAATTTATGGTTTGATCATGATTCGGGCCGCCGGTATGAGTCGTCCAAAGGGGAGCGGAATATATATAGAACATGTGGTAGGGATACAGCCCGTCAATTATGGTAAGTTCGCCGGTATTGAGAGTGCAGCCTGTTATAAACAGGGCTGGCAGCAAAGGGTATAAAGTCTTACATATAGCCAAAATGGCACCTGCTACTGCATTTTTCATTGGTTTACTCCTGAATAATGAGAATTTGCGCTTTTTTTGAGGAATTGTATCTTTAAAACTACTAAACAAATGTATGGGGGGGGGGGGAGAATTTTTACATCGGTGTATGACACCTGTTTCTGCATAATATGTCCTTGTTATATTATAATAGGTACTGGTACCATATTATAATATGTTATTAGAATACACCATGGGGTTTTTGCTGTCAAGTGGTTTTTTTGGTTTTTAAAAAAAAAATATATTGTCTGCAGGAGGTTAGTTAATCATTTCTATACCATTCTTTCGGGTGGAAATCCTTTTTAGATAGCCTGTAAAAATATGCTTGTACGTAATTTACACCAATTCAAACCGTAATTTTTTTCCTAAAACATTTGCCGCTTTTGTGAGGGTCAACAGAGTTACCGATTCATTTTCCGGGTCCAAAAGTCTGTTAACTGCGGCACGGGAAGTTTCAAGCTGGGTTGCCAATGCTGTCTTTGTAAGCTGTTCTTTTTCGATCGCTTCTTGTAATTGATAAGCGATTATTTTCTTTATAGCTCCAGCCTTCACTTCTTCAGCGATTCCTTCTTCAACAAGAAAATCATTGAAAGAACTGCCAATAGCTTTATTGTTCATCGATAAGTCCTCCTGTCATTATTAAGGTTCTGAGGCATACTTCAAGTGTATCAAAATTGGTACTTTTTTGTCAATAGAAAAAAGGAATTTTTTTTATATCTACAGGGGGTTAGTTAATCATTTTTTTGCAGTACCTGTGCAAATATTTGACTTCTCCTTATTTTTCGGCTAATATCGGCATAGAACCGATATTAGCCGAAAAACTAAAGGAAGGAGCCCAGCATGGAAAACTATATCAAGCGGAATATGGAAGCTGTTTTCCTCAGGACCCAGGATGAATATCCTGCATTACTTATAACCGGCCCCCGGCAAACGGGGAAAACCACCATGCTTACCCATCTCATGAAAACCGAAGGCAGAAACAGAACCCTGGTGAGTCTGGATGATTATGATGCCAGAACTATGGCTCTGGGAGATCCTGTTCTTTTTTTCCAGAACTATAAACCTCCTCTGTTAATTTCTGGAGAATTATGTTGTAGCGGAAATACTCAAATCCTATGAAAATTCAGGCAGGGATCCGGGACTTTATTTTTATCGTGATAAGGATTTAAAAGAAATTGATCTGCTCATTGAGGCTGACGGAATGCTTTTACCTCTGGAAATAAAAAAGACATCATCTCCGGCAAAAGGCATGATCGCATCTTTTTCTGTTCTTGAAAAAAAATCCATGTGCCGTGGGCCTGGGGCCCTGATTTGCCTTGCGGAAAAGTTCAGTGCCTTTGATCACAATAATGTAATTGTACCAGTGGGGCTTTTGTAGATCTCCACAGCCAATTAATGCAAGTACATATTATAATATGTTGACTAACCAAAGCTCATTCGATATGCTTGCACATATGCCGAAAAAAACAACAAAGTACCAGTTTGTAAAAGATGAGCTTTTACGTCTTATTTATGAGGATAAAGGCCTTCCCGGCGGCGCCATGCTTCCCAGTGAAAACGCCCTCGTACAGCAATTCGGTGTCAGTTTGATTACCGTACGGCGGGCGCTCGGCGACCTTGCATCAGAGAACATCATATACACCAGAAAAGGCAAGGGCAGTTTTGTAAAGGAAGTCTCACCAAACAATCAAAAAGAAAAAAGTATAACCATAATTATACCAACGGCAACCGCCGAAGATACTGTTTTTACCCTTCTGCAGGGAATGCAAACCTACTTAACAGAAAAAAATTATATGATGAAAACATTCTTTTCGGGGATGCACATCGAAGAAGAGCAAAAATATCTGCAAAATTTTTTAGACAACGGAAACGATGGATTGATCTGTTTCTCCCTCAATCCGGAATTAAATTATCCATTGTTAAAAAAAATGCTGAATACCGGAAGGCATTTTGTTCTTATCGACCGCGGCCTGGAACATCACGAGATGACCAATTTTGTTGCTTGTGATAATTATTCGGGAGGCTTTCAAGCAGCGGAATTGTTAATAAACCTTGGACATCAAAATATTGCTTTTATTTCAGTGTTCGCTGATGTATCAGCTGAAAAACTTCGTTTAGATGGATACAGGGACGCTCTAAAAAATGCAAACATTGAGCCCAGGCCTGAATTTACTATTCATGTAAACAACACCAATAAGCTGCCGCAATTTATAAAAAAATACGGAATAACGGCGTTTCAATGTGTCAATGATTTTTCGGCAAGTATTATAATGCGTACTCTTACCGAAGCCGGATTCCGTATCCCCGAAGATATTTCAATTTTTGGTTTTGATAATTCTGTTATCTGCCGGCACATGCCTGTAAAACTTTCTACTGTCGTTCAACCTTTTTACGAAATCGGCGCTACTGCGGCAAAACTGCTCGACGAAACAATCGAAAAAAACCTGCGTGTAAAATCCCAGTTCTTCCTCCCCGTCGAACTCAAGCTGCGCAATTCCCACGGTCCCAAACCGGCTGCCCGATAATCCGGCGGTGTGCGGCCTGACGGGAAGCAACTTCACGCACAGCCCCTTTTCATTGTATAATTCTCCATGAGCAGAATCGGCAAAAGTATTGATTTATTGATGGATAATTACGGATCCTACGGTATGGTAAACCATTCAGGAGGATCCAACCTTCCCGGCAGGGAAGATATTACCAGAATTGTGCAGGGTTTGGATGAACTGTTGTTTCCGGGATTTAGGGAAAATTATGATCTTGATGACAGCAACCTTCGTCTTATAACGGCCGAAAAGGTCAACCGTCTTGCACGGGAAATGATCCGCGAAGTAGAAAAAAGCCTGGCTTTTTCCGAGCGTGCGGGGACTTCATGCTGCGGTTACGGAGGCTGCCATGTTGCTGCCAAACTGCTTGTTGAGGGTTTTTTTGAAGATCTTCCGGCAATACGCCATTCTCTGATCATGGATATGCAGGCCAATTTCCGCGGCGACCCTGCGGCAAAAAGTGTTGATGAAGTGATACTTTCCTACCCTGGTTTCAGGGCCATTACCGTTCACCGGATAGCCCACTATTTCTGGAAGGCTCAGGTTCCACTCATTCCCCGCATGATGAGCGAATTGGTCCATAGCAGCACTGGTATTGATATTCACCCCGGTGCACACATAGGCGAATCATTTTTTATCGACCATGGTACGGGCGTGGTAATCGGTGAGACTACGGTTATCGGCAATAATGTTAAACTATACCAGGGCGTTACCCTTGGGGCGCTTTCGGTTAGGAAAGAAGAAAGTAATAGCAAGCGCCATCCCACCATTGAGAATGATGTTACCATTTATTCCCATGCGACTATTCTTGGCGGTGCTACGGTAATCGGCCATGGCAGCATTATCGGCGGAAATGTCTGGCTGACCGAGTCTGTTCCTCCCAATACTACGGTGTATACCCGTGCAGGAGAGCAGGTTTCGCGGCAGCGTTCCTGATGCAGCATGAAGAAAGCGGCATTTGTTGCGGTAATCGGCCGGCCCTCTGCCGGAAAGTCAACGCTTATTAACCGGATATGCGGCCAAAAAGTGGCAATTGTCAGCACGGTGCCGCAGACAACCCGCAGCGCTATCCGGGGTATTACTACCAGGGAACAGGGGCAATTGGTGTTTATTGATACGCCCGGCCGGTATAAATCCGAAAAAAAAGCCAATAAAAAATTACTGGACATTTCCGATCAGGCAGCCGGCGATTCAGATCTCATTTTATATATACTGGATGCAGAGCGCCCCCCCGGTCCGGAAGAAGCCGATATCGCGGCCTTTCTTGCTCCTGCCGCCGATAAAACCATAGCTGCCATTAACAAGATCGATGCCCACAATGCAGACAGTGACAGAGCATACGATTTCCTTGCCGTGAATCTGCCCTCACTTGCCAATCGCTGTTTTTTTATTTCCGCTAAAAACAATGAAGGTATAGACCCGCTGCTGCAGGCCATTTTTAACATGGCCCCCGAAGGAGAGCAGTTTTACAGCGATGAATACTACACAGATCAGGAAGTTGATTTCCGTATTGCGGAAATTATCCGCGAACAGGTCATTAACCGTATGCGCAAAGAGCTTCCCCATTCCCTGCGTGTGGAAATAGCCGATGCCCAGCTTGCCGATGACGGGCAAAAACTCTGGATACGTGCTTTTATCATTGTCGAACGCGAATCGCAAAAAGGTATTGTCGTCGGCAAGGGCGGCATGATGATCAAGGCGATCCGCATGTCCGCTCTGAAAGAGCTTGGCAAAATATTTGACTGGAAAATCGAACTGGATTTACGGGTTAAGTAATCAGGAGAAAACATGGATAGTAAACAGGCAATTATTGACGGGAATACCAGCCTTGGGATTGAATTTGGTTCAACCAGGATTAAGGCAGTGTTAATTGGGGAAGATTTTACCTGTCTTGCATCGGGGACTCATGAATGGGAAAACCGGCTGGAAGAAGGTGTGTGGACATACAGCCTGGACGATGTGTGGGGGGGGCTGCAGGATTGTTACATGCAGTTGGCAGACGATGTGGCGGATAAATACAGTGTTTCTCTTACAACAATCGGAGCGATAGGCATCTCTGCGATGATGCACGGCTATCTGGTTTTTGATGCAACCGGCGAGCAGCTTGTACCGTTTCGTACCTGGCGGAATACCATTACCGGACAGGCTGCCAAAGAGCTAACCTCACTGTTTCATTTTAATATTCCCCAGCGCTGGAGTATTGCCCATCTCTACCAGGCAATGTTGAACAGGGAAGCCCATCTTCAGGATATCGATTATATAACCACGCTTGCCGGTTATGTCCATTGGAAGCTCACCGGAGAAAAAGTCCTGGGCAGAGGTGATGCATCGGGGATGTTTCCCCTTGATGAGGGGGTGTATTGTCCCCGGATGCTGGAAAAATTTGAAGCAAAAACTACCGGTTATCCCTGGAAACTTCCGGCCATCCTTCCTGCCGTCCTTGATGCCGGAAAAGAGGCGGGCACACTGAGTACCCTGGGTGCAAAGATGCTCGATCCCAGCGGACATTTACAGGCAGGAATTCCATTCTGTCCGCCCGAGGGAGATGCAGGAACAGGTATGGTAGCAACGAACAGTATTATGCAGCGTACCGGTAATATATCTGCGGGAACTTCCATTTTTGCGATGGTTGTGCTCGAACATGAACTGTCCCTGGTGTATCCGGAAATTGATATTGTTACCACTCCGGCAGGCAAGATGGTTGCCATGGTCCATTGCAATAACTGTCTTGGCGATCTTGATGCCTGGGTGAAGATGCTGGGAGAAATGGCGGCGCTGGCAGGCGGAATTATCAACAAAGATATTTTATATGATGCCCTGTACAATAAAGCACTTGAAGGGGATGCGGACTGCGGCGGTCTGCTTTCGTATAACTATCTTTCCGGAGAGCATATTACCGGTTTTGAAGAAGGCCGCCCCCTGCTTACACGCCTGCCTGACAGCCGGTTTACCCTGGCGAATGTTATGCGCTGCCTTTTATTTTCCGCCATGGGTTCGCTGAAGATCGGAATGGATATATTGTTTACCAATGAAAAAGTCCGGCTTGACGGCCTTTTGGGGCATGGCGGTATGTTTAAGGTAAAAAATGTGGGGCAGCGCTTGATGGCAGCAGCCATGGAAACACCGGTTTCGGTTATGGAATCCGCCGGCGAGGGAGGCGCATGGGGAATAGCGCTGCTGGCAGCCTTTATGCAGAGGGATGAGGGGAATTCACTGGAAAATTTTCTTTCGCAGAGGGTTTTTGCCGGCAGCGCAGGTTTGAAAATTTATCCTCACCCCGAAGATGTCAGGGGATTTAAGGAATACATGAAGCACTATACCGCGGGGCTGCACATTGAGCGCGCCGCTATTAATCATTTGGAGGCAGTATGAATCTTAAACAGTATGAATTTTGGTTTATTGTGGGAAGTCAGGACCTGTACGGCGAAAAAACACTTGAGCAGGTAACTGCCAATGCCCGGATTATGGCCGAAGATTTTGCTCAGGATCCGCAGCTTCCCGGGACGGTCGTTCTTAAGGAAATTGCCGTTACACCAGCGGTTATCCGCAGGCTTTTTGCCCAGGCAAATGCGGCGGAAAATTGTGCCGGCATTATTACCTGGATGCATACCTTCTCCCCGTCAAAAATGTGGATACAGGGCCTTGCCGTTAACCGCAAGCCCCTGCTGCACCTGCATACCCAGTTTAACCGCGATATTCCCTGGGATTCCATCGACATGGATTTTATGAATTTGAATCAGGCCGCCCACGGGGACAGAGAACATGGGTATATTCACACACGCATGAACCTTAACCGCAAAGTCGTTGCCGGGTTCTGGCGCGAAGACGAGCTTCGCCGAAAGATAGGTGTATGGATGCGAAGTGCCGCCGCCCGGCATGACGGCATGCATAGTGTGGCGGTGCGTCTGGGCGACAATATGCGTGAAGTAGCGGTTACTGAGGGCGACAAAGTAGAAGCGCAGATACAGTTTGGCTGGCAGGTTAATACGTGGGGTATAGGCGATGCGGCCCGGCGTTATGCGAATATCAGCAGCCATGAAGCAGAAGACATGCTTAGCCAGTACAGCCACCACTTTGACATTGCCCCCGCTCTGCAGCAGAGCGGCCCGGGCAGGGATGCCATTCTTGAGCAGGCAAAAATAGAACTTGCCATCAGGGGCCTGTTGGAAGAACAGGGGGCCGGTGCATTTACCACAACATTCCAGGACCTCCATGGTTTTCCCCAGCTTCCCGGGCTTGCCAGTCAGCGGCTCATGCAGCAGGGTTATGGCTTTGGCGCTGAAGGCGACTGGAAACAAGCCATGCTGGTTCGTGCTGCCAAGGTAATGGCGCACGGCCTTCCCGGCGGCGTTTCCTTCATGGAAGACTATACCTACCACATGGAACCGGGAAACCAAGGGGTTTTAGGCGCGCACATGCTGGAAGTATGCCCCAGCATCAGCGGAGAAAGGCCTCGTGTGGAAGTACATCCGCTGGGCATTGGCGGCAAGGCCGATCCTGCCCGCCTGGTATTTGATGCCGCCCCTGGCAGGGCAGTGCTTGCCACACTGGTAGACCTTGGCAGCAGATTCAGAATGATTGTCAATGACATTGAAACAATTAAAATTGAACACAAGATGCCCCGGCTCCCCGTTGCACGAGCTTTCTGGAAACCATTGCCCAGCCTGCAGGGTGCATCCGAATCGTGGATACTTGCCGGCGGCACTCATCATGCGGTGTATACCACTGCACTGGATGCACAATATTTCCGGGACTGGGCAAAAATGAGCGGTATAGAATGCGTCCACATAGGCAGCCATACGACGCCGGATCGCCTGCAGGATGAGCTGCGCTGGTCACAGGGTTATTGGTCTACATATCCAAAAATCTGAACGTAGTTTCTATGGTTTTCTGCATGTCCATGGGCTTGGGCAGGTGGGCATTCATTCCGCAGGCAAGGGCTTTATCAACATCTTCTTTGAACGCATTGGCAGTAAGGGCTATGATGGGAATGGTTTGCGCATCCGGTCTATCCAGGGCGCGGATTGCCATGGAGGCATCGTAGCCGTTCATTACGGGCATTTGAATATCCATGTAAATAAGGTCATATTCATTATGCGCTGAGCTGTTGAATATTTGTACAGCATCTTCGCCGTTAACTGCCTCGTCTATTATAATGCCGGTGTTTTCCAGCATGCTGACCGCAATAAGTCTGTTTATATCTACATCATCAACGAGCAAAGCTTTTTTACCTTTCAGGCGATTCGTTACATCTTCAATATGTACATCTTCTGTTTGTATATTTTCCGTTTCTTCAAACCACAGATCAAAACTAAACTCGCTGCCTTCGCCGACAGTGCTTTTTATGGTAATTTCACCGCCAAATAACTGTACAATGCTTTTGCTTATCGCAAGACCCAGGCCGGTTCCGCCATACATTTGTGTAATTTTACTGTCAGCCTGCTGAAACGGTTTAAAAAGCTGATCAATAACCTCATTGGGTATGCCAATCCCTGTGTCGAGTACCGAAAAATGAATGAGGGTTTTTGTCTTGCTTCGTTCCCGCAAAGTAATGCTGAATGAGATTTGGCCGTTTTCCGGGGTAAATTTAACGGCATTTCCCAGCAGATTGATAAGAACCTGCCGCAGCCGCAGAGAATCACCGAGATAGGATACATTGTCCGGAAGTGTAAAATCACAATGAAAATTAATATTTTTTTCATCACATCGGGGCTGAATCAT
>Ga0099364_10014498_pt1 | contig 10487 bp, 6 predicted proteins | sample TergutTh196P3_FD_73070 | JGI IMG/M metagenome (GOLD analysis project Ga0099364, IMG submission 73070) | Microcerotermes parvus P3 segment gut microbial communities from Pointe-Noire, Republic of the Congo - Th196 P3 | ecosystem: Host-associated > Arthropoda: Insects > Digestive system > Gut ...
GTTGGGAAGTGTGAAGGGCAAGCAGAGTGTGCCGCAGATGATGTTTCGGGCAGCACTGTCGCCAGAGTTCAGAACCTCGGTTATCGAAAAAATCGCCAAAGAAAAATTTTGATGCGTCAGCCCTGGGGTTAGGGTGGAGGCAATGGGTGTGTGAGGGTGCAACGCCCTCACCCTAGCTCTCTCCCAGAGGGAGAGGGGACGTTATCTGGCGGGAGCCTTACTGCAAGTTTTCGTTACGCCCTGTTGGGGCTTTTGGATTGATGAGCGTGCCTGTTACCTCCGGTTAAAACCGGAGGTTAAAGACATTGCGCCCTTGCAGGGCGAATTTCTTCTAACTCCTAACTCCTAACTCCTGACTCCTTGCGGCGATGCCGCGTTGTGGTCTTTGTGCCAAGAATTTAACCGCAAGGTTCGCAAAGTACAATTTTATGCTATTTGCGGTATAATGGGAGTTTGTCCCTGCTTTACCCTTTTTGATGGAAACTATGAACGGATACGAACGAGTTCTGGCAACGCTGGAACACCGCCAGCCCGATACACTGGCATTTATGCCGATTACGATGATGTTTGCGGCGGACCAAATCGGCGTTCCCTACGGTCGCTATGCCGACGATTTTAATCTGTTGGTCGAAGCACAGTTAGCGGCGGCGCGGAAGTTCGACATTGACCACGTTTCCTGCATCAGTGATCCGGCACGCGAAGCGGCGGACTGCGGGGCGGCAATTCACTATTTTGACGACCAGCCTCCCACGGTAGATGAAGCCAATGCTCTGTTGCATGATAAGTCCCGATTGAAGTCGTTGCAGATACCTGTGCCGACCAAGCCGGGCAGCCGAATGAATGACCGGGTTCAAGCCGTGAAACTCTTTGCCCAAAAGGTTAAAGGGGAATTCTTCATCGAAGGCTGGGTCGAAGGTCCTTGTGCCGAAGCCGCCGACCTTCGGGGAATCAGTAGCCTGATGACCGATTTTATAGACGATCCCGAATTCGTCCGGGAGTTGTTCGGCTTCAATGTCCGCATGGCGACGGCGTTTGCACAAGCACAAATCGAGGCGGGTTGCGACATCATCGGTGTCGGCGATGCGGCGGCTTCGCTGGTGGGTCCGAAAATCTATCGGGATTTCGTGTTTCCTTACGAAAAACAACTGGTCGAAAACATCCACGCTCTCGGCGGCAGAGTCCGCCTGCATATATGCGGCAACATTTCCAAGAGTCTCAAAGAGGTCGGCGCACTTGGTTGCGATATGGTTGATATTGACTCGATGGTTTCGCTGGAAAAAGCACGAGCCGGCATGGGGGACGAACAGGTGTTAGCCGGTAATCTTGACCCTGTAAAATGTTTGCGGAACGGTACGCCGCAGGAAATTACCGATGCGGCAGCGGCGTGCCATCGTGCAGCCGGGATGAAAAACTTCATCGTCGGTGCTGGCTGCGAAGTGCCGCGGGACACGCCGCTGGAGAACCTTGTTGCTATGCGGAACTATGCGAGGGAGTATCAGGGCGGGAAGTGAAAGGGGCTGATGATATGCATGTTCTTCCCCTTCACAACCACAATGTGGTCGTACTGTCATGCGGTAATCGCTGATATTGAGATAGTAAAAGAAAAACTGTTGTAATTTATTAGCACCCCCAATGTTATAGTCTGTTACTTCCCGCATAACGTCTATTCTGTACGGCTTATCAACTTTTCTAACAGTATGTACCGGATAAAAGGGGGTATAATGACGGTAGAGATGATACAGATAAGGATTGATACCAACCATCAATGCCAACACCGTAGCGAGCCCCAGCGAACCGATGAATGTCTTGTCAAATTCCTTGCGTCCTTCGCTCTTGTTTTTTTTATTTTTTAACCGCAAAGTACGCAAAGCCCATGCAGGGAACGCGTAGGGTATCAACATACAAATTAGAAAAACAGCAACATAAACCACGCCGGTAAACTTAAAGTTCGTGGCAATCACAATACTTGCCACGACAAAAGGCAAAAAACGTTTATCTTTGCTCTTGAGATAAGCAGCAAATGCGAAAAACAACAGGGTAAGACAAGAACCGAAGGCACCGTCAAGATAGCCCGAAAAACAAAAGCCGATAGAAAAGGGATTCACCGCCGCCGCAAAAGCCAAGCAAAAAGACTGGTAATCCGGCAGCCGGAATATCGCCGCGATGGCGGCAAAAACAACCATAAACGTTACAAAAAGGTAACACACCCGCGTCAGATGCCCCAAGTCCAGATTACCGGAAAAGGCATAGAAAACGGCATTGATATACCAGTCCGCTTTAGGGTAATGTTTCGACCACGTCCACACCGGCCACCACCGGTCAGAATCCCCCATGTCTTCATCAAGTTCTTGGTCCCCCTCAGAGTCGTCTTCCCAAATACAGTATTCCCATATAGGATTCCAGCCGTCTTTTATGGCAATCACCGATGGTTTATGGTATGCCAGAGGGCTGTACCAATATCCTTTCTCAAAAAACAGGGACGTATAGATGGCACCCAACAGCACAACCACTGTAAAAATCCCCCCCTGAAATAGACTCTTCTTCCGCTCCCATCGGCAGCCCCATGCAATTGTTCCCAGCGTGAGTGCAAATGCCACGAGGAGATGATACTTCGTCATCGGAATCCAAACGATGAAGCCAAAAACAGCAACAAGAAGGCACCAAAAAGGCAACGCCATCATGCCCAGTGCCAGAGGGTACAGGTTGCGCCAGAGAGCAGGTTCGGGGGCGGATTGAGTGTCGTTCGTGGTTGGCGGCATGGCGGAAAAGTAACAATTTTCCGCCGATGCGTCAAGAGCGATCCCTTTGCGGTCTTTGCGGTTAGATTTTTTAGCCGCAAAGGGACGTGGGGGGGAGCAGGCGGCAGGAGGCAGGGGGCAGGAGGCAGCAGAGGAGCGAGGAGATTGGTAAAGAGTCAGGATTGAAATCTGCTGCCTCCTGCTTCCTGCCGCCTGCCCCACATCTGCAGTGGGCTGATAATTGAACTTGCGAAAAAACAAAAATTGTGTTAGACTCCCCGGATAGATATTTTGCGGCAATCCAATGACTCCCCCGGAACCTTCCGAATCAAACCGGCGAAATGAAATGACCGACCGTGCCATCAAGCGGTTGCAGGCTCGGGTTGCGGATGGTGCCGATCATCTGCGTGCCGAACTTGCCGAAGCACTCTTGCAGGCGGCACAGGAAACTGCTGTTAAAGACCAATTTGCGATTTCGCTGAAACGGATTGATGAAGCCCTGAAAATTATTCGCCAACTGGTCAACGAAGGGGAGTTTGAACTTAACATTTTTATTGGTCGTGTCCTCTTGTTCCGTGCCGCGATCACTCGATTTCATGTCAGTCCCAAAGCGGGAGTCAACGCGTTCAACGAAGCGATCCGGCACCTCGTCGAGACGGGGAGCGATACCGATGCCCCGGTGCAAAACGAATTAGCCACGGCACTCATGAGTAAAGCGGACATTCTTATTGACCCGCTCGGAGCCTACTCTGCCGCCCTGGCTTCGCAGGAGCGGGCTGTCCAGATTTGGCAGCATCTTCTTGACCTCGGCAACGTCGAATTTCGGCAAGCCCTTATCAGTGCGTTGATGTCGTGCAGTGATTCAAAAATGCAAAACGGCGATGCCGAAAGTGCGATTGCTGACCTCAAACACGCGGTGGACATTGCCGAAGAAGGAGTCGAAGCCGGAGAAACCCTCATTCAGCCCTACTATGTTCAGGCGTTACTCAAATTGGCAAGGCTCTACGATCACGAAAACGACATCGACCATGCGTTTGAAACGGTGCGGTCTGCGATCCGAAACATCAAGAAATTGATCGGAGACGGTGTTGACCAGGCAAAGATGATGTTCACAACGCTTTATCTGCACCTCGGCATGCTTCACGAAAAGATGCGCAATTCGGAAGCCGCCCTCGCTGAGTTTGACCGCTGCCGGGATGTGTATGCCGAGATATTCCGGGAGCAGAATTGGGGAGCGTCGGAATCCTACGCGTTCCGCACCGGACTAGCCAACGTGTTGATGTGCCGGGGCAATATGCTTGCTGACTTGAAACGGTATGCAGAAGCCGAGGAAGCCTTCGAGGAATCGGTCTGGCAATATCAACAGGCTGCCGGATATAAACCGTCCGGGGACAACGATACGACGTTGATTCCGTATTCTATCGGCGTGGTGCAGTTGAATCATGCCAACCTGCTCGTGGTGCAGGAGAGATACGAAGAAGCCGTTGAACTGAAAAAGAAAGCATTGAAGGCATTGAAACGCCGGATGGATGCCGGTCATGGAGAAATCATGCCGAATTATCTGGCGGCGCAGCAGAAACTGATCTCTATCCGAAAGATACAAGGCGATACCAAACAGGCACTGACATTGCTGGGAACCGTCATCAAGGTTCTGGAAAAAACAATTGATGAGGGGCATTTGGAATACCGCGTTGACCTCGCCATGACCTACCGGCAACGGAGTATTCTGCGGGATGAACTTCAAAGAATTAAACTTGCTCTGGACGATTCGATGAAGGCATTGCGGCTTTTCCGTATGCTTGCCGACGATGACAGGGATATTTCCGATGTGCATGTTGCCAAGGTACAATGGTCGGAATTGCTGCATCAAATTGCGGTGCTGATACTCAAAAACGGCTCCAATGACGACGCGTTTGAATTCCTGAAAAAAGAACTTACCGATCTCGTCCGTTTTTACGAAGAGGGGAACGACTTCGTTGCCGCCGACTTAATGTTGGGTTACACACAATACATCGACTTCGTGGAAACCTTCGGAGACCATCTCGACAATTTGAAATACACGGCGGAAAAGTTTGCAGCGCGGGTACAGGAAGTTCAGGCACTCTGCAAGCACGGCATCGAATTGAGTCTGTTGCAGCAGACCAAAACGGCGAAAAACCTGATTGCGAAACTCTTCTTTATGATGAAGACCGCCTACTTTCACAAAGCGGACGGCGTGCTGTACCGCTTGCTGGAAAACAAAGAGGCGGCATGCAAGTCCTTTGAAACTTCCATTGAACACTGGCATATTTTACTGGGCGGATTAGATAATCTGAAAGCAAAAGCGAAGTACGATGCTGCCGAAAAGGGGGAACCGATGCCGGACTGGGACATACCGGGCGGGGCGGATGATCCCTATCAGGACCGGTACATTTTCTACATGAATGAACTCCGCGAAGCGATGCAACTGTGTGCGAAAGCCCAGTTGGCGTGCGGGCGCACGGAACAAGCCGAAGAGTTATACGAAAAGGAGAACACACTCACGCGCGAATTGGCAAAGAATGGTGTCCCCAATGCAGACCGGTTTTTAATCGTGTCATTGGCTTCGCACGCCAGAAATCTTGAGGAAAAATATCCTGTGGAAAAGACGGAACAACTCTTTGACGAAGCGTTGCAAGTGTTGTACAAACGGTTTGAAAGCGGCGACATTGTGGCGGAAGATTTTTGGGTGTTACGCCGGATTTGCCGGGATTACCTGAATTTTCTGCAAGAGAAAAAACTGCCGGAAAAAGTTTTCCGCATTTCGGAGGACACTTTGGCGGTCTTGGAAAAGGTACAAACCTTCCCGCCGCCGGCTCTTTGGATGGCAGTGTGTGTGGTGTTGGACATGCATTCCATCGACGGCGGACCTTTGGAAGAGAGCCTCTCGAAGTGTAAGCGAGCCAGAAAATTGCTCAAGCGGCATCCCGACTTCAAGACAGACAAAGATTTGAAGCAGTATGACAAGGCATTGAAAGCCCGGTTGGACGAGGTCACAAAAAAGATTATGCGGGAACGGTCAGGGGAGGCGGAGGTGTGATTGTGATGCCGTTTACGGCATAAAATTGTCCCTTGCGGTTGTTCTTTTTTTAACCGCAAGACGCAAAGAAGCGCAAGGGACGCAAAGGTACAGTTTCATGCCGTTTACGGTATGACCGGTGGTGGTTACTTGCATTTCTCCAAACGTGTGCTATACTGCCTACAGAGTTTAAGAAAACCTGTCCGGTTGCGACCCGTTTGCGTGCCGGACAGATCGAAATTAGAGTTCGTCAGCATTGATTAGCCGTCCATTGGGGACGGATTGGTTAAATTCACGGTCCAAACTGCATTGCAGAGTGAAGATGACTAATGACTACAAAATGACGTGCTCCCGGTAAGGGGGCGTCTGCGCGTAGTCAATGGGAATCTTCAGCGATGTTGTCTTGAAGGCAACAAGCACCGCATTGGACCGCGGGAGGGAACCTATCTAATCAACGCATCGCTCCTGTCTTGAGTGATTCTGCTTGCCGAATTCGGACATGAGGAAATCGGCTTTTATTCTTGGCACGGTGCCGGGAAAGTCATCTCAGGAAATTCGCAGAAAAAGAAAGGGAAATCGAGAGATGTCCAATTTTATTGGTATTGTCGTCGTGGTTGCCATTGTCGTAGTTGCCATCGTCGTAGTTGCCACCATTGTGAATAGTATATTGCGGCAACAAAAAATAGTGAACGAATTAAAAAACCGCGCCGACCAAGGCGACGCGCAGGCTCAGTATGATTTGGCACGTAGGTTTCAATTAGAGAAACCAAGTGAAGCGGCGGTATATTTCAAGCAAGCCGCCGAGCAGGGGCATGGAGCCGCACAGTACGAAATGGGCTTGCGCTGCAACAAGGAAATCGGAAAAGATGGAAAAGATGGAAAAGATATTGTCCAGGCAATTTCTTGGTTCTCAAAAGCCGCCGAATCAGGGCATGCAAACGCACAATATGAACTGGGGCTTTTTCTTCAAGAGGGAAAAGGAACTGAGCAGAATTTGGTTTTAGCGGTTTCTTGGTTCCAAAAAGCCGCCAATCAAGGACACGCAGAGGCACAATACGAACTGGGTGTTTGTTATTTGAGGGGAGCGGGCGTTGAGGAAAGTATGAGCAAAGCCATTGACTGGTGTAAAAAGGCAGTTGAAAATGGTTCAGAGTACGCAGAGGCGATTGTCGGTTTTAAGGAAATTGAACAAATTCGTAAATTTAATGATGTACGAACTCGTCAATCAATGGAACGAAACTCTCTTTTTCTCCAGCAACTTGGTATTGAACTGGCAAAAAATGGGTATAGGTTGAGTTGTGGGCGTAAGGCGGTTGTAAAAATGGAAGACGGCCATTATCGTGTGTATCTGAGCATATCGGATCGAACTGGAAATGATGTGGGGTCTATGAGAGTTGGAACATACGGTCCAGGTCATGAAGAGGCTATCTCTGACGGCAATATTAGGGTTCTCCTACACAGAAACAGACAGGCTGTAGAGGCACTCAGTGAGCATATCATCTATCTGGATAGAGCATGTATAGTAATCACGTCTAAAGTTTGTTGGCCGGAAGCACCACCAGAATGGATGAAGGCATGTGCAGCCGTGCTTGCACAAAATTGGACGATTTGTGATCCCAAGTGGCTTGAAAGATGCCCAGACGCAAAGAAATATGTCAATGCAGTATTTCGATGAACATTTCGGCTGTGTCCTTCCCGGCACGGTGCCGGGAAGGTTATTACAAGAGTTTCCCCCCTAACACAGAGGAGTAAACATGAAAATTAGCAAAGAGCAATTGTGTTACGATTGTCGTAGAATTATGATGTCAGATGACTTGTCGGTTGAGCAATTTCTTGATAGCAAGGGATATAACATGCCGAATGGATTCATCATAGGGAATTATACCGTGTTGCCGCAACTGCGTCAGAAGGGTGGTTGCCCAACATGTATAGCCCTGTTTGAACGTGCGACCAAGTCATAAAGCCGAAATGTTCCGGGTCAGATTACGTCCCGGCACGGTGCCGGGAGGGCTGTTATACCGCAAACGGCATGAAAATGGACTTTGCGACCTTTGCGGCTAAATCCTCTTTTTGAACCGCAAAGAGCACAAAGGACGCAAGGTTCGCAGAGAAAACGCCTATTATGCCATAGTGCAGTATGGAGCATACAAACAACGCAACGGACAGAATTTCCCGTTGTGGGATACCTCCCGGCACGGTGCCGGGAAGGGTTATTTTGAGGATTCACTTTACAGGAGAAAACCTATGACAACAACAACCGCCGAGGAGTTTCTGGGCATGGTCTATGCTGTGCTCGAGGAGAAAGGAGAGGTCAGTAACAGTAACTTTGTGACCCTAGCGATGATGCTGGCGATGCAAGAAGCCCGCATAGATGCGATAGAATTACTTGTAGATAAGGGCTGCTTGGATATCGAATGGCAAGGTCCGGATGGAGAAACGTTCATGCATGAAGCAGCGTCGGGCGGTCATGTGGCGGCGATGAAGTGGATGAAAGAAGAAAAGCACTTGGATGTCAATGCTCAAAAGAAAGACGGCAGTATGCCCATACATCTTGCGGCAGATTGTGGTTGCATAGATGCCGTGAAGTGGCTTTTGGACAACGGAGCGGATGTCGATGCCAAAGGCACTAAAGACCGAACGCCCTTACACTACGCGGCTTGGAAAGGGAATATCGACGTGATGAACTACCTGATAAGTAAGGGTGCAAATCTCTATGCGAGAGATGATGGTAGTGCAGGTTCTGTCGGTACACCTATCACACTTGCAGTTATGGCGGGACAAACAGAGAGCATAAGATGTTTGTACGCATGGGACAAGGAAATAATCCAAGAGCGAGACAGCAATGGGCAAACACCCATGTTTAGCGCGGCAGTGGATGGCAAGGAAGAAAGCATCATTTGTCTGAAAGAATTGGGAGCCGATGTGGATGCGAGGGATGATAAGGGCATGACAGCGCTATTCATGGCGGTGATCCAAGGACAGATAGAGTCCATGAAATGCTTAAAGGATTTGGGTGCCCAGTTAGATGCAAAATCCAAAAACGGCTTGACACTTTTGAAACTCGCGGACATGTCCGGGCAAACCGAGGCGGCGGATTGGTTGCGAGCCAATGGAGCGCAGTGATCGGCAGGTTTGGTTTCTTGCGGTTGAAAAAGAGGGTTTATCCGCAAAGGACACGAAGAATCACAAGGGATGCAAGCGGCATTTTATGCTGTTTTGGGTATGGGGTACGTACTGCCCTGCCAGTAAAATTTGACAGGTAGGCAACCGACCGCCGGGCGGTTGCGTCGCCGATAGGCGACAGGGAAGCCTGTGCCGATTCCAGTGCGGAGTACCGCACGTTGCCGCCCGGCGGTCGGCAACCTACCTTTGCAAATGGGTAATTTTTAACTGCCAGGGTAATAAAAATTGAATACCTGTCCGGTTATGTGCCGGAAGGATGGTCGTTTTCACACTTTACAAAGAAGGAAAAATATATCATGCGGCGGGTCTTGCTCATTCCGATTTGTCGTACAAAAATTGCCTTGTCGATCCCGCCGGAGGAAATGCCTGTATCATCGACATCGACGGACTTGTCGTTCCCGGTCTCTTTCCGCCGGATGTCGTAGGAACGCCGGATTTCATCGCTCCCGAAGTTGTTTCGACGCTGCATTTGCTGCCAACAGATACCCATCGTAAACTGCCCTGCCGCGAGACCGATCAGCATGCCCTCTCCGTGCTGATTTATATGTATCTGTTCCACCGGCACCCGCTTCGGGGACCAAAAATCTATGACACTGATCCAGAAAAACAGGAGCGTCTCGAAATGGGGGAAAAGGCACTCTTTATCGAACATTCAAAGGACACTTCAAACTTTCCGAAGAAGTTCCGGGAGAACGAAAAAGTCTGTATGCCCTGGATTGATCCCAAGAAACTTCCCTACACGACGTATGGTACGCTCTTAAAAGGACTGTTTGAGCAAGCATTTATTGCGGGACTTCACGATCCCGCCCAACGTCCGACCGCCGGTGAATGGGAGGCGGCTCTCATCAAGACATCCGATATGATTCAACCCTGTCCAAACAAGTCGTGCGTGAAACAATGGTTTATTTTTGACAATTCGACAAAACCGAAATGTCCCTATTGCAGCACTCCTTACAAGGGAGTGTTGCCGGTTCTTGACTTTTATTCGACTCGTAACGGAAAAGATTACAAGTCAGACAATCACCGTTTGATGGTCTTCGACGGAGTCTCCCTTTCACAGTGGCATGTGGACAGAAACGTTTCCCCCAATGAAAAACTGACTCCCGAGCAATGTAAACGGGTGGGATATTTTCAGTTCCATAAAGGAAAGTGGTTTCTCGTGAACGAAACACTTCCTGCGATGAAAAACCTCACGACCGATCAACCGATTCCGCTGAAAGGAAACGTTGAACTGACCGAAGGACTGCAACTGCTTCTCTCGCCGGAAGAGACGGGGCGTATTGTGAACATACAAATTGTGAACGGCTAATTTTCCCCTGAATGATATGTTGCGAACGAGGGCAAATATCCGCTTTGCTTTGCGTCCTTTGCGGTTAATTTTTTTATCCGCAAAGTACGTAAAGGGAACCTCTAAAAATAGATTCTTTGCGTCCTTTGCATAATCTTTGCGCCCCTTGCGGTTAAAATAGTTCGGGTTTAACCGCAAAGTACGCAATGGGTTACGAAAGGTACGCAAAGTACAGATTGGG
>Ga0099364_10014499_pt1 | contig 10487 bp, 5 predicted proteins | sample TergutTh196P3_FD_73070 | JGI IMG/M metagenome (GOLD analysis project Ga0099364, IMG submission 73070) | Microcerotermes parvus P3 segment gut microbial communities from Pointe-Noire, Republic of the Congo - Th196 P3 | ecosystem: Host-associated > Arthropoda: Insects > Digestive system > Gut ...
CTCCAAGGCATGACGTGACGTAAGCATAAAGTACCAAAAATTAAGAAAATTTTACCATATGAAATGAAATTTCTTGTACCAAAGTACAGCTGCCTCCAGAACCCCTGACTAGGGTGCTACCACCCCCAGATCCCCGTTCTCTCTGCCCTCTGTCCTCAACTGAATTTGTTGAACCCCCCCTCCAAAAAAACTCCTGGGTACGCCACTGTCTGGGCCTATACATCGGCTATTCTGACTAAAGTTTTTCTAAGAGAGTTATTTTATTCACGACGGTGCCCATTAATAAGATCACATAGATGAGGAAATCGCACTCAGGAAACTGGTCACTATCAACAAGGTCACAAGAAATTTAAGTATCTTTGCCGCTTAGAAGATTAAACTTCAATGGAAAAACTAGCTAAAGGAAACAGAACTGAGGTTGGGTGGACATTAACAACGTAGGATCGACGCAATATAAAATAGAAAACGCGGAGCAAGAACTAACAACTGAAATAAATGCATAGTAAACAATGGTGTATACTAATAATATCTAAAACCGAAGAATAATACAAGAGCTATACACTGCAGAGGCACGCGGTGACTCGGTTGAGTCAATGCGCTTCAAGTCGGAAGCGCGCGGGTTCGAACTCTTCCAGCCGCACTATGGTCCTGCGGTCGACTCAGCCTCTAACAGAAACGAGCACCAGGAATATAATCTGGGGGAGTAAAGGCGGCCGGTGCGTGGGGCTGACAACCTTACCACCTTCATGTGCCGATTGTCCTGAGATCTAGGAGCCTCAACCTCCTGCAACGCTATGGGCATGTAACAGGCCTGTACAGGGATTGCTTTGCCTTTGCCACCTGCTTGTGCAGAACACGAACTATATCGGTAAATATTCGTACCGCCCGCTGAACCCACAAGAACTATGCTTTTTGTCCTCTTTGTATTTATGGTTCGCATGATCATCGTAATAAACAGCTATTATTTTTCTGTTGGTTTTTATAATGCCTTCTGTAAAGTAGGAATTGGACTGTCGTATATGACTGTGTTGGACCGCAGACTGGCAGTGTTAAAACCCGCGGCTGTGCAGTTACGTGTTTGGACAAACAAGCGGCTGCGCGAGTGCACACTTTGCTTCAATTAGACGCCAAACCAGCAAAGTGCAGCGCGATGACATACGGCTGGCTTCTCACGAAATGGCCGGAGCCATCATTTGTAACACACACACACGCTTCCTTCCTTGAGACAGTAGGCTTGTATTTCTTAGGAGATCTGAGGTTCTTAAGACATTGGATATGAACATTTCGTCTTCTGGAGCGTGACATCTTGCAGTACAGTAGAAATTAACAGACGTTTCGGAATAACGTGTCGTTGGTTTACCTGTCACGTTGTGTGGCACCCTGCTGAATAGGCAACTTTACTGTCTCGGTGCTTGGTGTTGTTCTGGATGTAATGTTTTCTGGCGATCGCCAAACTCTGATGTTGATTTCTGGAGATCAGGGTTATGCGGCGCGGATAACGGTGTTCAATTCCGAAATACTCACTCCATAGCGGGCTAATTGGGTGCGGTCGTATGTTACCACCAACTGCGGCAAACCTAATGCCCGTTCCACCAATACATCGGCGGCTCCCGGAACCTGTTCCGCGTATTTTGCGGCTTCCAGGGCGCGTTCATACAGTTCGTCCATATCGTCGCCAAAAAGTTTGATGGCAATATCGGCTTTCGCCCCTGTCATCAACTCGTTGAAACGCAACTGTATAGGCTGACTGAAAACAAACTCGACGTCGGGTATGTGTTCCAACGACGCTTTCATTTTTTCTACCATTTCGGCGCGCGATTTTGCGCTTGTCCATTCCCGAAAGGGTTTCATAACAATCATTATGTCAGCGTCTTCAACAGCCATAGGGTCGGTGGGAACTTCGGCTGTTCCAATTTTTGATATAACGTGTTTTATTTCAGGAAAATTAGCCAAAAGTGTTTTTTCGGCATAAGTGGACATTTCGATGCTTCTTGTCAGCGAACTTCCGGCGGGAAGGGTCATCTGCATGGCAAAATCGCCTTCGTCCAACGTGGGTATAAATTCCGAGCCAAGCCTCGTGAACAGTACAATGCTTGCGGTAAGCGCCAGAAACGCCATTCCCAACGTTTTCCACGCATGACGCAAACAGACATTGAGCGCTCTGCCGTACACACGATTAATACGAGCGAAAAAGCGGTCGGGAAGAGTGCGCTTTTCAACCACTTTACGTTTCAATATCAGCGAAGCCATCATCGGAACAAAGGTAAGCGACAGAATAAGCGCTCCGGAAATACAAAATATCAGCGTTTTAGCCATCGGCGTGAAGGTTTTGCCTTCTATACCCGTCAGAGCAAGTATTGTGAAGAAAACGATGATAACGATAAGCACCCCGAAAAAAGCCGAACGAACTACAAGCGACGTAGCATTGACTAATTCATTGTTAAACTGCTCTTTCGACAGATTTTTCCCGTAAAATCGACTACTGTAAATGTATGCGAGAATACCTTCGATAATTACGAAAGGACCGTCGATAACGATACCGAAGTCGATTGCCCCAAGGCTCATCAGATTGGCAGTTACGCCGAAAAACCGCATCATGATAAACGCAAATAACAAGGCGAGCGGAATGACCGATGCGACAATGAAACCCGCGCGGACATTGCCCAAAAAGATAATTAACACGATGAAAACGATGATTGCGCCTTCAACCAAGTTTTTGATTACGGTTGAAATATTTCGCGCAACCAATTCCGAACGGTTAAGATAGGGAACGATACTCACGCCTTCGGGCAACATTCGCTGAACGCGCTCCACGCGCTTTTCTATTTCTTTGGTTACTGCGTTGGCGTTAGCGCCTTTGAGCATCATTGCAATGCCGCCTACACATTCGCCTTTTCCGTCGATTGTCATTGCGCCGAAACGTTTGGAAGCGCCGAAACGGACTTCTGCCACTTCATCAATATGGATAGGTATGCCGCCGCGATTGGCTATCACAATTTGCTCTATATCGCTCAAATCTGTTATCAACCCTTCCGCGCGGATATAATAGGCAAAGCGTCCCTTTTCGATGTAACTGCCGCCTGTGTTCTGGTTGTTTGCCACCAACGCCTCGAAAACTTCGCCGATGGTGATGTTCAGCGAATAGAGGGCGTCGGGGTCAACCGCCACTTCATACTGTTTGAGGAAACCGCCAAAACTGTTGATTTCCACGATGCCCGGTATGCCCGAAAGTTGGCGTTTTACAATCCAGTCCTGAATAGTGCGCAGTTCCATGGCGTCGTATCTGTCTTCGTAGCCCGGCGCAACGTCGAGATAATATTGATATATTTCGCCAAGCCCCGTCGTTATTGGCATCAGTTCGGGCGTTCCAAGTTCGGGAGGTATTTCTTCGGCAACTGTTTGCAACTGTTCGTTAATAAGTTGCCGCGCATTCAGCATTGGGACGCTCTCTTTGAACACCACCGTCACCAACGACAGCCCGAAACGCGACACCGAGCGTATCTCTTCCACGTTCATAATGTTGCTCATGGCAATCTCTATGGGGAAGGTGATAAGTTGCTCTACTTCCTGCGGCGCAAGGGTAGGGGAGATGGTTACTATCTGTACCTGATTGTTGGTGATATCAGGCACTGCGTCTACCGGCAGGGTAAGCATTGCGTAGATGCCGCCCGCCAGCAGCATGAAGGTCATCAAACCGATGAAGAGCCTTTGAGAAACTGAAAATCTAATTATTGCGTTAAACATTTTTTATATTTTTGATTGATAATTTTTGATTGATGATTAATTTTTGACTTTTGATTAATTATCAATCAAAAATCAAAAATCAAAAATCAATTGGCGGCGCTCGCAAACCGATTGAAAGTGTGATAAATTCAGAATAAAGTTGTGGTAAGTAAGGTTTTTGCTGGAAATTGGCGGCGATAGCGCTGACAAAACAGCAATATGCAATCGCTTGTTCGTAATCGCATTTTACAATGGTCAGACAATCGACGAATTTTTTGTTGTTGTCGGCAGGGACGTAGTTGTCATCAACTATGCACTTATCGAAAAAAGGATTTCCGTCGTGGTCGTGTTCTGGGAAATTGTGGTGTTCGTGGTGATGTGCTTCTTTGCTGTCTCGGCAATGAAGAAAAAAGCATACCACTGCGTTTTCATGGTGATGATGTGGCACAACGGTATTTGCCAGCAAAATGATGTTGGCAAACAAAAGCGCTGCTATATTGACTGCTTTTTTCGACATCGTTATTTTGAACAATTGTTCTACTTTCCTTTAACTTGTTATTAATTAAGCATCCGCATCACCTACACTAAAAAATAATCAGTGAATTGGACGTCGCAAAGTTACTAATTATTTTTTGATTAACAACAATTTTTTTAATTAGCTTGTATTACATACATTCTTCACCATAAAGTGCAATCTGTTCAATATATTTACTTCGCTCATTCCGCTGTCGAAATCGAGAAATAGCAGGTTCATATTTGGATAGAGGTCGCGGATGCGTTTTTCTACGCCTTTTGATATCACGTGGTTTGCAATGCATCCGAAGGGTTGTACGCTTACAACGTTGTTTACGCCGTTTTCGGCAAAAGCGGCAATTTCGCCGGGAATAAGCCATCCCTCGCCAAACTGGTTTGCAAGGTTTATTATCTCTGATGCCTTTGCCGACACGTAGCGTATATTGTGCGCCGGCTCGTAGCGATTGTAGCGTTTCAGGATACGGTTGCTGCGATTCACGAAACGATTGGCATACTGCTCGAAAAAATATATGACCATATCAGACCACGACGAAGAGCGACGAAGATTATGCTGTTTGTTGGCGTCGATGTTCACAAATGCTTGCAGGAAAAAATCAACCAACGGCGGCACAACCACTTCCACGCCTTGCGAAATCAACCAGTCTACCATGTTCAGATTACCGAACGAATTATATTTAATGTATATTTCGCCAACAATCCCGATGCGCGGATGATAGCCGTTTTCTACCGGTACGGCGTTGAACTCGATAACGGCGCGGCGCAGTAGATGAAACATGCCGTTTACATCTTTACGCATCATAGCGGAGCGAACGGCTCGAAGATACTTTTCGAGTATGTGCGCCGCGTCGCCTTTGCGGGTTTCGCGCACAACCGTAGAATAGTACATCGCGGCAAGGCTGTCGGTATAGCAAAAGGCAGCAAACAGCGCAGGCATCAGTTTCATCCAGTTCACCTCGAAGCCCGGTTGGCTGTTGAGTACTTTTCCTTCCGTACCTATCGCAATTACGGGAATATCTTCAAATCCTGCTGCAATCATCGCTTTCTTGATAAGCGAGATGTACGTTGAGGCGCGACACTGTCCTCCCGTTTGAGTGATGGCTACGGCAATTTCGTTGCGGTCGTAACGTCCGCTCTGCAACGCTTTTATCACGTCGCCAATAACGATTGTTGCCGGATAGCAAATTTCGTTGTTGGCGTATTTCAGTCCGAGTTCCACAGATTTTTTGTCGGCTTCGGGCAAATTTTCGAATTTATATCCTGCCAAGGCAAACAATGGCGGCAAAAGTCGCGAATATATGTTTGAAAAACAGGGCGCAAGAATAGTTCTACGACTATCTTTTTTTTCAAAAAATGCGACATTTTTTCGCGTTGTTTTGGGCAGCGATGAATCCGAACCGTTTCGCAACGCAAACGATTCGAGCATTGAGCGCAGCCGTAGCCGCAGCGAGCCGGCGCTGGATATTTCGTCTACGCGCACTAATGTATATGCTTTTCCGAAACTTCGCAATAATTCGCGCGTTTCGTTGATAGTTATTGCGTCGGGACCGCAGCCGAACGAGTTGATTTGAACCATCTGTACGTTGTCTGCTTGAGCGCCCACCCATGCGGCTGCCTGATATATTCGGTTGGGGTACGTCCATTGCGACAAGACCTGCAACTTTGGCAAGGGCGTCAAATCACAGACCGAATCTTCAGAAAGCACATCAACGCCCATTTCAGCAAGTATTTCCGGCGCTTTGCTGTTGATAAGCGAATCGGTGTGGTATGGACGACCGGCAAGTACAATCAGCATACGTTTTTCGGCGTTTGCGCGGGCTATAATTTCGCGGGCGCGGGTTATAATGCTGTTCATGAATGACGCCTGCGCTTCTTTTGCTTCGGCGAAAGCCCTGCGGAATGTTACCTTATCGGCGCCTAATTGGCGAAGATAGCGATAACATGCTTTTTCGAGCAGTTGCTCGTCGGTAAACGATATGACGGGGCTGTCTAACGGAATATTCCAGCGCGTTTCGGAATTGACAGAACTGCGGATAACCTCGGCATAACTGCTCACAATAGGACAGTTATAGGCATTTATAGCGTCTTTGTGTTCGAGACGCTCGTAGATTACCATAGGATAAAAAATTCTTTCCATGCCGCGCTCCGCCAAGTCGTAAATGTGTCCATGCACGAGTTTGGCGGGAAAACATATACTGTCGGACATGATTGTTCCAAGCCCTTTTTCGTACATTTTCATCGTAGAAGGCGCAGACAGCACGACTTCAATGCCACATCCGCGCAGCAAGGCGCTCCAGAACGGAAAATTATCGAACATGTTCAACACGCGGGGAATACCGATAACATGACGCGGCGCGGCGGGCTGCTCAATCACGCAGGCATTAAGCAACTCGTTTTTGTATTGATAAAGATTTTCGCCGCGAGCGACAGATTTTCCTTTGCCGCTAAACAGTTTCTCGCACTTATTGCCCGAATAGAACGAATTGCCGCCTGAAAAGGTAAACTTGGTGACAACACAAATATTTTCGCACCCCTTGCAGCGTAATTGGCTACTACGATAGTCCGTCAGACTGTCTAAACGGTCTAAATGTAAGCCTGATTGAGTTTGATTTTCGACTTTCATGAATAAAATACTTCGCAAAATTACATTTTTTTTTCGCTTTTTTGTTAATTTTTCAAAAAAAATTTTGTCAATAAAAAAAAAGTATGTATCTTTGCATTATTCAAAATAACCATAATTTGTAAATAAAAAAAAGATAAAAAATGAAGTGTATTAAGTTATTAAGTATTTTAGTAGTATTGTTTGGAGTAACAGTTATCGGTTCTGCCCAAACAATGGAGGATGTAGTCACAGCGCAGACCAATGGTCGTAATTTGATGGCAGCCGGAAATATTGACGAGGCAATCGCTGAACTTGAAAAATGTGTAGCGTTAGCCGAGCAAGTTGGCGATGATGCGGTATATATTCAAATTGAAATAGAAAGCGCTTTGCCCAATCTGTATTTTCAGAGAGTTCAAAGGATACCGAGAGACAATCCTTCGGCGCTTTTGGAAGCGCTTGAAACTACGGTAGCCGTAGCCGAAAAGTATAATGACGCGAGAACAAAGGAAAATGCAGAAAGACAAATCCCTACGATTTATCTGGCGCTTGGAAATGCAGCCTATCAGGCGCAAAACTACGAGGAAGCAATAAAAAACCTCGACGAAGCTCTTACGCGCAATCCTAACATTGCCGCGGCATACTTTATCAAAGGCGTAATTTACGAGACTTCAAAAGACGAGCCTAATATGCTCGAAAATTACAGGCTTGCCATCGAAAAAGGACAAGAGTTTGGCGACGCAAGGAATGCTCAAAATGCACAACGACAGTTAAGAAATTTTCATTACAATTCCGGTGTTCCTTTGCTTAGAGCGCAAAGATGGGATGATGCCATAGCCTCGTTTACAAAAGCGTTAGAAGCCGATGAAAATTATTTTGAGGCTCTATTGGGTATGGTATTGAGCAATAACGGCAAGAGAAGTTGGGACAATGCCATCGAATATTCCGAAAAAGCATTACAGGTAAGGGAAAATGCGTCCGAAGTATTTTATGAATTAGGTCTCGCCTATCAAGGCAAAAACGACCGAGCCAAAGCATGTGAAAATTTCAGAAAAGTTACAAGCGGACCCCGTCTCGAAAACGCTAAACACAAAATCGAAGTTGAATTGAGATGTAATTAACTATATTGTTTATTTTCATCTACCAACTATGTCTTGAAAAATCATATTGTGATTTACGTTTTTCATATTTCAGGTCTTGCAGCGTCGATGATTTGACGTTTATTTTGAAGAAATAGAATTTGTTTGCGCCGAATGGCGAGAAGCTCATGCTCATTTGCCAGCAGCACAGGTCTCTGTTGATGCTTGCTTGTGCGTGCGCTATCTTTTTTGCGTCGAAATCGTAGGAAGCAGAAAAATTGAACGACCAGTTCTTTGTGAAGTTCACATTGCCTGAAAATGACAGATTTTGCGTGAACCGTCCCTCGAATTGCGGTTTGGAATAGCCAAAACTATAATTAAAATTCAAACTCCATGGGACGTCAAAATAGGAATAGAGGTCGTCATCATCGGATTGAGCTTTTTCCTTTTTGTTGATCGGAAGTGAAAGTCCTGTATTGAAATTCAGATTAGTAAGTTGCGGACCAAACTTGTCTATTCTTGTGCCTTCGGGGGTAAGGTAGTAGGGGTTTACGTTTCCGTTCAATGCGAGGTTCATTCCGAATAACGTTGTGTTTGCTGATAAACTGATATTGCTGAATTTCATAGAATCGGCAAATATATCGTACCTTGATGTCGCGCTGATATTGTTAAGTAGTTTTATTTTCCGTGATTGTGCCGTACTGTCGGCTGACCGCACTTTCATTTCAACATTTCCGTTTATCCCCATATTTACCGAGCCGCTTTGACCCGGCGCGACAGGTACTCTGAACGCCCCCTGACCGTCGTATATCATATAGTTGTGCGGCTGTCCGTTATGTGCTGTTATTGTTTCAAAATAATCGAAAAAACGTCGCAAATCGGGAATATAACTCACGCCGATATTTGGCGAAATAACTGTGCGGATAGCCTCTACTTTTGAATTTGGACCATACGTGTTCATAAGGAAAAACTTTGGCGTCATCGAAACGGAAAGACTTGGCGACAAGGAATGTGCATACGACAATCCGCGTATTGTATCTATTTCGAAGGTTCCCCTTCTGTTATCAATAGAATCGGGGACGAATGTTTTCCTTATTTGGCTGGTATAGAGTACGCCGGTGTAGTTCAACGAAGGAGTAATATTGAAGTGTTTCAATGCCTTAAAGTTGATTGAGAACGGCATTTTATGTTGAAAACCGTTTCTCATGTTATTCAGATTACGTTCGTTGAAAAGGTCGTCTTCCTGTCCGGTAAGCGTATTTTGTAAACTTGCATCGTATTGTAGCGCAATATCTTCGTACCATTTGGCTTTGCCTACCGATTCTTTTTTCCTGAAGGGGTAAATTCTGTCCATACGGAAAGTAAAATTTGGGAAATCAATGGTCACGTTTCCTGAACTGCCGGCAGTTGAAACGACTTGATTGGCTCTCATATTTGTAGAAAAGTGAAAAGGCGAGTTGGGCCATCTTCGCGAAAACGATATACTCGAATTTTTGCTGTTGTTGAAATATGCTGCCTGATTTGTATAATTATACTCTCTGTCATACGAACTGCTGCTGTAATTGACATTTGCCTGAAAACTGTTGTACGGATTTGCTTTGGCGTCCTGACGATGCGACCATTGCGCTTGATACTGTTTTGTTTTATTCTGGTCAAGTCCTTTTTCGCCCGATACCGTTACGCCATAACTCATATCCAAATTTCCCGTATACTTGTATCGTTTCATATATCTGGTAGTCAGGTTTGTACGCCATGTCCCCGTTGAATATATATCGCCCATGATTTGAGCGTCAAAATGATCGTTGAATGCAAAGTAATATCCGCCATTTGTAAGGCTCATACCACGACTTATTTCCATGCCCACAGTAGGCGGAATAACGCCCGACATCGCTTCCTTGTCTGTTTGCGGGAAAAATCCAAACGGAATCATCAACGGAAACAACGGTATTTCAAGCAATACCATGTGAGCCCATCTGAAAATAACCAAATCGCCGGGGATAACTTTTGCTTCTTTCAGCCACAAATAAAAATGTGGATTATCCTGTGGGCATGTTGTGTATTTTCCGCCGCCCATATTGATATATCCTTCCGAAAAACGTTTTGCTACTGTCGCATGAAGAAAACCTTCGCCCTGTTGTGTCTTGATACCGTGAATAAAACCAATTCCCGTATCGAAATTATACGAGATTGAATCTGTTTCGTATGTATCGTTACCCTGTTTGAAGACAGGCGATTCGATATATTTGCCCAAACTGTCCCTGCTTCCTAAAGCATATACAATTTTTGTCGTCATATCGAACTCTGTTGTATGGGCTTGCAACTCTATATCATCATAATTGACTTGCGTTTCCCTGTAAAGATATGTCCGGTTTAACCGCAAATCGAATTTGACCGAATCGGCTGCCTTATATGTGATACGCGTTGCGAAGGCAGATTCTCTGCGGGCTACAACTTCGGTTGAGTCCACAGCAATGCTATCGCCAGGAAATGTACTCAATGCAATTGTATCTGTAACTGCATCTAACACAATAGTATCAGCCGGCGCTACCGCCAAA
>Ga0099364_10014500_pt1 | contig 10486 bp, 11 predicted proteins | sample TergutTh196P3_FD_73070 | JGI IMG/M metagenome (GOLD analysis project Ga0099364, IMG submission 73070) | Microcerotermes parvus P3 segment gut microbial communities from Pointe-Noire, Republic of the Congo - Th196 P3 | ecosystem: Host-associated > Arthropoda: Insects > Digestive system > Gut ...
TTTCACCCTGGTCGAGATGGCCATCGTACTCGTCGTGCTGGGCCTGATTGCCAGCCTCTTCGTCACGCCGCTCGCCATGCGCGCCGAAGCCAGCCGACGCCACGCCGCCGAAAGTATGCTCGACGACATCGTCGAGGCGCTCATCGGCTTCGCCCTGGTGCATGGCCGCCTGCCGTGCCCAGGCATCGAACCCGACCCCATGAGCCCCGCCTACGGGCTGGAACAAGGCCCGCCCTGCGTGCTGAACGTGTCCGGCTACCTGCCCTGGCGCACGCTCGGGCTGTCCGCCCATGACCCCTGGGGCAGCGCACGCGTCAGCGCAAGCCAGCCGTGGACGGGGCACTGGCATTACCGGCCTGACAAGAATTTCGCCGAAGGCGCGATTTCGCTTTCCACCCTGCCAAGCGGCCACATCCAGATCAAGGATCACGACGGCAACCTGATCAGCACAGCGGATTCCCGCGTCGTCGCCATCGTCTTTTCGACTGGGCCGAACCGGCAAGCCGACGGTCTCAACGCCACGCATTCGCCCACCTCTCCCACGTTCGAAGCCGGAGAACCCACGCCCGCCTTCGACGACCTGCTGCGCTGGATCGGGCATCCGCTCCTCATTGCCCGTCTTGCCCGTAGCGGACGCCTGTGACGTTCGCGTTTTCTTCGCCACTATCCACCACAAAAGGAGAATCCCCATGAAAGCAAAGTCCACTATCAGGCAAACCGGCTTCACCCTCGTCGAGATTGCGGTCGTCCTCGTCATCATCGGACTGTTGATCGGCGGAGTGCTCAAAGGTCAAGAGCTTATCAACAGCGCCAAAGTGAAAAATCTTGCCCAGGATTTCCGCAACATACAGACCATCCTCTACGCCTATCAGGACAAATTCCGTGCGCTGCCGGGCGACGACGCCAGCGCCGTGAATCATGTCTGCCCGTCGGGCGCGCCCGCCTGCGTCAATAACGGCGACGCAAGCGGCACTATCGACGGCAACTGGGACGCCGCTGCAACGGCAGGTGTAGAGAGTATTTATTTCTGGCAGCACGTCCGGTTCGCAAACCTTGCCACCGGGTCGACCGACATCACAGACCCCAATTTCCTGCCCCTCAACAGCATAGGCGGACGCATAGGCGTGCAGTCAGGCGGCGCGGCGGCCCCCCTGGGCGTGTCGGGCAGTTACGTGATCTGCTCGGCGGGCATTCCCGGCAAGCTCATCCGTCAACTCGACGGCACGCTCGATGACGGCGACACCTCAGCCGGATCGATGCGCGCCGGAATCACCACCGCAGGCCCGGCGGTCAGTACCGCCAGCCTCGACGACGGCACGGTGTACGTCGCCTGCCTGGGTTTTTGACGGCCATCATCCTTACCCGCAAGCCCTTGCCGCGACAAAGGGTTTGCGGGCGGCATGGCTCAATGGTCGGTTCAAGATGTTGATGATTGCACTTTTGCAATCTCTTTTCTACAATGATATGAAGACGAAGCATCGTAAAACCCTCGCGGACATCTTCGCAGTTCCGGTCAACGGCGCGTTGGAGTGGTCACGGATCGAAGCGTTGCTCATTGCGTCAGGGTGTAGAGTCGTCGAAGGCAAAGGCTCTGCGGTTGCGTTCCACAAAGACGGTTACGTGTTTCATACTCACCGCCCGCATCCCGGCAAGGAGGCATTGCGCTTCCGGGTTTTGGAGGCGCGCGGGTTTCTGGAAGACATCGGGGTAACACCATGAACACCATGAAATACAAAGCCTATACCGCAACGGTCGAGTACGATGCGCACGATCACGTCTTCGTCGGGCGACTGTCCGGTATCCGCGACAGAGTCATATTTCATGGCGAGACCGTCGATGAACTCGAAGCAGCATTCAGGGAATCCGTCGACGGCTACATCGAAGCATGTGTGAAATTCGGCAAAGACCCCGAAAAACCCGCCAGCGGCAGGCTGATGCTTCGCGTTCCGTCGAGCGTTCATTGTGCAGCACTGGCCGCAGCCCGCGCTTCCGGCGAGAGCCTGAACCAATGGGCGACGAAAGTGCTGGCCGCCGCCGCACAAGCTTGATGCAGCAGGTCAGGAGCGCCCGTTGCAGACGTCCTCCGGCGTTTCATGGACTCATTGTCACAAGACGCCGTCCCGATACGCAGGTGCAAGCGACGCGCACCTGAAACAAACGGCCTTCGATGACGCGCAGATCGTACCGTTCAGAGAACCATAAACACAAAATGATCAAGTCTCAGGAACACTTCCGCAACTTGTCATAAAATAAAAGGTACGATGCGGTCTTTGCAAGATTTCAGGAATGCTTGAAGAAATCAACCTGGTGCCCAGGACGGGACTTGAACCCGTATGCCTTGCGGCGGCAGATTTTAAGTCTGCTGTGTATACCAATTCCACCACCCGGGCAGGCGATGGATTGTCGCATGGATGCCCGCCTGCGCACAGCCTGCTTCCGATCCATTTCGGCCTCCCGCGTGGAGCTTCCCCGCGTCGGCCCAGAAAAACCTTCGTCTCCATGAACGCTTGTGACGAGCATCTTCTTGTAGTCGACCCGACAAGTTCCGGAAACACAACACCGTGAAAGCAACCGAAGCGCGGAAATTGCTCGGGGTTGGGCGCGATGCCCCCCCTCATGCCATCAAAAAGGCTTTTCGCCACCTGGCGATGCTCTGGCATCCGGATCGCAATCCTGCGACCGAAGCCCATGAGATGTTCTCCCGCCTCAACGCCGCCTGCGACCTCCTGCTGGAACCGTTCGAGCAGGAAACGGTTCATGCCGATGATAGAAACGGTTCACATGCAAGCAAGGCAAATTCTCGTGGCATGGATCGCAACCAGGATATCGAACTCGACATCGAGCAGCTTTGCCTCGGCGGCAAAGCCGAAGTCGTCCTCGAATCGGGCGTGGAATGTGTGGAATGTGCAGGCCAGGGCCATCAGGAACATGAACACAGCCAGCTTTGCGGCCACTGCCAGGGCAGTGGCCGGGTGCGACACGGAAAGCATCTGGGGCGTTGTGATGATTGCGATGGACGCGGCTACTCCCGGCGTATCCGCTGCCCCCAGTGTAGCGGAAGCGGACGGCAGATCAGCCGCCGCGTCCTGACCGTGATCATTCCTCCGGGTATGCTGCCGGACGACGAGTTGCGTCTCAAAGGCGAAGGCTACGCGCCCGTTTCAGGCAAGGGCCGCTCAGGAGATCTGCGCCTGCGCATCCAGTTGCGCCCCCACCCACTCTATGCCCTCGAAGGCAACGACATCACGCTGAATCGCCCGGTCAGCGTCTTCGTCCTGCTGGGCGGAGGGAGCATCAGCGTGCCCTCACCCGTCGGTTCGTATGATGTCGACATCGAACCCGGAGCGGCAACCTCACGCGAACAGGACATTCCCGGCGCAGGCATCCCTCCCAGGGGTAAACGGGCAGCAGGCAAACTGCGCGTGCGCCTCGTCCCCGTGCTGCCTTGCTCGCCAACCCCTGCGTTGATCAAGCTCTATCGCTCGCTTCAATCCGAAATCGGGCAAACGGAATCAAACGTCCTTCCGGAACTTGTAGCCTGGGAGCAACGCTGGCTGCCTGACTCGAAGATTTGAGTTGCTTGAACACGAGTCGAACACACTCCTCGCCATTTATGGTCAGACTTCGCCATGCACCGCATTCGCGTTCAACCTCTTGCGCTGCATCCGATAAGTGTGTAGCCTTTTTTACCTATGTATCCTGCGCTGACGCGTGAAGGCAGCGTGTCAGCAGCATTGAATCAACCTACCCAATCAACATCAATGGAAAACACATGAAAAGATTTTTTTCCCCCTTGGTCGTTGTCCTCGTCTGTCTGAGCGGATGTGCCTCTGTACAAATGCAGCCAACAACGTTGATTCAGTCCCCAAACCCAGAAATGGCGGTAGTGAATTTCGTTCGCCCGAGGGTTTTCTTTGGTGATGGCATATCAATAGACATTTGGGACGGTCAAAACTACATTGGTGCTCTTCGTGCTGGAACGCTCATCCAACACGAAGTTGAGCCTGGAAAGCGTCTCTTTTTGGCGAACGCCGAGAATTGGTCATACGCCTCGGCAGACTTGCAGGCCGGAAAAGAATATTTTATTAAGGCAAATATTTTCCCCGGGGTTATGCGCGGACGCGTGGCTCTGGTACCCGTAGAACTGAGTGATCCACGCTTGACGGAACTGATGTCCCTCAAGCCGACTGTCGCTTCGGAAAAAGATCGCAAAGAAATGAGCGACAAAAAAGCCGTCGCAGCAAAAGAAGCGGTTGCCAATTTTGAATCCGGAAAGGTTTCATCGTTCGCAAGGATTTCGCCAGAAGATGGGCGCTAGCGTTTAGGCGTGCACACAGCCAAATATGTAGAAGCGTCTGGCCGCCGCTTGCCTTGGACGTTGGGGCTTTGAACTCGAAGCGCCTGCACCTCGCTTGGCGTTACCGCTTGCCGCGCGACGGCGGCAAGCGCCTGGAATCTGCCTGCGGCTTGCCGCGTATCGGCGCAGGCGCGGGTTTTGCCGCCTGCGGCATCCCCGACCAGACCCACTCGATCAGCGCATCCTGCGCCTTTCTCGAATTGGCAGCCTCGGGGTGATTGACCATCATCACCACGGCCTGACGACGCCCGTTCTGATCGAGCACGTAGCCCGCGATGGCTCTCACATCATTGATCGTGCCCGTCTTCAGGTGCGCCCGCCCGCTCGCCGAACTACCGTCCAGGCGGCGACGCGCCGTGCCGTCGCGTCCGGCCACAGGCAGCGAAGCGATGAAATCCGGCATCCACGGACGTTGCCAGGCGCGAATCAACAAAGTCCCGAGACTGTCCGCGCGGATGCGGGCGTTGCGGGACAGCCCCGAACCGTTGTCGACCTCCAGTCCGGAAACGTCGATGCCCGCCCAGGCCAGACTCTTGCGCGCGGCCTCGGCGCCAGCGGCCACCATGTCGGCGGACATCCCGGCATCGGCAGTCGACCCGAAACTTTCGCGCCCCACCTGGGCCAGCAATTGTCGGGCAATGACGTTGCTCGACCATTTGTTCATGGTGCGCACGATCTCGCCCAGCGGCACGGACTCGTCGGAAATCAGGACTTGCGCGCCGACGGGCATGACGCCGCTTCGCACCTGCCCGCGCACCACACCGCCCAACTCCCACCACAAGGCTCGCACCATCCCTACATCGTAATCGGGCGGCGCAAGCGGCGAAGTAGCCCAGGTACGCGGCCCGCAACTGGCGGGCAGGCTGCCTGTAAGTGTCAAGCGAGATCCTTGTTCAATCCGCGCGTCGAGATCTCGATACCATGGCTCACAACTCTTATTGGAGGTCACGATCTGGTTGTCGATCTCTACCCCCATCAGCGGCGGCTCTGCGACCAGCCTTACGGGATCCTGCGCACGCGAGCCGGGGATAAGCGCCAGTTCCTGCGTATTGAAATGGATCAACAGCCCATCCCCGCCGCTATTGTATGGACGCAGGCCACGTCCGTCGAAGGCAAAGGGATCGTGCTCGGGCAATACCAGCGCCGAGCGATCGAGCACGATATCGCCCCCAATCGTGGAAAAACCCAGACTGCGCAGCCGTCGCAGCAGCCGCCAGAGACGCTCGTAGGTCAGCACCGGATCGCCGTCGCCCACCAGGTAAACATGCCCCATCAGAACGCCGTCTTCCCGCAGGGCGCCGCTGGTTGCGATGCGGGTCGTCCAGGTTCGCTCCGGCCCCAGCAACTCCAGCGCAGCGAAGGTCGTAACCACCTTCATCACCGAGGCCGGATTCATCGGGCGCGTGGCATTGAACGCCAGCGCGGGCTGTGTCGCATCCACCGGCTGAACCCACACCGCCACCGCGTCCGCCGGGATACGGGCCTGCTCCAGTTCCATGCGCACGGCGGGCGGCAGACTCTCCATCTGGGCGGCATGCGCCTGCGCCAGGAGGGAGAGCGCAAGGAACAACGCGCCCAACACGGAAACGAAGAAGGCGCAAAACGACCGGGACAACACACGCCCGAACGATGACAATGTTAATGTAGGAAGCGTCACGCCATATCTTGACAACATCACCATCAACCCCAACGAGAAATGACCGGATTTGGACATTACGACCGAACCGTTGCGGAAATCGAGAAAGAAATCGCCCTATGCTGCATCCTGCTCGGCCTGGACTGGACGGATGAAGCCCAGGTACGAACGCTGATCGACGGGTGCCTGCGCAGCACATCCGAACAACACCTGGACATGCTGCGCGCGCCCGACAAACAGACGAGAATCCGGGGCAAATTGTTCGCGCTTCTCGCCCTGCTGCTCGACACCATGCGCCAGAGCGCCCAAGCCGGCATCAAGGCCACGGGCTCCAGGCTTTGCCAGGCATTGAACCGTGCCTTCATCGAAGCCTACGACCGGCTCGACGACAGCGGACATTCCAGCGCATAGAGCGACTCCACCGTTTCTCTGGCGCGCACGAGATGGATCTCCCGCCCATCGACCAGCACCTCGGCGGCGCGCGGGCGGGAATTGTAGTTGGAGCTCATGCTCATCCCGTAAGCGCCCGCCGACAGCAGCGCAAGCAAATCCCCTTCTTCCACCGCCAGATCGCGGTCGCGCGCGAGAAAATCCCCGCTCTCGCAAATCGGCCCCACGACATCGACGGTTCGCCTGGGCGCATCGCGCGCGACAACCTCCATCACTGCATGCCAGCCACTGTAGAGCGACGGGCGAAGCAGATCATTCATTGCCGCGTCTACGATGGCGAAATTCTTTTCCTCGCCCGGTTTCAGATACTCGACCCTTGTGAGCAGCAGGCCCGCGTTTCCGGTGAGCGAGCGCCCCGGCTCGAAGCACAATTCTTCAGGCCGATCCTTGAACAGTTCCAGCAACGGCGCGAGATAGGCGTCCACCGTGGGGGCCGCTTCGTCCCGATAGCGGATACCCAGTCCGCCGCCCAGGTCGACATGTTCCAGGCGGATGCCTTCTGCCGCGAGTCGATCGACGAGGCCGAGCATCCGGCTTGCGGCCTCCGCCATCGGCGCGGCATCGAGCAATTGCGAACCGATGTGACAGGCAATGCCGCAAACCCGCAGATGCGGCAGAGCCGCCGCGCGCCGGTAAAGCGCCAGCGCCTCCCCGAACGCCACCCCGAACTTGTTGCTCTTCAGTCCCGTTGAAATATAGGGATGCGTTTTCGCATCGACATCCGGATTCACCCGTAGCGCAACGGGGGCCGTCCGGCCCATCTGTGCCGCGACCTCGTTCAACCGTTCAAGCTCGGCGGCGGATTCCACGTTGAAACAGCGAATTCCCGCCTCCAGCGCCTGGCGCATTTCCGTGCGACTCTTGCCCACGCCCGAGAACACCACCCGATCTGCGCGTCCCCCCGCCGCCAACACCCGCGCCAGTTCCCCGCCCGAGACGATATCGAACCCGGCCCCGAGTTGCGCGAACACCGAGAGCACACCGAGATTGGAATTTGCCTTGACCGCGCAACACACCAGCGAGCGCCGCGCCCCGAGCGCGCGTCGGTACGCATCGAAAGCCTCTGTGAGCGCCGCGCGCGAATACACATACACAGGAGTGCCGAAGCGCGCGGCAATATCGGTCAGGGCAACCTGCTCGATCAACAACCCCTGTGGGCTGCGGGCAAGCGTTGGCATGGGAAGCGGAAATTCCTGGCTCATGGATGTTTCACTCCGGACTGTCGATGGGCGACGGATCAATATCGGCGGGAGGCGCCTCGGCAGGAGGCGACCCGGCGGGAGTTGGGTCGGCAGGCGGCAGATAGAGAGGCCCCTTGATGCCACAGGCTGATATAAGCAAAACACAGGCTGTCGCGGCCATCAATGCACGCATGAACGGATTCTCCGGAAAAATAGTGATGTTAACGCACTGACCGGGCATCTGCACGGATCAATTACGGGTACGCACATCGACAAGCGGGCACGACACCGGCGAAGTGTGGCGCTAGAATGCGGCGCACTGCGTCGGTGTTTTTCGTCCGACGGTCGATTTCGATACCCAATCATTGCCCAGAGACCCTCATGTCATCACCGTCTTCCACTGTCACCCCCGCGCTGAAGGCCGAAATTCTTGCCGAAGCCCTGCCCTACATCCGCCGTTTTTCCCACAAGACCATCGTCGTCAAGTACGGCGGCAACGCGATGACCGATCCGCATCTCAAGGATTGTTTCGCCCGCGATGTCGTCCTTCTCAAACTCGTCGGACTCAATCCGGTCGTGGTGCATGGCGGTGGGCCGCAAATCGAAAACCTGCTCGCGCGGGTCGGCAAGAAGGGCGAATTCGTGCAGGGCATGCGCGTGACCGATGCCGAGACGATGGATGTCGTCGAAATGGTGCTCGGCGGTCAGGTCAACAAGGAAATCGTCCATCTCATCAACCAGAACGGCGGCAAGGCCATCGGCCTGACCGGCAAGGACGCGAATTTCATCCGCGCCCGCAAACTGCTGATCCAGAAGAAGGATGCACCCCTGGGTGATGTGATCGACATCGGTCATGTCGGCGAAATCATCCAGATCGACCCCAGCCCGATTGCGTTGCTCGATCAGGGCGATTTCATCCCGGTCATCGCCCCCATCGGAACGGGCGAGGCGGGCGAGACGTACAACATCAACGCCGACGTGGTGGCAGGCAAACTCGCCGAAGTGCTCAAGGCTGAAAAGCTGGTGCTCCTCACCAACACCCCCGGCGTGCTCGACAAGGCCGGCAATCTTCTCACGGGCATCACGCCGGTTCAGATCGACGAAATGGTGGCCGACGGCACACTGTCCGGCGGTATGCTGCCCAAGATTTCCTCCGCGCTCGAGGCCGCGCGCAACGGGGTGAAGTCGGTGCACATCATCGACGGGCGGGTGGAACACAGCCTGTTGCTGGAAATCCTCACCGATCACGGGGTCGGGACGATGATTAGGAGCAATTGAGTCGCCTCTTCCTGACTGATGTCAACCATTTCGAGGATATCCTCGAAATGGTTGGGCCCGAAACGGTTCAACCCAGCTTACCCGCCACGAACGCCACCAGTGTCTCCACGGTTGCAAAGGTCGTGCCGTCGATCTCGTCGTCGCCGACGATGAAACCGAAACGTTCTCCGAAATATCCATCTGTGAGGGCGGGTTGTCATTGTAAACAGTTTTTTATCAGGCAGACACGTATCAATCCGAGGAATTCTGATGAAACTGCCCTGTGTCTGGATTGCTTCACCGCTAATGCTCCTCGCAATGACGAAGGATTGAGTAAACAGCATTATGTCTGTCCCGGAATGTCGCATCGAGATATGCTGCGTTTTTGAGTAACATGTTAAACACGAATAATAATTTTTCGCCCGACCGCATTCATTCCTGAAGTCAAACGTGTTACACTCCCGGCGCGTTCCGTTCAGAGGTAATCAGACGGAAAACGAATTCAACTTTACTCTGGGAGGTTTGTTTTATGACTGTGGAAAGACTCACCGCGCCGGTAGGACTTGGGGCTCCAAATCTTGTGGAAGATGTAAAAATTGTACAAAAGTGGCTTCAGTGCACAGAAAACGGAAATAACTTACCCGCCACAGGGGAGCTTTGGTACGAGGGTTCTCTTTATACGAACCCAGTCAACGGAATTTGCGATGCTGCAGTAATTCAAGCAATTAAAGAAATACAAAAAAGCTTCATGAATAATCCAGACGGAGTAATCAGCCCTGGCGGCAAAACGTGGCAAGAATTAACAAATCCACGTCCGTCTTATTACGATTCTGCCATTATCCAGGTAGTAAGAAAAAAACAAGGTTCACCGACTGAAAACGTTCCAACTATGGGAGAGCTTTGGTTCTCGGGCACTCGGCAGATGTACACGCTGGAGTGCTCAGGGCCAAGTACTGAATCTCCAAATCTAAGGCGAAGAATACTTCCAGGAGTTTATAATCTCGATTGGTATCATTATGGCCGCCAAAATGAAAAAGTCCCGATTCTGACCAACAAAAAAGTGCCATACAGCCGGAAGATATTAATCCATATAGGTAATTACCATGAAAATACCGAGGGGTGTCTGCTTGTTGGGCGAACGATAGGTGGCATAGATAGACGAACCGGGCGCGATAATTTTGGTTTGCCTCGTACAGGTAAGAATACTGTCGGAGATAGTCGTGGAGCGTTTATTGTATTGAAACAATTTCTCCAGGAAAAAGGCATAAGAAGAGTCAAGCTGGAGATTATCGAAAGATACCAAAGTTAGGAGTAAAAGAGTGCCGCAAATACTTTTTTCTCTGATGGAAAAAGCTTGTCCAGATTACCCACACTGAACGGGTATGTTGGTGGTATTATCCATGAAGGTGAGCCAATGCCCGACTGTATCCACAAAGCCGTCAGTAGAGATGCTGTATTCAAAGTAAGAATGGAATCGCATCCGAACACGGGTCTCGCGCTTGTCTCCGCCATTTATGGCGGAGTCAAGCGAGACAAAGCGTAACAGGGAGCCGAAGGCTCCCCAAGACCGTATCGAGGAATCCCCTGCCTTCAGGCTGGTGTGAC
>Ga0099364_10014501_pt1 | contig 10485 bp, 9 predicted proteins | sample TergutTh196P3_FD_73070 | JGI IMG/M metagenome (GOLD analysis project Ga0099364, IMG submission 73070) | Microcerotermes parvus P3 segment gut microbial communities from Pointe-Noire, Republic of the Congo - Th196 P3 | ecosystem: Host-associated > Arthropoda: Insects > Digestive system > Gut ...
GCTGCTGCGAATATCGGCAAGCGCAGTGCTGGTTATTTCTGCTAACGCCGCACCAAAGAATAAAGAGTTATTAACCAATCCACCTCTATTTATTGAGTTCTCGTTACTCACGCCGAGTTGGCCAACTCGGCGTGGATAACACCCAAATACAAACTGGTAACCTATCCAATAACGCGCTATTCTTTGGTAGCGCAACATCGGAGATCTTATCTCGCGATATTTATCAGGGCGGTTGGAACGACGATGATGGAGGCGTAGTTGCTTCAACCTGGCCTTGGCAATATCGCGGTGGAGCTTCAGGTACTGTTCCAGTAAACTCTGGTGTTTTTGCTTATCGTCGTGTTGCGGGCGCCTCCAGCTGGGAGCTCTCCCACCGCACCATACTATTAGGCTACTAAATGTATGTGGGGGGTGAGAAAATAGGCCGGACCCAAGCCGACCTATTTTAATATAATTTTGGCTCCCCGGACTGGACTCGAACCAGTAACCTCGAAGTTAACAGCTTCTTGCTCCACCATTGAGCTACCGAGGAATCCACTTTATTCTATCACAGATTCCGTCAATGCGCAAGGGGGACCCATCAATGTGCGATAGCTTAGAACCTGCGCCAACGGCGGATGGCGTCCAGCCGTTTGAAGCGCCAGCCCGACTTGCCTGCCGCCAAGAAACTCATGGCCATGCCGAGGCCCAGGCCTGCATTACCGGCCGCTATAGGCGGTATCACGTCCTCTATAATCGCCTTAGCCGCAGCGGCCGCTGACGATGTAGTCTGATCGCCGATGCGAATGACCTGGGTTCGTGCGCTCCAATCCGAAAGATGTTTAGCACTTGGCAGACCGGACGGTGCGGTGGTGGACCGAATACTAAAGCTGACATAATCATCGTCGGTCAGGCCAAACCCGCTAATCAACACTTGGAGTGCCACCGCGTTGCCCGAGAAGCTTGGCGCCAACGAGGCAGTATCGCTACTGATGATTTGCCCATTGGCATTGTGCCAGTTAACTCGGATATCATAACGCTGGGCGCCATCTACCGGATCCCACATAAAGAAGCCGTTTTCTATGCGCGGGTTCTTGGCCGTATGCAGCTTACCGTTGTGCGGGTAGTCAACGGTCGCCGACGGCAAGGATGGGCCCCAAACCGCGTCACCACCCTTTGGCAAGGCTATAATATTGACATGGTAAACCCCACGGAGCACGATACTAAACAGCGCGTCGTTAATGTGGAATTCGGTATCGCCGCCCATCACGGTAAAGGATTCTATCGGCGTGCCGTCTTGGTGTCTGACGTCAATTCTGTAGCCACCGGCGTCTTGCACCGGATCCCAGAAGATGGTCGCGAATGGGTCGGCGCTCGGGCCAGTAAAGCCAATGCCTTGCACTTGGTCTAGATGCTGATTGACAATAGAGAGTTGCGCAGTCAAAGTTAGGGTGTTGTAGTAGTCCCCAGAAAGTGTCGCGACCACTGTATAGACGCCAAGGTCTTGGGCGCCGTTCCAGACCGGACCGCTGGCAGTGTTCAAGTTATAACGCACTGTTACACCAGCCGGCAAGGTGCCAACGACCGCGAAATTATGCGTTTCGCCACTATAAACCGCCGAATGGTTAGGGAAGGTTATACCGCGGATGATGCCGTTTGTGATAGTCAGGGTTGACGTAAGCACCAGCGGATTATGGTTCGGCCCGCCGATTGTCGCATGGGCTGTGTAGACCCCCGGGAAGATAGCCTGGCTTGATTCTACACCGGACGCGTTGATATAGGTATTGGTCACGCTGGCCGTAGGTGGTATGGCGCCGGTAATGGTAAGACTATGAGCAGACCCGTCATATTCAAAGGTTTGCGAGCCATAGAAGAAGCCGGAACTACTGATATTAGCCTTGTTAATAGTAAGGGTGGCAGTGAGCCTGAGTTCATTATAGTTGCTGCCGGACAAAATTGCCACTACCTCATAGGCTCCCGCGTTCGTCGCGCCGTGGAAAGGCTTGCCGCCAACCTCGTAGCGGACCTCTACTTCGTCCGGGATTTCGCCGCTGACAAAGATATTCCGCACTTGATTATTGAATGTATGGGTGGCCCCGCTAAAGGTGATACCCGTAATATCAATCTTGCCGATGGTGATAGTGGTCGTCATCAGATGCTCGCCGAATTCCTCATGCCAGAGCCGCGCGAAAGCCCGATGCACCCCCATGTCGCGTGCCCGATTATTACTGTATTCAATCTCGGTTCCGGCCGGCGCGTTAGTAACCACCACCTCGTGTGTGGCGCCATCAAACGGTGTGGAAAGGGCCTCAAATTTAGCCTCGCTAAAGGGGCTGACGACTATCGGGTGCTCAGGGCAGCTAGGACAATCGGGGCAAGCAGGACAGGTCGGGCAGCTCGGGTTATTTGGGCAACTCGGGCAGTCAGGGCAAGTAGTCTGGCCCGGACAGGTTGGTGGACTAGCGCACGTAGTCTGCTCCGGGCAAGTTGAAGAGTTCGGGCAGTCCGGGTGTGCAGGGCAAATTGGGCAGGTTGTATTGCCCGAGCCGTCCACCACACAAGCCGGCGAGGTCGTTATCTCGCGCGCGTGCGGCACAGCCGAATCATCCGGTCTGACCGTATCAAGCGGCGTATCCGGCATATCGGCGTCGTCTGGTTGTCCGTCAGGGTTAGTCTGATTGGACGCCTTCTTGTCGGGCGCCACGTATGCGGTGTCTTGCGCCTGTTCACGATCGGCTATACTTACCCTCCATAACGCATACGCGGCCGTGCTCAAACCACCCGCTGTCAATACTACTATCATTAGTATTTTACTAAAACGACTTTTAATCATGATTGTTGCCCTAACCTTTCCTTCATGTTAAGCCCACTATACAGTATTTAGTTACCAGAATGTCAAGAGCTTCTGCCACCCCAATCAGCCGGCCGCCGAACACCGAAAAAGATTAAACTGTCTAAGGTGTTTGCAAAAGGCACGACAAGTGTGATACATATAATAGTATATGAAGAGTCAAATGGCTATCAAAGAATTCGCCAAGTTCTCCGGTGTCAGCCCCACCACCTTGCGCTATTGGGACGAAATCGGCCTGTTTTCGCCGGGTTATCGCGATACCAGTAATAATTACCGATATTATACGCCCGATCAAATTATCGCGTTGGACTTTATCAAGGTCTTAAGTCAAGTCGGCACGCCGCTCAAAACTATCAAGGACATGGCAAACGACCGCAGCCCCGAGACTACTTTAGGCCTAATTAACCAGCAAGAGAGACGATTAGACCGCAAAATGCGCGAGCTAGTAGAAACCCATTCTATCATCCACACCCGCCGCGAACTAATTTCTCAAGGCTTGCTCGCCGAAGAGAAGGGGCTAGGCATTACCACTATGGAGCTGGGCGAAACTTTGTTTGCATTAGGCCCGCGCAACCAACCACGAGACAGCGGTAGCTTTTATGAGTCGTTCGCTGAGTTCTGCGACCATGCCAACCACGCGCAAATTAACCTTAACCTGCCGATCGGCGGCCGTTACGACAATATCGGCTCCTTTACCGAGACTCCTTTAGTTCCAGACCACTATTATGTGCTGGACTCTGCCGGAGGGCAAAAACGGCCAGCCGGCCGCTATTTAGTAGGCTGGCAACGCGGCTATTACGGCGACTTCGGCAACTTCCCCGAACGATTGGCCAAGTATATCAAAGAGTACGAACTCAGCCCCACTGGCCCGCTCTACGTCATCTACGCGCTAGACGAAACCTGCATCAATGACCCCAAAAACTACTTGGCCCAGATTTGCGTCCGCTTGCCCGACTAAGATGTTAGCTTATACCCCAAACTTAAGTAACTGTGTTATAATGAGCATAAGAAAAGGAGAAATATGGCTTTTGAACAACTGAAGATGCTAAACGAGCTGAAAAAGGCGCAAAAGGCGTTGGCCAATGAAATTATTGAGGTAGAGGCGGGCGACGGGGCAGTGGTAGTGCGAATTAATGGCGAGTTAAAGATCCAGAAGATTAGCCTAGACCAAGACAAAATTGATTTTGACGACATCTCGGAGTTGGAGCGCTGGCTAGAGAAGGCGATTGCCGAGGCTTATGCCCGGGCGCAAAAGATTGCGCAAGAAAAAATGACTCCGCTAATGGGCTCGCTCGGGCTCGGCGGCGGTAAATAGTAAGCGGCAGGACATAGGGTAAGGAAATATGTCGCAGCTACTGCTACCTAAAGCGTTTGCCGAATTGATTGCGGCTTTTGGCAAGATCCCGGGCGTTGGCGCGCGGACGGCCGAACGTTATGCTTATTTTATCTGGAAAACGGACCCGATTGTGGCTGGCAACCTGGCCGGCTCGCTGGCAGATTTGCACGAGTCTATCAAACTTTGCCCGAAAACCTTTGCTCTAATCTCAGAGGACGACGACGAGAGCCCGCTTTACAATGCAACAGATAGAGACAAAAGTCAAGTGCTAGTCGTAGAAGAGCCGCTGGATATCATAGCGATAGAAAAGACCGGCGGCTACACTGGGACTTACCACTGTTTGGGCGGCGCGATTTCGCCGATTGATGGCATGACGCCAGAACAACTGAAAATCAACGAGCTACTAACTCGCATCAAAGAGGACGCGGTAACTGAGGTAATTATCGCAACCAACGCCAGCATTGAAGGCGAGAGCACGGCAATTTATCTAGCACGCTTAATCCGGGAGAAATCCCCCGAAGTCAAAACTAGCCGGCTAGCGCGCGGTATCCCGATTGGCGTGGACCTAGAGTATGCCGATAGTCTAACCCTCTCGCAAGCGCTCAAAGGCCGAACAGAGATATAGGCATTCAGCGGCTGACGCCGAGTCTGCTTAGTGCTTACCTTTAGCGTGCGGCATGATATTATGATATAATAGAGAAAATGAGTCAGATTCTAAGTTTCGCTAACAAATATCAGCGTATCACAATTATACAAGCGGAGAACCCGGACGCCGACAGCCTCGGTTCGGCGCTGGCGCTAGAAAGCGCGCTGGATGCCGCGTTGGCTGCGGGCACCGATATTACCCTGTATTGCCCGGTGCAAATACCAAAATACTTGCGCTACCTAAGCGGCTGGGATCGCGTAACCGACGACTTTGACGTTAAGGCCGATGCGGCAATCATTGTTGACACGGCATCAAAAGTATTGCTAAGCAAGCTGCTAGAAAAGCCGGAAATCGCGCACTTTTTGCAGCACAAGCCGATATTAGTCATAGACCACCACGAAACGTCGCCGGATTTGCCGTTTAGTTTTGAGGCTATTGTCGCGCCCGCAGAGAGCACGACTAGGCTTGTCTTTGCCGATTTGGCCGACCGCTCGCCTGACTTGCCCGACGTGATAACGCCTAGCGCGGCGCAAAATCTGCTAGCCGGTTTGATGGGCGACACACTGGGCCTGACCACGGCCAGCGTCGGGGCCTCTAGCTTTCGTTTGGCGGCCGACCTAATAGACAAGGGCGCCAACATCAACCAGCTGGAGCAAGCCCGCCACGAATTGATGAAAAAATCGCAGCGTATCTTGCGCTACAAGGCCGACTTAATCCAGCGCGTAGAATACCATTTGGACGGGCGGCTCGCAACGGTGCTAATTCCATTTGACGACATCCAAGCTTATTCGGACGAATACAACCCGAACGTCTTGATTCTAGATGAGCTGCGTCTAGTAGAGGGCGTAGAGTTGGCGATTGCGATAAAAACCTATCCGGACGGCAAGTTGACCGGCAAGCTGCGGGCGGCCAAGCCAGTCGCTGAGGAGCTAGCGAGCGCTTTTGGCGGCGGCGGGCACCCTTACGCAGCCGGATTTAGGGTTTACGAAGATTACAGCGCCTTTATGCCAGAGCTGATCAACAAGGCGGCCGATATATTGGATAGCTTGGGCCGAGGAACGTCGTGAAAATCTTAAAAAACAAATTTACCAACACGACTACTTACCAGTTGCGTTATGTCTTGCTGTATATTATTATCGGAGCGTTGTTGCTTGGCTCAATCATTGCGATGCCTGCGCTAACCGGTATGCGTCTGTCCGAGGCAGAGCAGGCCAGCGCGCTAACATCTATAAGCCCAGATCTGCACTTGGCGAATTTCCCATACCACTTGTTGCAAGGTTTATCGGTTCACCTATTGGGGCTAAATCCGCTGGCGATTAAGTTGCCGTCTATTGTGCTAGGCATTATTACGGCCATTTTAATCACGCTCCTGCTTAACCGCTGGTATCGCAACCTGACCGCTTTTACCGCGACGGCGTTGATTGTTTCTAGCGTTGCTTTCCTTAATTTGACCGGCCAGGGCACGCCCGACATCCTCTACGTGTTGTTTCCGGTCTTGATGCTGTGGCTCGGGTCGCAAATCATTGACGAGAAGCCAAAGATAACGACGGTGGTCGCACTGGCGGTTACGACGATTATATCGCTATTTATACCTTATATGGTATATTTTAACATAGCCCTTTTCTTTTTGATTATAACTCACCCACACCTCAGATTTAGCCTCGTGCAAATCCCGAAGCGGGCGATTGTGATTGCTATTATTGCGACCGTGGCGATGTTAGTGCCGCTGGTCTTCTTTATGGAGGGCTTTGAGGTTTGGCGTTTTGTCGGGCCGGATTTGAACATGATGCACAACGCCGCTACCGCTTGGGGGCAAATCGCCGGCCTGAACGAGCCGCTGGCCTGGTTCTCGCTGCCGGTCTTGGCCTTGGCGGCCATCGGTATCTGGGCCACATTCCAAGATTACCATATCGCACGGAACCACATTGTCTTTATACTGATAGTGGTCGTAGCACTGGCGTCGCTTTTCTTCCCGCCATTCTTCGCGATTGCAATACTTTTGATTACGATTCTGGTCGGCAACGGCTTGGGCTTTTTAATCAAAAATTGGCGCGGGATTTTCCCGCACAATATCTACGCGACTTTGATTGCGCTTATGCCATTAGTGGCATTTTGTCTCCTGATTGCGATGGGCAGTATTAACTTCTTTTATATCGCACCAAGGACAATCACCGGCGTCCATTATGCGGCGAATACCGACTATCAGTTGCTAGACGAAAGCCTGCAAGAAGGCGACAGGCTAGTGATCAAAAACGGCGCGGCGTTCTACGACGCAGCTTTCCCCGGCCACCAAGTTAACGAAAGCTTAGACGACCTAAACGGCGGCCGCATTATCTCTGACCACCCAATTTCCACCAATCGGCGGCTGGAGCGGATTATCACCAACAGTAGCGCGACTCAAGCGGCGCGATTTTACATTTACAGATAAAAACTTTTGCTTTGTGCTTGTGTTTATGAAAAGGGTTTGATATACTGGTAAATATGAGGCGAGGTAAGATGCGAATTTTGATGTTGGGCTGGGAATTACCTCCTCACAATAGTGGCGGGCTCGGAGTGGCTTGCTACCATATGGCGCACGCTCTGGCCAAAAAGGGCGGCGATATTTCTTTTGTCTTACCCTATCAAGCCGACCACAACTGCAAGTTTATGAACATCTTAGCGGCGACTCATCTGGACCCGCTGGAGCGTTTCGGCGGCAGCGCTTACGATCACCTTGATTTGACCGCGCCTACTTTTGAGAGCGACCATGGCGGCTTTTCTATCCGTGATGTCCAAGCCAAGTATATTGAGTTTGTGACCAAGCACCTCAAGGACAATAACTACGACGTGATCCACGCACACGACTGGCTAACCTTAGAGGCGGGCGTGGCGGCTAAGCTGGCCTACGGCGTGCCGCTGATTGCACATATCCACGCGACCGAGTTTGACCGGAGCGGCGGCGACCGCGGCAACCCGATTATCCACGAGATTGAGCGCGAAGGCCTACTGATGGCCGACAAAATCTTGGCCGTGTCCGAATACACCAGGCGCCTAATCCACGAACACTACGAGATTCCATTGGATAAGATTGAGGTCGCCCATAACGGTTTTGACCCAGACGAGTGGGGCGAGTACGACTACGATCCGGCCAACTTGGCGTATATTGAGCAAAAAAAGCAGAGTGGCTATACGGTCATCTCAACTATCTCGCGCTTGACGATCCAAAAGGGCTTGGTGCATCTGCTGCGCGCCTTTGCGTTGGCGCTGAAGTTTAACCCCAAAATGCTCTTGGTGATTGCCGGCGACGGCGACCAGAGAGACGAGTTGTTGGCGCTTTCGGCCGAGTTGGGCGTGATGCAAAAAGTGCTCTTTACTGGCTTTATCCGCGGCCGCGAAATCCGCGACATCTACTCTAGCGCGGATATTTTTGTGATGAGCAGCCGTTCCGAGCCGTTTGGCTTGACAGCCTTTGAAGCCGCGCACCATGGTAGCGCGGTGGTCTTGACCCGCCAATCTGGCGTAGCCGAGGTGTTGATGAATGTGCTGAAATACGATTTCTGGGACGAGCACCGCTTGGCCGATATCTTGGTCAACATATCTCAGTCCAAGGGCCTGATGGAGGATTTACAAAAAGACGTTAGGCGCGAATACACCAAGTTGCCGTGGAGCAAGGTGGCCGATGTGATTTTGGGCGCCTACAAGTCCACGTTGCGCGGCGTGGCTGCCTTTAAGGCCGCGAGACTAAAACCAGAGAAGCGAGCAAGGAGAGCGGGATGAGCAAGCCGACGATAGTATTGTATCTACATATGCACCAACCGTGGCGCGTGCGCCCTTACTCTTTATTTGAGGTAGGAAAAGACCATAACTACTATGGCTCGGACAATGAGCGAGTATTTAATAAGGTAGCCGAGAAGTCCTACCGGCCAATGCTGACGCTGCTCGGCAAGCTACTAGACAAACACCCGGATTTCGCGTTTTCGCTCTCGGTTACCGGGACATTTTTAGAGCACGCAGAACTGTGGGGCGGAGATATTATAAAACAATTGCAAGAGTTAGTCAAGACAGGCCGGGTAGAAATTGTGGCCGAGACCTACCACCACTCGCTAGCCTTCTTTTACAACGAGGCAGAATTTGAGGACCAGGTTAAAATGCACCAAGCCAAGATTAAAGAGCTGTTTGGCGTCCAGTCAACGGCGTTTCGCAACACCGAGCTGGCCTACAATGACGCGCTGGCCGAAAAGGTGGCAAACATGGGCTTTAAGACAGTGCTAGCCGAGGGCTGGGACAAGATTTTGGGGTGGCGCGGTCCCGGCTATGTTTATGACGCCAAGGCGTCAAAGCCGTTACGTTTGCTACTCAAGAACTACCGCCTATCCGACGATATCGCCTTTCGGTTCTCGGACAAAAAATGGAGCGAGCACCCGCTCTCGGCCCAAAAATATCTAGCTTGGGCCAAAGAAGCGACTATCAATCAGCCGCTATTAAACTTATTTATGGACTTTGAGACATTTGGCGAGCACCAGTGGGCCGACACCGGGATTTTCAAGTTCTTTGAAAAATTTGTAGAGATGTGGTTTAAGAGTGATGGGGCGTTTGCTAAGGTTTCGGACGCTGCATACGCCCACGAACCAAAAGACGTCATTTCAATGCCCGAGACGGTAACTTGGGCCGACACCGAACGCGATTTAACCGCGTGGGTCGGCAACGCGATGCAGCGCGAGAGTTTAGCGCATCTCTATTCGCTACTACCCGAGATCAAAAAACGCAACGATGACAAGTTGCTCTACGACTTCAGGAACCTCTCTACCAGCGACCACTCGTATTATATGTGTACCAAATATTGGAACGACGGCGACGTTCACGCCTACTTTTCGGCCTACGAGTCGCCCTATGACGCCTTCTTGTTTGTGACGAACGCGATAAGAGACGTAGAGTATCGGGCACGCATGTAAGCGCCGAGTTTAGGGCTTGACACGGTGCCTCGGCTTAGTGTATACTGGGGGTAAATCATAAAAAGGGGAGTATGCCAGACAAACAATTTCGTCGTCTGAAGACACTACTGCAAGAGGCAGAAACCAACCTTGCGGCGGCGCGCGAGTTGCTTTCAAGCGTGTTGGCGGATGATGGCGCAGTGGTGGCCCCGGCCGACCCAGTCACGGCTACCGACGGCAAGGTAGTAGAAGGCATCTTTGACGGCCAAGTGATGATTGGCCCAGACAACCGCAATTACCCGGTGCCATCTAACTATGCTTCCAAGTCTAAATTGGTAGAGGGCGATGTCCTAAAATTGACAATCACCCCAGAGGGCAATTTCCTCTACAAGCAGATTGACCCAGTAGCGCGGCGCAACGCCGTGGGGGTGCTCAAGATGCGCGACGGCGTCTATTATGCCGATGTGGACGGTAAGGACTACCGAGTATTATTGGCGAGCGTAACATTCTTCAAGCTCAAGGTTGGCGAGCGAGTCGCCGTGATTGTGCCGGCCGAGAACGCCGACGCTTCGTGGGCCGCGGTAGAGATGGCCCTGTAAGACTGCAATAACATTAACTTTGTCGCGCTTAGGCGCGATTTTTACCTCACCCCCCACATACATTTAGTAGCCTAATAGTATGGTGCGGTGGGAGTAGATGTTACTGGTGCCGCCGGCTTGAATCGCTGCTATAAACGCAAATACTCCAGCAGCAATGCCCCCTT
>Ga0099364_10014502_pt1 | contig 10485 bp, 10 predicted proteins | sample TergutTh196P3_FD_73070 | JGI IMG/M metagenome (GOLD analysis project Ga0099364, IMG submission 73070) | Microcerotermes parvus P3 segment gut microbial communities from Pointe-Noire, Republic of the Congo - Th196 P3 | ecosystem: Host-associated > Arthropoda: Insects > Digestive system > Gut ...
GACTATGCCAAGGGGGAGAGCTTCGCCATGCGCGACAAGGAAGACCACGGCGACTACCGCTATTTCCCCAATGCGGAAATTTTGCCCCTGCATATCAGCACGGCCTGGATAGAAGCAGTCCGCGCCGCACTACCGGAGTCGGCCGCCGCCAAGTTCGCCCGCATGACGGCTGAGTTGGGTCTCAGCGAGTACGACAGCCGCATCATCACCGGCAGCAGGGCCCTGTCCGCCATTTTCGACGGGGTTTCAGGATACTTTGACAAGCCGAAGGTCGTCGTCAACTGGATCATGGTGGAACTGCTGAGCATTGCCAAGGGCGACAACAAAGGCGAGGACGACATCAGCATAGACAGCCAAAAATTCGCCAAACTGATAGAATTGGTCGATACCGGTACCATAAACAGGACGACGGGTAAGGATGTACTGATAAAAGTGCTGGAGGAAAACGTCGAGCCGGAAAGCTACATCGCCGCCCACGGCCTGGCCAATATCACGGATGATGGTTTTGTCGATGCTTTGGTCGCCGAGGTGCTTTCGGAGCATGAAAAATCGGTAAAAGAGTATCTGGACGGCAACCAAAAAGCCTTCGGCTTCCTCGTCGGCCAGGTAATGCGGAAGGCCGAGCGCAAAGCCGACCCCAAGGCGGTGAATGAGCTATTGCGGCAGAAGCTGGGGGCGATGTAGTGAACTCCCCCTAAACTATCAACACCCACTGGCCGATATATCATATACCAGCAGGATGCGTGGTTTTTAGGCATGGACGCCGTGAACGTGAAGCACCCATTTACGAAAGGCGGTACCCCCATGAGAATGACCAACAAAATCATGCAAAATAATTCCCTTTATAATATCAACAACAATAAACTCCTCCAGGATCAACTAAGCACCAGCATGGCCACCCAGAAAAAACTCACCCGCCCCTCAGATGACCCCATCATCGCCATCCGCGCCCTGCGGCTTCGGACCAGTGTGTCGGAGCTGTCGCAATTCCTCGACAAAAACGCCAAGGATGCCGACGCATGGCTGACTGTCACCGAGGATGCCCTGAGTACCGCCAGCAGCATCATCGGCGGTTCGAGCGGCCTGATTAGCCTGATGACCAAGGCGGCCAACAAGGACCTGACCCCGTCCGACCTGGATAACATCATGCAGCAGATAAAGTCGCTCCGTGATGAAATATACGCCACCGCCAACGTCGATTATGCCGGTCGCTACATCTTCACCGGCTACCGTACGGACACGCCGCTGAGTTTTACCAAGGATGTTCTGCGGGAGGGTTACAACGTAAACTACAACATCATGGAGCAGATTGACATAAATGCCTTTGATACAGTAAACTACACGGATCAGCAATGGGTGCTGGGTCTCTCCCGCAACAACTATGCGGATGGCGACCGCCCTGACATAGAAGAACAGCACATATCCAATTCCGACATACACCGCCTGCGCCTGTCTTATGACAACGTGGGGGCGGGAACGGCACCCGTTATTAATTGCTGGGATACCAGCCTCACGCCGCCGGGCTACACGGACTTCACCGCCACCATCCCTGCGGCAAACTACCGGACAATTTCGGTGGACGCGGCTTTGCCGAACGACCCCTACCAGACCATTCAGGCGATGAATGACCCTGCGGCCCCCATCCTTGGTGTCGTCTTCGTTCCTGAAACCGGCGAAATACTTTTTTCCAACCTCGCTTTTGAGGCATTGCGCGACCTCGTGGATGCCAACCCCAACAATGAAATCCGTATTTCCTACGAAAAGGATAGCTGGAAAGAGGGGGATCTTAGGCCGGAACACTACTTCTCCTGTCAGGCCATAGAGACAAAAGACGGCAGGGTGGAAGCTCCAATCCGCTACAATGGCTATCAAAACGACCATACGGAAATTGTCTACATTGGCAGTGGACAAATCATCGAATATGATGTAGGATATAATCAACGCATTCGGATAAACACGTTGGCGGAGGACATCTTTAGGCATACAACAGACCGTGATGTGGACGACTTAGACCGCGCCGTTATTGAACTTATGGCCATCCAAAGGGTGGTGGATGATATGCGGGCGCTCATGGACAATCCCCCTGCCGGTGCGGATGTTGACATAATCCAAAAACAGCTGGACGCCGCCACCAAAGCCTACGACTTTATCCGCGACAATGTCCACCGGATGTTTGAAAACGGCATCACCAAGCTGCAAACGGCCCTGGACGCCGTGAATGTGGCGGTCACCGACTCCGGCACCCGCAGTGCCCGCCTGGACCTAATCAGCAACCGCCTCATCTCGCAAAAGACCACTTTCGAGGTCTTAAAGTCCGAGAACGAGGATGCGGACATCGCCGAGGTGGCAATCAAGCTGACCAGTACCGAGCTTTCATACAATGCCGCCCTGATGGCCACCGGCAAGATTATGCAGACATCACTGATGAATTTTATATAGGAGAAAAATAATGCAAATCACAACCAAACACTTTGGCGAAATCGAGATAGACGAAGCGAAAATCATCCGCTTCCCTGCCGGCATCATCGGCTTCCCCGATTTGAACGATTTCGCCCTTGTCCATGATGATGAGAAAGGTGCCGGCAGCGTGCATTGGCTTCAATCCATAGAGGAATCCGGCTTCGCCATGCCGGTCATGGATCCCTTGATTGTCGTTCCGGAATATAACCCCTTGATTGACGATGAGACCTTTGGTGCCATCGGTAATCTGATGGAAAATGAAATGCTTATCCTGGTCACGCTGACCGTCCCCAAGGATATTACCGCCATGTCGGTAAACCTAAAAGGGCCGATTGTTGTGAACTCCACCACTCGCAAGGCATGTCAGGTTATCTTGGACGACAGTAGATACGAAATAAAGTTTCCAATATATGACATCTTGAACGCGAAGAAAGAAGGTGAGTAGATGCTGGCTTTGTCGCGTAAAAAAAATGAAGCAATAATGATAAATAATAATATCGAAGTGACCATTTTGGATATTAGGGGTGAGCAGGTGAAGCTGGGCATTTCCGCGCCGAAAGAAATACCTGTATACCGTAAGGAAGTATATTTGGATATTCAGAGGGCCAACCAGGAAGCTACCGGCGCCGAGGGCATGGCTGCTCTGAAAAATTTACTGGGTTGAATTGTTATGCCGGTGTTTTACCCTACTTTGCTGGAAACAAAGCAAGTCAGATCGTGTCAGCAAGCCCCCTCTTGCTAAGCGAACCCCCCTGCTTGCTTTGTTTTCTTTTTAACACTAAATATTTCTCATATTTATCCGATATATATAGCAAAGACGTTTACTGTCTTATTTATGTATTTGAATTACATTTCACACGGAGGTGGCGGCCCAGACTGCGTTTGGGCACGAACAGGAACAAGGAGGTGACAGTATGGCAATTAAACCAATCGTAAACAGCATGAATGTGGCAGCCCCGCAAAATCAGGTCAATCCGCCCAGCCAGGCACCGGAAACGGTGGCAAATGTCCAGCCCGCAGGCGGCGGCCCCGCAGCCGTCGGCCCCGTCAGAAAAGAAGGCAAAGACGGCGGTACTGAACAACAAGGCGCAAGGGAGCAAGACAACCAAGTCGTTTCTGCCGATCAGGTCAAAAAAGCGGTCGATAAAATAAACCGCCGCATGACCCATTCCGAAGCGATATTCGGCATACACGAGCCGACCAATCGTATCACGATAAAAATCGTGGATCGGGAGACAAAAGAACTAATCCAGGAACTCCCCCCGGAAAAGACATTGGACATGATCAGCAAGGTCTGGGAACTGGCCGGACTGCTGGTAGACGAAAAACGATAACCCCGCTGACTGTCACCCCGCAAATTTTTAATGCGGGATCCCCTGACCACTAATCACTGATCACTGACCACTGATCACTGCAAAGGAGGCACACTATGCCAATACGTATAACAGGAATGAACTCCGGCCTGGATACTGATTTAATCATCCGCGAACTCATGCGCGGCCAGCGGGCCAAGGTCGATACGATGAAAGGTAACCAAACGTCAAACCAATGGCGCCAGGAAGCGTGGCAGGCCCTAAACACAAAGGCCCTGAAACTCTTCAACGGCACGTTGAACACCATGCGTTTTTCCGATGCCTACGCCAAAAAAACCAGCAAGGTCTCAAACACCAAAGCCTCTGTTGTGACCGGCGGCACGGCCGTTAATGGTGTGCAGAAGATGTCGATAGACAAACTGGCCACAACCGGGTATCTGACGGGCGGGAAAATAACTAATAATGGTAACGCGGTTACCACCGATACGCGCCTTGGCGATTTGGGTGTGGAAAATGGCTCCGAGTTCACCGTCAAGGTGGGCAGCCGGGAAAGCAAGATTACCCTTGGCGAAGACATGACCGTCCAATCTGTCGTGAATCAGCTTCGCAGTGTCGGCCTCAACGCCAACTTTGACACCGGCAACGGTCGCTTCTTCATCAGCTCACCCACCATGGGCGAAGCCGGGGATTTTTCGCTGACCGCGAATAATGCCGAGGGTTTGAATGCCATGACCAATCTGGGCATCAATATCCATGATGACAGCAATTATACAGAACTGGCGAACATAAAAGATGAGTATGGGAACATACAGGATGTAGTCAAATATGATGCCCTGGTTGCCACCGAGATTGCCAAACAAAAAGCCGCTGATGTAGCGCGGCTTGAAGCAGAGAAAAACAGCATGTCCGCCATTGAAGAGCGGATGCAGGCTAAATTGGAGGCATATCGCGAGTACCTGGAAGACAGGGGCGTGGACACCAGCGGCATGAGTCCCGAAGATGTTTTCGCCAAAGTAGATGAGTTTGTCCAAGCTTTCAAGGACGGCTTTGAGAATTTGAATGGTGAACTGAATACGGCCATGGAAAATCTCGCCGCCGATCCGGAAAATTCCGCCTTGCAGGCCGCCGAACTGGTCGCCCGCGAAGCCCTGACGGCTTATATGGAAGATGCGGACAACGTAAAAACTGCGGCCCTAAACTACGACAGCTATGACCTTGCCGCCTACGAAGCCGACCTTAATCGCTTGGATGACCTGACCGCTTCGACCAATGCACTCGAGGCCAAGCTGGATGAATCACCGGCCAGCGAAGATTTGTACCAAACCGCTGCCGAAGCAAAGGTGGATGCAGACATCCAATTTGCCCAAGATGCGCTGGCTGGCGGCGTGGGAGCAAATTCCACCGGTGCAACCCGCATCGCCGGCGCGGATGCCCAAATCACCTTAAACGGTGCCGTCTTCACCAGCAGCACCAACGTATTCAACATAAACGGCCTGACCATCACGGCGAACCAACTGACGGACGTGGGTGAAGAAATCACCATCACCACCGAGGACGACACCGAGGGCATATACAACATGGTCCGCGACTTCATCAAGGAGTATAACGTCCTCATCAATGAAATGGACAGGCTCTATAACGCTGATTCCGCCCGGGACTACAAGCCCCTGACCGAAGAGGAAAAGGAGTCCATGAGCGATTCGGAGATCGAAAAGTGGGAAGAAAAGATAAAAGACTCCCTGCTGCGCCGCGACAGCTCACTGTTCAACATTTCCGACGCCATGAAAACAGCCATGTCCGGACCTGTCTCGGTGGGTGGCAAGAATATGTACCTGGCCGATTTTGGCATCGAGGCCCTAAGCTACTTCCTCTCGGCCGCCAATGAGAAAAATGCCTATTTCATCGATGGTGACGAAGACAGCACCCATACTTCCGAAAGGGCGAACAAGTTAAAGGAATGGATTGCGAACGACCCCAAGACGGTCACCGACTTTTTCAGCGGTTTGGCACGTAACCTCTATGGGGAGATGAACAAGATTATTTTGGACCGCAATTCAGATTTCAAGAGCATAAATACGATTTATAATGACAAACAGCTAAAAAGGGAGTATGATAACCTTGGCAAGGCTATTGAGCGACAGGAGGCAAAGCTCCTCAGCATCGAGGATAAGTACTACAAGCAGTTCTCGGCGATGGAAGTCGCGATGTCAAAGATGCAGTCCAGCCAAAATGCGCTGATGGGCCTGATGGGAATGGCACCGCAACGCTAGCCCCCCCCAAAAAACCGTAGGGGCGACCGCCCCCCCCAAACCGTCCGAAAATGCGCACTTATTGTCGTCATTGCGGGCTTGACCCGCAATCTATCCCTGAAATGCGTACTTGTCAAGTAACAGATTGCGGCTCGGGGGCCGCAATGACGAGTTTTCGGACAGTCTCCCCCGCAGGGGGATGTCCTCGGTCGCCCGCCGCTCACAAGGAGAAAACTTACCATGGCCATGATGAACGCCTACGCCCAGTATTCAAACTCACGCATCCTTACCGCCTCGCCGGCGGAATTGGTTCTTATGCTGTACGAAGGGGCGATTAAATTTGGCAATATTGCCATTTTGGCGATAGAACAACGGGATATTCAAAAAGCCCACACCAACATCATAAAGGTGCAGCGTATCATCGATAATTTCCGCGCCACCTTGGACATGAATTATGATGTCGCCCAGGACTTTGACCGCGTCTACGCCTATCTCCAAGGCCGCATCATAGACGCCAATGTCCACAAGGACGTCGTGATCATGAATGAGATCATCGGCCATCTGCGCACGATGCGCGACACTTGGAAAGAAGTCATGCGCAAGGCCCGGTAAATAGTGCCGTCACCGTCGCCCCGTAGGGACGACCGCCCCCACAGGGGGCGATGCCCCCGGTCGTCCGCGCCCCTCGAAAGGTCCAACCCCATGACCGAACTGACCATCCTGGAAGACAGCTTGAAAAAGAAGAAAAAAGTTCTTTCAGACATCATTAAAGAAAACGAGAGCCAGGAATCCGCCCTGAAGGCGGAGCCGGTTTCTTTTGATGACTTTGAGGCCATTGTGGACAAGAAGACGGGATTGATAGAAGAGCTGGTGAAGTTGGACCAAGGTTTTGAAAGTGTCTACGACCGCATAAGGGAGCAACTGCTGACCAATCGTGAGCAGTACAAGCAAAAAATAGAAAGCCTTAAGTTACTCATTACCGAAATTACCGAGCTGTCCGTTTCCATACAGGCACAGGAAGGGCGCAACAAGGTCCTGGTCGAAAAAGTCTTGAAACAAAGCAAAGACGACCTGAAAACCGATCGCATCCGCGCCAAGGCCGCCTACGACTTCATGAGCCGCCAAGCCCGGGATGTTCCCGCTCGCTTCATGGACACGAAAAAGTGAGAATAACAATATATTTTCGGAGGCATGTATGTACACGAAAAAATGTGCTGTAAAAATGGAATGGGTGGTTGAAGACGGGCAGGGAACATGGTGCGCCGAATCAGAAGATATTCCGGGTATGGCAACAGGTGCGCCGACATTTGAAAGACTAGTTGAAAAAGTATGTATAATTGCTCCAGAAATGCTTGAATGTAATCTCAATTATATTGGCCCGATTACATTGGATTTTATAACGGTGCGAACGGAACACTTAGATTTCGCGGCGGTGTCATAATGGCAGATTATACGAGGGATGTAATAAAGAAACTCACGGATAAGGGTTGTACATTTATCCGTCATGGAAAAGGTGACCATAATATATGGTACAGCCCTATAACAAATAGAAATATAACCGTTGACAACGCTATTAATCATAGACACTTAGCAAATAAAGTCATGAAACAAGCGGGTATAGAGCATAAGTTCTAGTGTAGCCGTCGCGATTATACAGGAAGGTCGGTCGTTTGAGTGGGAAGATGGATTTCATCTTGGTGAGGGCTTAGGGCATGAGTATGCTGTATCACGATTTTTGGACGAATGACAAGAAAACCGTCCATAAGCATTTACATTATTTCCCCGTTTATGAGAGGCATTTTAGCAAGTTCATTAACCAGTCCATCGTGTTTTGGGAGATAGGGGTCAATAAGGGCGGCTCTTTGCAAATGTGGAAGAGGTTTTTCGGCCCATTTGCACAAATTGTCGGCATCGACATTGAACCGGAATGTAAGGTACACGAGGAAGATCAAGTGGTCGTCTGTATCGGCGATCAATCCGACCCGATTTTTTTACAAGAAGTAATCGATAAATATGGCGTACCGGATGTCGTATTGGACGACGGTAGCCATGAAATGGCGCATGTATGCGCGACGTTCGAGTTTTTGTATGACAAAGTAAGCAAGAACGGCGTATACATGGTCGAAGACATGCATACGTCATATTGGCCGGTATATGGCGGAGGATTGAAGAAGGAAGGAACATTCATTGAATTATGCAAGTCTTTGATTGATTTATTAAATGCGCGGCATTATGGCATGCCTGGCCGCTTCACTGAAACGACCTTTTCCGTCTGCTTTTATGATTCTATCGTGGCATTTGACAAAAAACAATGGCATGGCAATACCTTTAAAAGTATTATGATACCCCCCGAACCCATATCACTGGCAGTAAGCGGCGAAATAAACTTGGACCGTATTATTAGGGTGTTGGAAATGTTGGGCGCAAATATCGACCAAATGGATGCTGCAAAGGACAAGGAATCATGCCAAGCGGAGATATATCTAAAGACGGGACTGGCATATTACATCCAAGGCGATTGCCTCAGCGCTGCCGATTGTCTAGGTAAGGCAAGAAAGGATTTGGATGGCAAGGAAGACGCTACGCCACTGCTTATGATGCACGACTATTGGAGGGGGTTCTTTGCGGATGGCCACATTTTTGAGGAAAGACTGGCCCGGATGGATGACGGGCAAAGGCATACATTAGAACAAATGCTTTGGTTTACGGCCATGATTTTTGACGAAATACCAAAGCAGTATCTGGAAACACTGTCACATATCGCAAAGGGTATGGAGATAACAGAGGATGAATCGGCCCAGCTGGATGAGTATATGGATAATGGGCACACCATTGCGACCTAATCTTCCGCTTCGCGGAAGCGGCGAAGCAATCCAGCTCTTGACTCGTTGCCGTCACCCCGCAATGTGCTAACGCGGGTCCCCACGTCCGTTGCCGTCACCCCGCAATGTGCTAACGCAGGTCTCCACGTCCGTTGCCGTCATTCCGCAATGTGCTAACGCGGGTCTCCACGTCCGTTGCCGTCATTCCGCAATGTGCTAACGCAGGTCTCCACGTCCGTTGCCGTCACCCCGCAATGTGCTAACGCGGGTCCCCACGTCCGTTGCCGTCATTCCGCAATGCTTTAATGCGGAATCCCCTGACTAGCAACGTCCCCCCACGCAGGGGATTCCGCATAAAAACGCAAAGCGTTTTATGAGATTTGCGGAATGACGTTTTTTTTATCCCCCCCCTAAAGTTTTCCCAATTCCTGCCGATACATATCATGTAAACCAAATAGTGCCGCAAGGATGCGGCCCGGGCTACTCGACTCATCAGCCAGTCACAGCCTGGAACAACATACACAAGGAGGTGTATTATGGTAGTACAACACAATCTTACTGCAATGAATTCCAACAGGATGCTGGGCATCACCATGTCATCCCAAGCCAAATCCACCGAGAAACTCTCGTCCGGCTACAAAGTCAACCGCGCTGCGGACGATGCAGCGGGCCTGGCCATCTCAGAAAAAATGAGACGCCAAATCCGCGGCCTGACCCAGGCCACCGCCAACGCCCAGGACGGCATTTCCTGTCTGCAAACCGCAGAAGGCGCCCTGAACGAAGTCCATGACATGCTGCAACGCATGAACGAGTTGGCCATCAAGGCCGGCAACGAGACCCTGCAAAGCGTGGATCGTGACTACATCCAGGCCGAACTCAATGCCCTGAAGACGGAGATTGACCGTGTTTCCCAGACGACCACCTTCAACGAGCAAAAACTGCTCAATGGTGATTTCTCAACCGGCAAGCGCGTCCAGGTAGGCTCGGAAGTGGCCAGCGCCAACCAGATCAAAATCACCATCAACAACATGAACTGGGAGTCCATCACCGCCAAATCCTCGGAGTACAGTGTGGCTGCCGCTGCTGTCAGCACCCTCAGCGTGACCGGGCCAGCAGGTGGTTTGAATGATGCCAATAGCGTCTACCACGACATCAAGACCACCGTTTCCGTCATCAAATCGGCATTAAAGACCGTCTCTACCATGCGCTCCGACATGGGTGCGGTGCAAAACCGCCTCGAGCACACGGTGAACAACCTAAAGAACGTGGTCGAGAACACCACCGCCGCCGAGAGCGCCATTCGCGACACTGACATGGCAACTGAGATGGTAAAATTCTCGAACAACGCGATCTTGGCCCAGGCCGGACAAGCCATGCTAGCCCAGGCCAACCAGGCGAATGCCGGGGTGCTGTCGCTGCTGTAACCCAACCGTCACCCCGCAATGTACTAATGCGGGGTCCCCTGAAAGCACAATCCTCACGCAGAGGATTCCGCATGAAAACGCGAAGCGTTTTACGCGATTTGCGGAATGACGATGTAACACGTAGGGGATGACGAAAAAAGTAACCGAACGGCGGCGGGGCTTGCCCCGCCGCAATCTTCCCCCTGATTAGTCCGTCACCCCGCAAATTACTAATACG
>Ga0099364_10014503_pt1 | contig 10484 bp, 10 predicted proteins | sample TergutTh196P3_FD_73070 | JGI IMG/M metagenome (GOLD analysis project Ga0099364, IMG submission 73070) | Microcerotermes parvus P3 segment gut microbial communities from Pointe-Noire, Republic of the Congo - Th196 P3 | ecosystem: Host-associated > Arthropoda: Insects > Digestive system > Gut ...
CCACTCCGGTAGGTCCCAGAAACATGAAAGATCCATAGGGGCGACCCGGGTCTCCCAGTCCGGCACGGGAGCGCCGAATGGCATCTGATACGGCCACAATGGCTTCGTCCTGCCCCACTATCCGCTTGTGCAGTTCGTCTTCCATCAGCAGGAGTTTTTCGCGCTCTCCCTGCATCATTCTGGAAACCGGAATGCCGGTTGCACGTGAGACTACTTCGGCGATTTCTTCTGCTTCCACCTGCGTACGCAGCAGATTCTGCTGGTCTGCATCCCGCCCGGCCTCATGTCTGCTCTGTTCTTCAAGTGCTTTTTCGAGTTCCGGCATTGTGCCGTACATGAGTTCGGACATTTTCTGGAAGTCACCCTGTCGCCTTGCCTCTTCCATTTCGCGACGTACCCTGTCAATTTCTTCCTTGAGGTGCTTGGCTCCTTCCAGGCCGGCTTTTTCTGCAGTGAGCAGTTCGTCGTAATCAGCGTATTCGAGTTCCAGCTTGTCTATTTCCTCTTCAATAATGGCCAGACGTCTCTGGGAGACTTCGTCCTTTTCTTTTTTGACTGCCTCACGCTCGATCTTGAGCTGGATGATTCTGCGATCCAGCCTGTCCATGACTTCCGGTTTGGAGTCGATCTCCATCTTTATGCGGGAGGCGGCCTCATCAATCAGGTCAATTGCCTTGTCAGGCAGGAAGCGATCCGTTATGTAACGGTGCGAAAGTTCTGAAGCGGCGATTATGGCCGGGTCCGTAATTTCTACGCCGTGGTGCACTTCATATTTTTCTTTCAGTCCACGCAGGATTGCGATCGTATCCTCGACCGTTGGCTCGTCTACCAGTATCTTCTGGAAGCGACGTTCCAGTGCGGCATCTTTTTCGACATATTTTCTGTATTCGTCAAGTGTTGTCGCACCAACGCAGTGCAGTTCACCCCGCGCAAGCGCGGGCTTGAGCATATTGCCTGCATCCATTGAGCCTTCCGTCTTTCCTGCTCCGACCATGGTGTGTATTTCGTCTATAAAGACGATGGTCTGCCCTTCATCCATTGCGAGTTCATTCAGAACAGCTTTCAGGCGCTCTTCGAATTCGCCACGATACTTTGTTCCGGCCAGAAGTGCTGCCATATCGAGTGCCAGAACGCGCTTTCCTCTCAGGCTGGCAGGCACTTCTTCATTGACGATGCGCTGTGCCAGCCCTTCAATAATGGCGGTCTTACCAACACCTGGTTCGCCAATCAGCACGGGATTGTTCTTTCTGCGACGCTGCAGAACCTGAATGGCGCGACGTATTTCGTCGTCTCGTCCGATGACGGGATCGAGTTTCCCCATTCGGGCCTGTTCCGTCAGGTCGAGGGTGAATTTTTTGAGGGCTTCCCGCTGGTCTTCTGCAGAAGCCGAATTAACGGGGCCTGTACCGCGCACTGCAGTTATGGCTGCTTCGAGCGCGTTGCGCTCCAGGCCGTACTCGCGTGCGAGTCGTCCTGCTTCGGATTTGTCTTCCAGCAGACCCAGAAGCACCATTTCACTGGCGATGAACTGGTCACCGCGTTTCTGTGCTTCGCGGTCTGCCAGATTGAGCAAATTCAGAAGATCGCGCCCTACCTGGACATTGCCTCCTGTTCCGGTTATTTTCGGGAGGCGCTTGAGCGCGTTTTTCAATGCGATATTCAGGCCATTCACATTCGCTCCTGCTCTTTGCAGAAGAGAACGTGCACCCGAATCATTTTCTCCAATCAGGGCAACCAGCAGATGTACGGGATCAATGTACTGGTTATCATTACCCACAGCCAGGCTATGGGCATCTCCGATTGCCTCCTGCAACTTCGTTGTCAATTTGTCTTGTCGCATGGTTTTCTCCTTGTCAGTCATTACGATAACCCGGTAGATGGGTGCTTCTTTGACAATTTCAAGGCTTTTTCGGATTTGCGGGATCACGGATCATTCGTTACCTGAATACGCTTCATGGCAAAATCCGGGGAGCCGCTGCGTTTGTTGCAGGACATCAGTTGAAAAGCAGCATATCACATCACTTCTCAACCCTTTGTTTACGGGTGGTGCGCAGGAAAATAATGTGCTTATGAAACGGTAAAAAACCGATAGCAGACAAAGCCGACTGCGCAAAAGAGCAGAGATCCTGCCAGATGCAGCAGCGTGTGTCCCAGTGCCCAGAAGAATTCTCCCCGCTGGAGAAGAATGAGTGATTCAGCGGAAAAAGCGGAAAATGTCGTCAGTCCGCCCAAAAAACCGGTGACGATAAAAAGACGCCATTCCGGACTTACAGCGCTGGACTGGTTAAAGAATGCCACTGAAATTCCGATCAGAAATCCGCCGATGAGATTGGCAACGAGTGTACCGAGAGGAAGCTGGTTATGCGTGCTATTCAACAGAGCGCTCAACCCCCATCTCATCCAGGCACCAAGTGCCGCTCCGATTCCGACAGCCAGCCAGTTCATCCGTTATCTTTATCCCATCTTTTTGCTGCCTGTTCATCAGCTTCTTTGGCTTTGACCCAGTGAGAACCTGATGCCCGTTGTTCCCTTTTCCACAGGGGCGTCTGTACTTTAAGGTGATCCATAATGAATGCGCAGGCTGAAAATGCATCAGTCCGATGCATTGCCGCAACGGCAGCCAGTACGATCTGATCCATTGGTTTCAGGATACCGATGCGATGAATGACCCGGACACCCTGTAGCGGGAAGCGTTCTTTTGCCTCATCCACGATGTTCTGCAGTATTTTTTCCGTCATGCCGGGATAGTGTTCAAGTTCCATTTCCGAAATGGTCTCGTTTTCGTTCATATCCCGCACTGTACCGACAAAGCACACCACCGCGCCGACACTGGCCTTTCCGGAGCGCAGGCCATCCAGCTCCTGTGACACATCAAAATCTTTGAACTGAACGCTTACCGACATAGTTTACAGACACCTAAATAAGCGGGCAAGTTATCCTGCCATGCGATACAGGACAGGAGTCGCCGCCCATCCCAAAACAAGTTTTGGAGCACATTATCACAGGCAACCCGTTTTTTCAATAACACTTTAAAAAAGATGGAGCTATGGTTGTTGGAAGAAATAGCAGGATCGTTAATTCGTGGTTGCTTCTTATGGTTGAGCGTCAAAATTCAGGGACGACAGGTCGGGCGGAAAAAAAGTGGTTGCCAGCGGTCCATCCGACTCTTTTTACTGACGCCTTGCCCCTTGTCCGCTACGGGCAACTGGACGCGAGCCACCTGATGAACGGGCACCCGATTCCGGCCTTGACGGTATCTGGGAACGCGAAACCTGAGATGGTGCAGGGCTGGACACTCGCGGGCTGCTTCTTTGATTTATCGAATAATTTTCAGATGAAGATCGGGGAGCCGGTCCTGGTGTAGCCCGGGTCGATCCGGATTCAGTTCGCGCTGACTGACGGGTCGTATACTGGCTGTCATGTGTCCTGTATACGCGGTCTGAAGGAATTCTGGTCTGACCCGCAGTTGTCTGACGTGAAGGTGCCGCGATCTGGTTTACCGTCTGTCTGCGCTCACGCGTTGCTGACTGACTGACTGCTGGCTGGATTGCCGATGTCGCCACGACCGTAGACGGAGCAAATCTTCCACGTGCCGCACTGTGCCGTGAAGCTCTGGAATCGCCTGAACGATTATCTGCATGCGCTACCCCGGAACGTCTGCCTGTTACCTGATCCGGACGATTGCTGCCTTGTGCTGCCATATGACGTCCACCTGAACCTCCTGGAGCAGATGACCATGGCCGGTTTACGTGCCCTGACCTGTGCGGAGCACGATGATGTGGAGGCGGGTTCCAGTGAACATGCTTGTGGTGCCAGTCAGCACGACCATAAAAGCGTGTATAACTGAACCAGATTCCCGTGTTCCATATGATCCCGACCGGAAAAACTCCGGGGTAATAGACATAACGTGGCCAGGGGCTCCAGAAAAAAGGCTGGTATCCCGGCCACCACCACGTACCATAGACAACCACCGGATTGTAATACGGGACATAAACCACTGTTGTCGAGGCTGGTTCCAGGACGATATGATTTGTGGTCGTTGTAACCACATTCATCTTCTCGTCGGACTTCAGATTTCCGGCGGCCTGCGCCTTTTGACGTAAAAACTGGATGCGTTCCATCACGGCTTCACGCTGATGGTTGAATGCATTTCCCAGACTGACAGTCCAGTCCATATGGTTTGACATCATCTGTATCACATCAGGAAATGCGAGCAAGGACTTTACGCTGACGTTCCAGTCCATGCCTTCTGCTGCCGTGATGGCGTTTTCTCCTGTCAGATTCGGATTGGCAACAAGCCAGCGACCCGCATCTGCGACTTCCCCCGGATACGTTGCCGCAACCATAACCTGTATGAGCAGTCCATCAGGATAGAGTGCAATGGGTGCGAGCATCTGATCCAGTTCGGCGGTTGAACTGGTTTTTTTGACGGGTGAAGTGCCGGTCGTACTGGCCTGCGCAACTGGTGCTGTCGTAAACATCAAAAGCAGGAATGACATCAGCAACAGCAGCCACTCTTTGGAGATATTTTTGCTCTGACTTTTACTGTTCATCCCGGCCTCCTGTGAGAAAAATATCCTTTGGAAACTGAAATCGACCTTTTTTATGGACGATTTGAAAAATCAATCTCTGAAAACCTGCCTCTTATGGGTTGAGTTTTTCTTCATGCACATTATTCCAGATTGTGTAAAGCTTTGTGCGTCCTCTAACAATTTTTTACAACCGTTTCAAATTGTACAGAGGGAAGAAAAAATTGGTGCGCTATTTTGGTGGACGCAACAACAGCACTGCCGTCACCGGCAATACCGCGACTTTCAACGCCAGCGTTGCAAATCGCGCCTACGGGGGCGAAAGTCACTCTGGTAACGTTTCTGACAATGCCGTGATCTTCGATGGCGGAAATGCCGCAGGTTTTGCTTACGGAGGCTATACTGCCGGGACCGGCAAGGTCACTGGTAATTCCGTGATCATCGGTGGCGAGCCATGGTGCCGACCGTATTTTTGTCAGCATATTCCGGACTTTTTTGCTGTTCGATTTTCAGCAAATCAAAAGAAATCAACTGGTTATCCGCCACGTGCACTCCTGCTGCCAACTCCGGAAGCAACAATCTTCAGTCTGAAACAATGCGCATCGAAAAATCGGTTGCGTAAATGTTTTTGGTCAGCTCACCTACCGATATGCGATCCACTCCTGTTTCTGCAATCAGCCGCACGTTGACCTTGTTTACCCCTCCAGAAGCCTCCAGGACAGCGCGCGAACCCTCTTTTTCGGCTGGCGTTTTACGATCCATGGTGCGCCTGACCGCCTGCTTCATCATTTCAAGACTGAAGTTGTCAAGCAGAATGGATTTTGCGCCCGCTGTCAGTACCTCATCGAGCTGCTCGAGAGTCTCGACTTCGACCTGGACCGGAGCATTCATATTACTGTTGCTGGCTGCTTCCATGGCTGACAGGACATCTCCAGCAGCAGCAATGTGATTTTCCTTGATCAGAATGGCATCATACAGACCCATGCGCTGGTTTTCTCCTCCCCCCACACGAACGGCATATTTTTGCGCAAGCCTGAGACCCGGTACGGTCTTACGTGTGTCATAAATTCGGGCGCGTGTGCCCGAAATCAGCCGTGTGTACTCCTTTGTCTGCGTTGCGACCCCCGATAAAAGCTGCAAAAAATTGAGTGCCACACGCTCGGCAGCCAGAAGCGCACGCACGGGCGCATGCAGGGTACACACCTGTGCATAGGCGGGCATTAATTCCCCCTCGGCAAAAAACCATTCTACCCGGATACGGGAATCGGTTTTTTGCATGACTGCGTCAAACCATGGCGCACCACATAAAATGGCTTCCTCGCGAACGATGACCTGCGCCCGGACCATCCTGTCTTCCGGCAGGAGCTGCGCTGTCAGATCACCTTCTCCCACATCTTCAGCAAGCGCCACCCTGACGCTTGCCATCAGCGCGTTCTGCAATTCTGTATTGAATGGTGCATAGGGATTTTTTAGATTACTGCTCATCAAACCTCCGTTGGCTCCCCCGGAATTCAGCCTGAGGGAAAATTGCGGCAAAAAGATAACCGCATTGTCTGTTACTCTGTATTACCTGGAAGCCATGCAACTGATGTCGCAACCGTATGGCTCCCCGCTGCTCTTTCGGGCATTCTTTTTTTGTCACTCTGGCTACATCCCTTTCTGCTGCCTCCTTCGGAAAAAAAAAACAGAACATACGAGCATTTCGGATCCGTCTGCATCAAGGTCTGCAGAACCCGGTTCCAGGGATGCATCCCTGTACTCATCAGACTTCACGCCCCGGGATAACTGCTGATACTGCCTGCTACGGAAGTCTGTGACTGTTATTCGTCAAAAACAGTTATTTGTGCTTTTCAGAAAAATCAAGCATACGCCCCAGGCTGATGACGGCTTTTTCGCGAATGTCCGGATCCACCAGAATTTCATTTTTTTCTGTCTCCATGATTTCCAGAAGATTGCCCAGATGATTCATGGCCATCCACGGACATGCCGCACAACTCTTGCAGGTTGCACTGACTCCTGCAGTGGGTGCTTCAATAAAGATCTTGCCAGGAGCCTCTTTCTGCATCCAGTGAAAAATCCCTTTGTCCGTTGCAACAATGAATTCCGTCGCATCCAGCTCTTTTGCTGCTGCAATGATTTTCGATGTCGAACCAACCACATCGGCCAGTTCGATAACGGATTTGGGTGATTCCGGATGAACCAGAACCTTTGCATCGGGATGTTTTTTCATCAGCATCTGTAATTCGGCACCCTTGAATTCGTCATGTACGATACACGATCCCGGCCAGTGAATCATGTCAGCACCCGTCTGATCCTGTATGTAATCGCCAAGGTGCCTGTCAGGTGCCCAGAGGATTTTTTTACCCTGCGCATGCAGGTGGGCAACGATTTCAAGACCGATTGCCGATGTAACCGTCCAGTCAGCACGTGCCTTGACCGCTGCGCTGGTATTGGCATAGACGACTACCGTACGATCGGGATGGGCATCACAGTATGCAGTGAATGCATCAACAGGACAGCCCAGATCCAGTGAACAGGTTGCTTCCAGATCGGGCATGAAGACCCTTTTTTCCGGACTCAGTATTTTGGCTGTCTCACCCATGAAGCGTACGCCGGCAACATAGAGCGTTTTTGCCGGATGATCCCGCCCGAATCTGGCCATCTGGAGAGAGTCGGCAACAAAACCACCCGTTTCTTCAGCCAGATCCTGGATATCAGGATCTACATAATAATGCGCAACCAGAACCGCCTCTTTTTCTTTTAAAAGCGTGCGGATTCTTTCTTTTATGGCTTCTTTTTCAGCAAGCGATGGTGCCGGAGGCACACGCGCCCATGCACAGGCAATGCCTACCGTATTGTTTTCCATCTGCGGGATTTCATATTCCACTTCCCTTAACTTTTTGGAGTCCGAATTATTTTGCATATTTCAATGACTGTAATGAAGGTTTGCCAATGTCTGCGACAACAGCACAGGGAGTCTGTGTCTGTTCAACAACTGTCAGGTACTCTCTGCATGACAACCAGCAACAGAGACGTCAGTCTTTCGCAGAAATATTCCCTCTAGTGCTGACGATTCCCCTGAGGGTGGGGATGTAATACGGATGCCCTATTGGTTTTCTGCTCTCTTTCCGGCATTCAGCTTGCCGGAAAGGTTTCGTTTTTTCAGCATGTTACAAACTCGTATTAACCATCTCCAGTGTCGGGTACCCACGCATGGAAAGCAAAACGGAATCACCTTCACTGACCAGACGAGCCTCTGCACCGACAGGGAGCGTGACTTTGTCCCGCATATGCCCGAAAGGCAGGCCCGTAATGATGGGTATGCGGATATGCTCCCGCGCCCAACCGAGCATGGCTTCAAAATCGTAGCCATTGTCGTATTCGCTTAAAGTATATTCGGAAAAATGCCCTAAAACCAGTGCTTTTTGTCTGGACAGAATTCCGGAATGATTCAGGTGCGCAAGCATACGCTCAATACGAAAGGGGTGTTCATGAATGTCTTCCACAAAAAGAATGCCTCCCTCGATCCGAGGCATGAACTGCGTACCTGCCAGATGCACAAGCATGGTCAGATTGCCGCCCCAAAGTATCCCTTCAACATCGATTTGCGGACTGGCACTCTCCTTCCATTCCACTGAATAATGCGGGCCTTTCAGACACTTCCAGAACTCTGCAATGGTGAACGAGTCGTCTTCTTCATGCGTGAAATCATTACAGATCATCGGGCCTGCAAAGCTGACTCCACCCGCATGGTACAAAAGAGCGAGCTGAAATGCCGTGAAATCGCTGTGACCGACAAAAAGTTTTTTACTCCTGGCAAAGCCCTGAAAATCGATGTGCTTCAAAAGCCGCGACATACCATAGCCGCCACGCAGTGCAATCACGATATCGACATCCTGGTTGGAGACGGCCGCGTTCAGCTGGGCAAGACGTGCAGCATCTGTTCCTCCAAAGCGCTCAAAACGATCCGCGTGAGAATAGTAGTTGTAGACACGAAAATTCTGTGCTTCCAGTCTTGCAACCGCTTTTTCCACTGCGTCATTATCTGGCGCATATCCACTTGGTGCGACAATAGCAATGCCCGTCATTTTCCCTGAATCCTTCATGCAAAAAATAAAACCGCCCCTATCCGTTCCTTTGTTTCCTTCGCTTTATTTTCTGGTTCGCAGTTCAGCGAAAAAGTCCTTCAGCATCCTGCTACATTCCTCTTCAAGAATGCCACCTGTCACAGCTGTGTGATGATTGAGCGTTGTGTTTTCCAGAAGATCAATTACGCTTCCGCAGGCACCTGTCTTTGGATCATATGCTCCAAAGACCAGGCGACTGATTCGCGCATGCATCATCGCGCCAACGCACATGGCACAGGGTTCCAGTGTGACATACAGATCACAGCCTGGCAGCCGGTAATTTTTGAGGAGTCGGGCAGCTTTGCGCAGGACGATCATTTCGGCATGCGCAGTCGGATCACTCGCTCCAATCGGCTGGTTGTGACTGCATGCAAGTACCAGGCCATCCTTAACAATGACCGCACCTACGGGAACCTCGCCAGCAGCCTTTGCTTTTTTCGCCTCAATGAGCGCCAGGCGCATAAAATCGGTATCCTTGTCCATCAGGGACCATCCATCAATCCGTCAGACTGCGGCCATCTGGCCGGGGAGCATGTCAACCGGAGCGTCTGACCTCGGCCCAGCTGTTGGGTGTTTCAAACAGTCTGATACTTTCCAGCATCAGTTTCGAACCACTTTGTCTCTCAAAAACATCCCTGAGTATATCGAATGCAATCCCTGCCAGGTTTTCTACCGTCGGAATACGATCCAGAACAACTGTCTTGTGCCCGGGCAGGCTGTCCAGAAACTGCCGGACGGGGGTATCTCCTTCATAAACCAGAAACGCGTGATCCCAAAGCGCGACAAGATGTTCTGTTGCCAGCTGTTTTACATCGGTAAACTCCATTACCATGCCTTTGGAGGAATCGTCCTGCCTGTTCTGCACCTCGCCTGACAGCGTAATGTGCAGGACATAACGGTGACCGTGCAGATTACGGCAGTCACCACGATGACCGGGAATCCTGTGTCCCGCATCAAATTCCAGTTTGCGTGTTATCGTAAGCATGCACACCTCTCTCTTTTCTCAGGGAATCTGCAGATATTTGTGTATCTGCAGGGTCAGTTTCCAGCGTGGGTTATCAAGGCACATCTGTACGGCCAGTGCCGTATTGTCATCCCGTTCGGGTCCATCCATCGGCAACACATAAAAATGATCAAAGGCCAGACTTTCATAGTCTGCCAGATTCTGGCCTTTCTGTGGCACAACCACCTTGATTTCGTTCCCGAAATCCTGGATGAGCGGGACTCCTGTTTTGGGACTCACACAGATCCAGTTGATTCCTTCCGGTGCGGCAATCGTTCCATTTGTCTCTATCGCGACTTCAAATCCACGCGATTGCATGGCACGGATGAGTGCCCTGTCGAGCTGTAACAGTGGTTCGCCTCCCGTAAAAACCACAAACCGGCTGAAAGAATCCGATCCGGGAGGAAGGGGCCAGAATGATTCTATACGGGTTGCAAGTGCAGCATAATCTGCGAAGATGCCGCCATTTGGACCACTGGTGCCTGTGAACTCGGTGTCACAGTAACTGCATGGCGAACCCGGGCGATCTTCACTGTTTCCTGTCCAGAGGTTGCATCCTGAAAAACGGCAGAAGACGGCAGGACGCCCGCTGTGGGCACCTTCACCCTGCAGGCTGTAAAAGATTTCGTATACCCGATAGGTCCGAGGATGTGCATCAGGTGGTATAAGCATAGGTTACTTCTTTTGCCTCAAACCCGTATCAACAGAAGATAGGCGTACTGCCTGTACATGCAGTTGCTGATGCGGGCAATGTTTACGCTTGATGTTTGCACTGATCGCCAAAGCTTCGCAGGGAGTATCTGTCATTCCCATTCAATGGTTGCG
>Ga0099364_10014504_pt1 | contig 10484 bp, 12 predicted proteins | sample TergutTh196P3_FD_73070 | JGI IMG/M metagenome (GOLD analysis project Ga0099364, IMG submission 73070) | Microcerotermes parvus P3 segment gut microbial communities from Pointe-Noire, Republic of the Congo - Th196 P3 | ecosystem: Host-associated > Arthropoda: Insects > Digestive system > Gut ...
ATATCTGCCACGCTTAACAAAGTAATCACATCCCTTGCGGTTCTTATTTTATCATGCCCCATTGCACTTTACAAGCCTTGTCGTGGTCATAACTCCAAACAAATTATTGACACACGCAAAAGCTCATGTTACAATACTTCTCGGCAACATGCGCGAGTGGTGGAATTGGTAGACTCGCTAGATTCAGGTTCTAGTGTACAATACGTACGTGGGGGTTCGAGTCCCCCCTCGCGCACCACAAAAAGTCTTGTAACCGCAACGATTACAGGGCTTTTTGCTTTGCCCTTTTTTCCTAAAAATCCTTGCCGGAAACTGCCATTTTGGCAAATTTCTAAAAACGTACTGCGTAAACGAATCTATCATATACTTCCCTACTCCCACTCGCTAAGTCATTTGTAATTCTAAACGTATTTGTTATGGTGATTTAGCTTTCTGTGGCTTCTCCTATTCGTATTATCCCAGTCGCGTGGGGTATTCGGAGTTTTTAGTATCAAAATGGTATCAATAAGTTTTGTGGCTGCGCATAAAGAAGCTAACCGAACAATATCATCATTATCACGGCATGGGATCCAGTTGATATTTTTCCAGTATTGACGGCATTTTTTCGCGATCAACTCGAATAAAGAGAAAATAATCTATCGAGGAGATCACTGTACAAAAACCGATTTCATAATGCCACCTTTCCATAGGGGTGTTCCAGGGTCCCCGGTCAATAACAACAACCTTGGAACCTTCTTTTAAGTAGGTCAAAATTTCCTCAAAAGTACAGCCGAAATGACGTCTTGATAGGGAAACAGAGCAGTCAAGTATGTCAGCATGCCATTCATAGGATATGTCACGGCAGTCTATAAACATAGATGCTTTTTCATCTATGCTAAGATTGTCTGTGTCGTAAAATACAAACTCACCGTAACGCATATGCACTCTCCTGACTGTTGTGAAAATTATACCACACACCAAATGCGGAATACAAGAGATTGTATCCATGATCGTAAATTTTGTATTGAGTTATTGCCTTGTCAATGGTACAATTCACTTGATATGTGCAATTTCCAAACAATCGAGGTGCTGTATGAAGATAGGCTACAAAAAACTATGGAAAATGCTGATTGATAAAAACATGAATCGTCAAGATTTACGACGCATGACAGGGATTAGTTCAACTGCAATAGCCAAGATGGGGAAATGCGAGAATGTAAACACAAATATTCTTCTTAGGATATGTGCAGCCTTGAAGTGCGATATAACAGAAATCATGGAAATTGAATATGATGAGTCGATCATAACGCAACAGGAGGATACGCAGAATGGATAACAACGGTCTTACTACGGCAACTATCGGCTTTGAACAACAGATATGGAAAGCCGCTGATATTTTGCGAGGGAATGTTGATGCCTCCGAGTATAAACACGTTATTCTTGGTTTGATTTTTCTCAAATATATATCCGACCGATTTGATGAACGCTATCGTCAGCTTGTCGATGAAGGTGATGGTTTTGAGGAAGACATCGACGAATATGCTGCTGAAAACATTTTCTTCGTACCACAATCTGCGCGTTGGAACGTCATAGCTGCAGCCGCGCACTCGCCGGAAATCGGACAGGTTATCGACGACGCGATGCGAGCGATTGAAAAGGAAAACAAAAGACTTAAAGACGTACTGCCTAAAACATTTGCCCGTCCTGAACTTGATAAGCGCAGGTTGGGCGATGTGGTGGATCTTTTTACCAATATTAAAATGGCAGAGCATGGCAGCAGCAAAGATATTTTGGGTAGAACATATGAATATTGCCTCGCAAAGTTTGCCGAACGCGAAGGCAAGCTTGCTGGAGAATTTTACACACCATCCTGTGTGGTTCGGACGCTTGTGGAAGTGTTAAAACCTTTCAAAGGGCGTGTGTACGACCCGTGCTGCGGGTCGGGTGGGATGTTTGTTCAATCAGCGGAGTTTATAGAGAACCATCAGGGGAGCATAAACGATATTTCTGTATACGGTCAGGATTCAAATCCCACCACTTGGAAAATGGCACTAATGAACCTTGCCATTCGAGGTATTGACGCAGACCTTGGCAAATACAACGCTGATACCTTTTTCAACGACTGCCACCCAACACTGAAAGCCGATTTTATTATGGCAAACCCGCCGTTTAACCTCTCGGATTGGGGAGCAGACAAACTCGCTGATGATGTGCGGTGGAAATACGGTCTGCCGCCATCCGGCAACGCCAACTTTGCGTGGCTTCAACATATGATTCATCATTTGTCGCCCAATGGAAAGCTCGGAATGGTGCTTGCAAACGGCTCGTTGGCGTCACAGAGCGGCGGCGAAGGTGAAATACGGCGGAAAATAGTGGAAGACGACTTGGTTGAGGGTATTATAGCTATGCCGGGCAATCTGTTTTATACTGTTACTATTCCTGTAACTCTTTGGTTTATCAGCAGAAACAAAACGCAGAAGGGCAAGACTTTGTTTGTTGATGCGCGTAAAATGGGTACTATGGTTACTCGCAAAAACCGCGAAATGACCGCAGAGGATATCGCCAAAATCGCCGCGACATTTGAAGCGTTCCATAATGGGACACTTGAAGACGTAAAGGGCTTCTGTGCCGCCGTGACCACCGAAGAAATCGCCAAACAAGATTTCATACTTACGCCGGGACGATATGTTGGTATCGAGGAACAAGAAGACGACGGAGAACCGTTTGAGGATAAAATGGCGCGTCTGACGGGTGAACTTTCGATGATGTTTAAGCGGGGGCATGAGTTGGAAGAAGAGATACGGCAGAGATTGGGGGCGATTGGGTTTGATGTGTGAAATCGTGAGCTTATCCGATATTTCAGTTGGCGGTGGCAATTATGGAATTGCGGCTTCGGCGGTATCATACTCGGATGCTTTACCTACGTATCTAAGGATAACTGATATTAATGACGATGGCACGATAAATTTTGACGGGTTAAAGTCAGTTGATGATACAAACGCCTCAAGGTATTATCTAGTACCGAATGATATTGTGTTCGCCAGAACAGGGGCAAGTACCGGACGCAACTATTTCTACGATGGCACAGATGGGAATTTTGTTTATGCGGGTTTCCTTATAAGATTCAGCATTGACCCAAAAAAAGTTAATCCGTTGTATGTAAAATATTACTGTCAGTCTAAGACTTACTATGACTGGGTGACGTCTTACAATACGGGCAGCACTCGCGGAAACATAAATGCACAGACGCTCGGCGGTATGCCTATTCATTTGCTACCAAGGAAACAGCAAGATGATCTTGCTATCACCCTATCTGCACTCGATGATAAAATCGCCAACAACGCAAAAATAAATCATCATTTAGAGCAGATGGCGCAGGCGATTTTCACGGAGCTTTGCAACGAAGGTGGAGATGCTTTGTTGTCCGACATTTTGACCGTCTGCTATGGCAAAGACCATAAACGGCTTGGTAGCGGCGAGATACCTTGTTATGGTTCCGGCGGTATCATGCGCTATGTCGATGAATCCCTCTATAATGGCGAATCTGTTCTTATTCCGCGGAAAGGTTCACTGAATAACGTGCTTTATGTCAATGAGCCATTTTGGACGGTAGACACGATGTTCTATACGCATATGACACGTCCTAACGTGGCGAAATTCTCATATTTTACCGTGCGTGACCTCAACTTGGCAGGGATGAATGTTGGTTCTGCCGTACCGAGCATGACAACAACCGTCCTTAATGCTTTAGAAATCGTGTTGCCGAGCAATGACAACCTTGCAAGGTTTGAAGAAATTGTCAATCCGATGTTTTTGCTAATACAAGCTAATAACACAGAATCGACACACCTTGCGGCTATGAGGGACACTTTGCTCCCAAAATTGATGTCCGGCGAGCTATCCGTTGCCGATCTCGGCGGCGGTAAATGATGATTTACCACAAAGGATTACAATATGTTAGTTAAAGAATCCGAACCTAAAATGAAAAACCCATCTTTACGGATGTATGTCGATGAAAATGGTAACTATAATTTGCGCGAAGACCTTACAAATAACAGCAACCGTTTCTTGTGCCTCACCGGTGTAGTAATGAAGTTGTCTGAACATGATATATTGGAAGAACACCTTAATGAATTGAAACAGCGATATATCGGATCGGCAGATGTTATTCTCCACAGGCGCGAAATAATATCCGGGAAACCGCCATTTGAGGCTCTCAAAGACGAAACCGTACGAGATCGTTTCAATACGAATTTGCTTAAAATAATTACTGATCAAAAGTATGGGGTCATCTCGATAGTGATAGATAAAAAGGCACTCGTTGATAAGTATACCTTACTGAAAGCGTATGATCCCTACGCATTAGCATTAGAATACTTGATGCAGCGTTATCAATACTGGATGCAAGAGTATCTCAGACGACATGGTCAGATATATGGCGATATTATGGCTGAATCCCGAGGTGGCCGCGAGGACAGGATTACCAAAGAAACGTATAGGCTGATGTATGACGGAAAAGGTTATAATGAGCTTGTAGGTGCGGATAGGTTTTTCTCATCGAAAGAGATAAAACTCAGAAAAAAGAAAGACAACATCGCCGGCCTTCAGTTTGTAGATTTGATATCGCATCCTGCGCGAAGGTATATTTTGATGCAGAACAGATTAGCTGATAACATTAAGACTACATCTTTCGAGCAAAAAGTTGTTGATGTGCTTGTAAAATCTAAGTTTCGCCGGCAAAATGGCATTATTGAGGGATACGGCACAGTATTTTTCCCAAAGTAAAACGGCTCGCAAAGCGAGCCGTACCGAGTGCAAGCACTCCACCTCCAAGTTTCCTTGGATTGGTTCTAATGTATCACATTTTAAGGTTTTTGTAAAGAATATTTTCAATGATAAGTCCATTTTTTCTGCCATATATAATCCATATATAAAGTATTGAAAGGGAGTGCGTGGTACTCGGAAAAGGCAACAGTGAGCGGGTGGTGTATTTCGATGCTCGGACAAAAATCCATTTGCTGAACTACCTCGACAATCGTGACGATACCAACCCGGCACTGTTTGTATCACTGACATTACCCCGAGAACGGTTGCTGATAGGCGGAGTGGAAACAAGGCTCCGCGATATCGGTAAACGAGCGGATATCCAGAAAGTACACCCGCACAAGTTCCGACGAACGCTCGCTACGCGAGCTATTGACAAGGGAATGCCCATAGAGCAAGTACAGCGTTTACTTGGTCATGTAAAAATAGATACGACCATGCACTACGCGATGGTCAATCAGGCGAATGTTAAGAATTCGCATAGAAAATTTATAGGATAGGAGACGGAATACATGAATGGAATGAGCCGCGCAAGGCTCGGCGATGTATGCAACATAAAATACGGTAAAGACCATAAGCACCTTGAGGATGGCAAAATTCCAGTCTATGGCTCTGGTGGTATTATGCGTTATGTTGACACAGCTTTATATGAAAAAAAGTCGGTGCTTATTCCGCGCAAAGGCTCATTGAATAATCTTTACTTTGTGGAAACCCCGTTCTGGTCTGTTGACACACTATTTTATACCGAAAATAGACGAAACAATAACAACGCCTGAGTTTCTTTTTTACCAACTAAAAACACTTGACTTAGCAGGAATGAATGTAGGCACTGCTGTTCCAAGTCTAACAACGGCAGTTCTTAACGAAGTTGAGGTTGTTTTACCTCCACTTTTCGAGCAAAAAGAAATCGGGAGTACTCTGCGGGTGTTGGATGATAAAATAGCTTGTAATTCAAAGATAAATCATCATTTAGAGCAGATGGCACAGGCGATTTTCAAGTCGTGGTTCATGGACTTCGAGCCGTTCGGCGGGGTTCAGCCAACAAACTGGACTACAGGCGAAATTAGCGATATTGCCTCTGATATTGTTTGCGGTAAAACGCCCTCAACAAAAGTTAGCTACTATTTCGGTGATGCCATACCATTTATTACAATTCCTGATATGCACGGCATAGTGTATGTCACCTCCACGGAACGGTCTTTGTCAGAAGCAGGTGCTAAATCTCAAAGTAGTAAGACTGTGCCCCCAAATAGTGTTTGCATTAGCTGTATCGCAACAGCAGGGCTTGTTGCAATTACTTCTGTACCAAGCCAAACGAACCAACAAATAAATACCGTCGTTTGCAAGGATGGAATCAGCCCATACTTTGTATATCTCACGATGGTCGGAATGTCTGACCATATCAAGATGCTTGGGTCGAGCGGCAGTGCTACTAACAATCTTAACAAAGGACAGTTTTCTAAAATCGAGTTGCCAATCCCTGAAAGCGATGTTATGAGCGAATTTAATTCTCTCGTTGAACCGCTGTTTGAGGGAATAAAACTCAATCAGCAAGAAAATGCCCGTCTTGCAGAAACCCGCGACACCCTGCTACCCCGGTTGATGTCCGGCGAGCTATCCGTTGCCGACCTCGGCGGTGGTAAATGATGATTTACCATTTCTCCTGCTGTAATAAAAACTAATTTTACGAAAGGCAGGAGAACGAAATGAAGGATAAACTTGTAACCGCGATTCAAGCAAGCATGGCGTCGATGCTAAGTATGGCGCAACTGGAGGAACTACGGAGAGTGCTGACACACAATTTCCACGATGTGGAAATAACGGAGCGAAAATCACCTGAACTACATGATGTCTCAGAGAACGGAGGGTTGCTCGAAGTGTTTATAGCCGCAAAACGAGTAGAAGGTTGTTCTGAAAAATCATTGAAATATTATGATTCGACCATCCGTGCGATGCTCGACACAGTAGGAAAGCCCTTGCGAGAAATCAATACGGACGACTTGCGAGGGTATCTTGCGGAATATCAAAGGGAGCGCAACTCCAGCAAGGTAACGATTGATAATATGCGCCGCATTTTTAGCAGCTTCTTCGGATGGTTGGAGGACGAGGATTACATCCTTAAAAGCCCTGTGCGACGCATACGCAAAATAAAAACAGATAAAACCATTAAAGATACATTTTCTGATGAGGGATTAGAATTACTCCGTGATGCCTGTGAGGAAGTCAGAGACTTGGCGATAATTGACATACTCGCTTCAACTGGAATCCGTGTCGGCGAATTGGTGCAATTAAACCGTGAGGATATAAATTTCCACGAACGGGAGTGCGTGGTACTCGGAAAAGGCAACAGCGAGCGTGTGGTGTATTTCGATGCTCGCACAAAAATCCATTTGTCAAATTATCTCGACAACCGAACCGACGATAACCCTGCGCTTTTCGTATCATTGACCATGCCCCACGAGCGATTACTTATAGGTGGTATAGAGACTCGGCTTCGGGAAATCGGAAATAAAGCGGATATGCAGAAGGTACACCCACACAAATTCCGTCGCACACTTGCGACACGCGCTATTGATAAAGGTATGCCTATTGAGCAAGTGCAGCGATTACTCGGTCATGTCAGGATAGATACGACCATGCACTATGCGATGGTCAATCAGACGAATGTAAAAAATTCGCATAGGAAGTTTATTGGATAAGTAAAAGTTTGATGTATAGCTTTGTATTATCAGAATTTTAGTTGTTTAGGTAAAAAACAAGTGGGAGGGTTATCGCTTGAAGCTGGAGAAGAATATTATGATTGATTTTAATGCGCCGCTTTTACCCAATGACACCGAAAAGCAGACCGTTGGTTGTCGTCACTCGAATCCGGATATATGCGGTTCAAACAGTTTGATGAATGTTTGCGCATTTGCTCGAAGCGACGGTATGTGTACAAAGCCATCTACAGCGTGGAAAAAGCAATATATTAGGCTTTTGAAAGGTGACTAAGGAATGAGAACAAGATTGTTAAATGAAATGTGTATTTCTATAACTGATTGTCCACATTCTACTCCAAAGTGGACAGATGAAGGAAAATTAGTTATTCGGAATCAGTACATAAAAAATGGACGGCTCGATTTATCGAACCCATCATTTACAGACGGGGAGAACTTTGAATACCGTTGTAGGCGAGCAAAACCTATGCCTGGTGATATAATAATTACACGCGAAGCGCCAATGGGTGAGGTTTGTATTATTCCTGATGGTGTAGAATGTTGCCTTGGTCAACGGATGGTGTTATTAAAACCTGACCCACAGAGGTGTGACAATCGTTTTTTATTATACGCTTTAATGTCAAGCTCTGTTCAACACCAAATTTCTTGGAGTGAAGGAACAGGTACTACAGTAAGTAATTTGAGAATCCCCCACCTTGAAAACTTGCGAATACCTGAGTTTCCAATGGACGAGCAAGTTGGCATAGGAACTACCTTAGCTGCAATAGATGAAAAAATATCTATATCTACAGCGATAAATCATCATTTACCGCCGTCGAGGTCGGCAACGGACAACTCGCCGGACATCAGGCGAGGCAAAAGGGCATCACGCAGAGCGGCGAGACTGCGACATTCATCACGATTGTTCTCTATTGCGGATAGAATCGGTACGATTAACTCAACAAAATCAGCTAAAATACCATCAGATGGGATGGCTGTTGGATAGTTCATTATTTGTTGTTTGTCGCCACGCGGCATTTTTGTCCCTTTTGACCCGGCGACCATATAATCGAAGAAAGCATCGCTATACAAGTGGCAGTAGAGGTACGGCTCAAAAACATTACTCTTGGCTTGGAAACACAAAACATCTGCTGAACACCCGCCAACAAAGGAGCAAAATATGATTTTCTTAAAGTATGGGCGGATATTGGATACCAATACATTACCCGGTCGAAACATCGGCGTTAATGCAGTTGTTGGCAAGGATGCGGCATCCAAGAAACCGCCACGATTTGATACCATGTTCTCTGTAGATATGTATGTCTGGCTCGTTAATTCGCTGACAGCAATTCTTTCTGAGCAATATGAGCAGATTTCTGAGAGCGTACCTTCCCGCCAGTCGTCGGGCATTTCCCCGCCGAACGGCTCGAAGTCCACGAACCACGATTTGAAAATCGCCTGCGCCATCTGCTCTAAATGATGATTTATCGCTTTGTTATTTGCAATTTTCGCATCGAGAGCAGAAAGGGTAGCAGCAATTGCAATCTGTAGATCAAGCGGTAAATCTGGAACGTCATACTGCATTATTGCACCCTTGTCACCTCTCGGCATTTTAGTACCCTTAGCTGTTGCGGTAGCATAATCGAAAAAGTTGTCATCCGAGAGCAGATAGTAAAGAAAGCCCGGGTAAACTTTATCATTCGCTCTAAAAACCAGTACATCGTTTGAACAGCCACCTTCTCGGTCAGCAAACCATATTTTCTTAAAATATGGTCGTATATTGGAAACCAACACGTCTTCCGCTTGATAAGCCTGCGTTAGTGATGTATTCGGCAACCCAGCTGAACGTGTTATACCACCTTTGTTTGGTAGCATATTTTCCGTGGAAATGTAGGTATCCAAGTCAAGATCAATTATTGCGACACGCTCATCAGCGAAATCACAAAAGTCAGATAGTTCACGTTTCAAACCCAATCATCCCCCAATCTCTGCCGTATTTCGCCTTTCAGTTCGTGTGAGCATTTAGAGAATCGTTAAAATCCCCCCAAAACTCGCAGAGGTCTGCGAGTTTTGGGTTGTCTCCATTTCTCTCAGCAGTGCTGAGAGTTTCGTCCTCTTTAGATTTCAAAACCAATCGCCCCCAATCTCTGCCGTATTTCGCCTTCCAGTTCATGAGAGCGTTTGAACATTGCTGAAAGCTCGCTCGTCAGCCGTGCCATCTTCTCATCGAAAGGCTCTCCGTCCTCCTCTTGCTCTTCAATACCAACGTACCGCCCCGGTGTCAGTATATAATCCTGTTTCGCGATATCTTCTGTGGAAACAGCGGCGCAAAATCCTTTTACGTCTTCAAGCGTTTCATCGTTGAATGCTCTGAACGTAGCGGCAATCTTCGCAATGTCTTCGTTTGTCATTTCACGCAGGCGGCGATTGACCATTGTTCCCATTTTTCGGGCATCGATGAATAATGTTTTGCCTTTTTGTGTTTTGTTCCGACTGATAAACCAAAGCGACACAGGGATTTGCGTTGTAAAGAATAGTTGCGTAGGCATAGCGATGATACCTTCTACAAGGTCGTCCTCAACTATTTTGCGGCGTATATCGCCCTCGCCGCTGCTCTGTGACGATAGTGAACCGTTAGCAAGAACCATACCGATTTTGCCGTTCGGTGCAAGGTGATGGATCATATGCTGAAGCCATGCGAAGTTTGCGTTACCGGACGGAGGAAGGCCGTATTTCCACCGCTGATCGTTACCCAGCGAGCCATCGTTCCAATCCGACAGATTGAACGGCGGATTGGCGAGGATGAAATCGGCTTTTAAAGTAGGATGCAGGTCGTTGTGGAACGTGTCGGCATTGTAACCGCCGAGATCAGCCTCAATGCCTCGGATAGCAAGATTCATGAGCGCCATCTTACGTGTGGTAGGATTTGCGTCTTGCCCATAAACTGATAAATTGCCGATATTGCCCGAGTGGTTCTTTACGAAG
>Ga0099364_10014505_pt1 | contig 10484 bp, 8 predicted proteins | sample TergutTh196P3_FD_73070 | JGI IMG/M metagenome (GOLD analysis project Ga0099364, IMG submission 73070) | Microcerotermes parvus P3 segment gut microbial communities from Pointe-Noire, Republic of the Congo - Th196 P3 | ecosystem: Host-associated > Arthropoda: Insects > Digestive system > Gut ...
AGGACGAACATTCCTCCGAGAAGTCCTACAAGAAAAACTACAAGAACGAATCGAACCATCCGAAGCCAACGACACTCCTCAATGCCACGATTGTTAAAAAACGACCATCGCAGACATCAAATCGAAAATGATCCTTACCATTGACGGAGCGATGACCGTTATGCGCCGCTATCGGAGGTTTTTTCGGGTGTGGAGCGGTTGTGGGAGGATCGTGCGATTGGTAGTGGCTTTATAGAGGGTGCGTGTAAGAGCATGGTGGGGTTACGATTGAAACAGACAGGAGCGTGTTGGCGGGTACGGAATCTCAATCGTACGTTGTCGTTGTGTGCGTTGCGTTACAGCGACGCGTGGGAAGAGTACTGGCGCACCGCAAACTAATCTGCCTACAGAGCGTGGACGCGCCCACATTCACCTTTGCCGCGAATCTCCGCTTGTTTTTCCGATGAAAAATGCTAAATTTCAAACATGTGATCCCCGACTTGGACGACAACAGTGGAACCGTTGCCCCCCTACCTTGAACTACGCCGCCAAATCGACGAACTCGTTGAAAAATTGACGGAATTGCGGGCTCTGGAAAACGAAGTCGTCCGGCAAATGTTTTCCGACTCGGAACAACCCGAAATCCCCCTGCAATTCGATGACTCGACCAAAACCGTCCGATGGCTCGACAAGTCCTTGAAACTCGGCGGAAAATCGTACCTGTTCATCAAAACACTCTGGAATGCCCCCCGGCACAGAAAAAAAATCGAAAGCCTCGAACAAAGCGTCTGGAAATCAAAAGGACGAAAAAAAAGCCGACAGATTACCGTAAAAACGGCAAAAGGTGTCCGTAAAGTCAACATTTCTTCCCGATTCCTTTCGCAAAATACGTTGAAACTTTTCCTGTTCCGGTTACAAAACCGGCTTCGGTCTGCACAATTTCCGTATAAAATCACCCCCCTCAAAAACAGAATAAGTGCTGAAATCGTCGGATACGGACTAAAATGTACCAAAAATTACATAAAATAACAAGAAAATATACCGTAGAAGGCGAATTCGGGGGGTATAATTAGAATGCCCCATTGTGTCGGCAGTGCGGGTATGTGATTTTAGCACTCCAACCCCCTATGTAGCCATGACTCGTTTAACACTATCCTTTACTTTGTTTGTTTTTATTGCGGCAGTGATTTTATCTGCCCCGTCCGCATCGGCACAGGGAGCTGCGCTCATCCAAGGCGATTATAAGAGGTACGCCCAATTTTTCAAGGCGGACAAGGATCCGAATTTCGCTACGTCTCAATCGTGGAGAGGAGCGTACCAGACCCATCGGTGGGCTGACTATGCCGCCGGGACAGAGTTCAGAAATCCCATACTCGAGGCGCAGACCTTGACGGGTATCTACCTGACTACGCACATAGATGGGCAGTTGGTTCACCAAATTGAGAGTATTATCTTAAACAAGGCTGCTATGGGGTCGCCGCTTGCCGAACAGTTAACCCTAGACCTGATGAGTAGTTACTTCGGCAGAGCTACGGACCCTAGACTCGTCGAAATAAGAGAATCGGCACAGGATGATGACTCGGAATGGCTTTCCGAAATGGAACTTATGAGGATGCAAATGATGAACCGCGATATTGACGTGCAAGTTCGCCGAAGGATCGTCGATGGTGGTAGAATAGCCCGGCAACGTTTGGATGAGGTGCGGTCTACCCTCGCGTTGTACAGATATCACGAGACCGACTGGGAATCCAGGTATTATCACTTGAGGGAAAGGATTAATCTACTGAATGACCTGGCAGGGCATTTCCCCTTCAACTGGGAAACTGGCAGCACAAAGGAAGAGGAGTTACGGGAAAAATTGATGAATGATGAAAGATTGAGGCGGGAAATTGCGCGAGAGGTAAGGGCAGAAGATGCCGCACGGAGAAGCAGCGGTGAAGGTCTTTCAGACTCCGGCATGTCCTATGAGATGGAGCCGTCGTACGACAGCGGAAGTAGCGGTGAGTTTGATGACGACGGCGGCAGCATTAGTTACAGTGCCCCTATGATGCCCATGATGCCCGTGATGCCGACAGCGATGACGGAAGAAGAAGTAGAAGAAGAGGTGAATAAGCGGTTACCTGATAAAGTCGATGAGAAGTTGAAAGAAAACAATGACAAATACAATGCATTCAAGTATATTGTCGGGGTTTATCAGAGTTCCGATTATCACATGGAGGCATTGCAGAGAATTCATCGTTACTATCGGAATGCGGCGAGAGCCGGTGATCCCATTGCCCAGTATCATCTGGCTCTTTTCCTGAAACATTTGGGAGATATTGTGGATCCTTATGCGGAGGAAGGTGAGCATCTCTCCGAAAGCCGGAAGTGGTTGGAAGAAGCCCGACAGAAGGATGTGGCGAGAGAACGTGTGAAAGACCTTGAAAATCACTTCGCCGAGTCTGCCCGGCTTGAGGGGAGAAGAGCGCAGCAATATGATAGGAAACTTAACGCATTGATCAAGGTAGAAGAAGATAAGATCGACATGTACACTGACATTTTGTTACGCGTTCGGGAGAGAATCGCCAGCGGTAGTCGAGGAGGCAGTATGATGGGAGGCGGAGGAATGATGGGAGGAGGCAACATGGGCGGCGGCGGACGTAGCGGCAACAGGAGCCGTAGTAGCGACGACAGCAGTGAGAGCGGCAGTCCCTAGGTCTTGCGTATAAATAACCTTTCAAGTTTCCGTTACTTTTTCAGGCATTGTTAGTTTGACATAGATGCCTCCGTCGTTTCGGCTTGCGCCGGAAGGACAAAGAGACGAGTCCAATCGGCGGAGTTAGTAGCGCACGAACCCTAAACCGTATTCCAAAAAACCATACCGTTTGATATACTGCGCCTGTTTACGGTTTTTAGTGGGATTGGGGGGCATCTATGCAAAAGACTTTTGTTCACTTCGTCATTTTCCTTGCGTTGGGACTTTCTTCGGCACCATCGATGACCGCTTACGCCGACGAAACTTCGGTCAAACCGCCCAATATCGTTATGATTCTCGTCGACGATTTGGGATACGCCGATTTGGGTTGCTTCGGCAATTCAGAAGTCTTCACGCCGCGTCTCGACTCGTTAGCAAGCGGCGGAAAAAAGTTCACGATGTTCCGCTCCAACAGTTCGGTCTGTTCCCCCACTCGTGCAGCATTGATGTCGGGGATGTTTCCCGACCGGTGCGGCGTACCGGGCGTGATCCGCACCCACGCCGATAACTCCTGGGGCTACTTTTCGCAGAATGTTGATACCCTGCCGCAACTCTTGAAAACGGCGGGCTATCATACTGCTCTCGTCGGCAAGTGGCATCTGGGTTTGATATCGCCGAACCTGCCGAATGAACGAGGATTCGATCTGTTTCACGGATTTCTCGGCGATATGATGGACGATTATGACACCCATCTGCGGCACGGAAACAACTATATGCGGCACAATGCAGAAGTCATTACTCCGCAAGGACATGCGACCGACCTGTTCACTGATTGGGCATGTGCCTATATCCGTGATCGTTCAACTAAAACGGAGCCGTTTTTTCTCTATCTGGCATACAATGCTCCACATACACCCATCCAGCCGCCGGAAGACTGGCTCCAAAAGGTACAAGAACGTGCCCCCAACCTCCCGGAAAGACGGGCAAAATTGACAGCGTTGATCGAACACATGGACGATGCTATCGGAAGAGTACTCGACGTTCTCGATGAAACAAAAATCGCTCAAGATACGTTGGTGGTGTTTTCGAGCGACAACGGCGGTGATTTGGGTCCTGGAGCCAACAACGGCAAACTCCGTGCTGGCAAAGGAACAATGTACGAGGGAGGCTTGCGCGTACCGACCATTGTACGTTGGTCGCAATCAATCGAGCCGGATACGGAAACCGCTGTCGACGCGACCACAGCCGATCTGTTTCCGACATTTCTGGAAGCGGCAGGGGTGAAAACTAAACCTCGGCAATCGCTGGACGGAGTCTCTTTGCTCCCTGTTTTCGCGGGTCGGGAATCCGAGATGCCGCAAAGGAATTTTTACTTTGTTCGCCGCGAAGGGGGAGCGCAGTTTGTGGGACTGACGAGTCAGGCAGTGATCTCTCGCGGTTGGAAACTGGTACACAATTCCCCGTTGGGTCCTTTGGAATTGTTCGACTTATCCCATGATCCTTACGAACAAACGAATTTGGTACAGCGCGAGAGGGAGCAGTTTATGAGGATGCATCGGTTATTGCAACTCCAGATTCAGCGCGGCGGTCAAGCGGCTTGGCAGCCGCCGGTTTTGTGATTGACAGCAGGAACGTTCTACAATACAATGGATGTCATGTTGCGACACGGTAATAATTTACCTTTTTCCCTTCGTGTCTCCTTTGTGCCCTTTGAGTCTTTGTGGTTATCCTTTTTTAACCACAAAGGCGCAGAGAACACAAAGATTCACAAAGAAAAAAGTGCAATCATGGGCATTTTACAGTATAGTTCTTTGCGTACTTTGCGGTACATATGGAAATTTAGCGGGTATTACTATCCCGGCGGATAAAAGTTCACAGAGCCCAGAGTGGTAACTCCGATGTGAAGCCGAAAATGCCGTATCTGCCGATATGGGTTCTGTTTGTTCAGCGTTAAAATTTTCCCACCAGGATATTAACCTCAAAACGGTAAAAAATGCAATTCTTTCCCTTTGTTCCCTTTCGTCGCCGGTTGATTCGATGGTATGTCAAACATGCCCGGTCGTTGCCCTGGAGAAATGTCGGTGATCCCTATTACATTTGGGTCAGTGAAATCATGTTACAGCAGACCACCACGCAAACGGTACAAGGTTATTTCGACCGGTTTATCGAAGCGTTTCCCACGATTCAATCCCTCGCCGAAGCGGATTTAGATTCGGTCAATCGGCTCTGGGAAGGACTGGGATACTATCGGCGATGCGCTCTCCTGCACAAAACGGCAAAGGAAATCGTTGCCCGATTCGGCGGCGTGTTTCCCGATAGTTTTGAAGATGTCCGCAACCTGTCCGGCATTGGACGCTATACGGCGGGAGCAATCCTGTCAATAGCGTTCGACCAACGTCTGCCGATTCTCGAAGCCAACACGTTACGTCTTCATGCCCGGCTTTTGGCGATGCAGGGGGATGTTCTGCGCGGTGAGGTCCACGCCCGGCTATGGCAATTTGCCGAAGAGATACTGCCGCGTACCGGTTCGGGACGGTTCAATCAGGCTCTCATGGATTTGGGGAACCTCGTTTGCACAGCAAAGTCTCCGAAATGTACCGAATGTCCGGTGATGCAATTTTGCGAATCGGCAAAACGAGGATGGCAGAACAAAATACCGAGTCCGCAAAGGAAAGAGCCGAAAGAGTACCGTACCGAAGTTGCTCTGCTCGTCCGAAAGAAGGGCAAAACGCTCTTAGTTCGCTCTCCCGAAGGACAGCGTTGGGCGGGACTGTGGGACTTTCCCAGAGCGGAAACGGAAGCAGAATTGCCGTTGACTTTGACGGCGGATACAGAATGGCGAAAACGTCTGATGACATTGACCGGACGTAAATTGATACCGGGTCGGTTGATCTGTTCACTCAAACATTCTGTTACGAAGTATCGGATTACGCTTTTCTTTTTCGAGGGAACGGATGCGGGACGTGTGGACACTGTACCCCTTTGCGAAACTCGTTGGGCAACGACAGCAGAGTTACAGGAATTGCCCCTGAACTCATCGGCACGAAAATTGGTGCAGAGCATTCTACTGCCTTATCAAACTTAATTTTGCTGGATACTACGCGGTGCGGAAAACAAAGCGGCACCCGTTTGTGGTCTATCTGTCCCGGCGGATAAAAGTTCACAGTTCACAGAGCCCGTGACGTAAGCCAGGGAGTCCCTATCTTACGATGCGGGCTCTGTTTGTTCAGCAGTAAAATTCCCCCGCCAGGCGTATGCGCACGAGCGGCGCACCGGCTAAATGGTACTCAATAAGCCTGTTGACTCGCCCTTCGTCGCTGTCCCTCGATGGCTTCCTTGCGGATTTCGTTCCAGAGAGCCGGTGAACCGCTAGCACTGGCACCCTGGCGAGCATTCATCGAGCCGGAACCGCTCAACCGGCTCGAACCGCCGAGTTCCCTGGCACGCTCTTCCAAATAGGCAGAATTCGACAGAAACGCCCTCCGCGCCCCTTCAATATCCCCACGATCACGCAATTCCACCGCACGCTGGTTGTTAAGGTTGCCGATCAGTTCGACGTAATCCTCCATCACAGACTTGTTGGTCGCCGCTCTAACCTGTGCTTCCGAAGAGGAAAATCGAACGTCGGCTTTCGCACTCAAACGATCAACGCTCTTCGTATCGAGATTATCATAGCGAAGCGTTGCCGTTGCCAGTTCTATGGTGCGTCCATCGTCTGTTGCCGGCACCTCGATTTCAATCATCACGAAACGCTCATGGTTGCTGTAAATCTGATTCCAACCGAAGGTAATTTCTTGTCCGTTGATGTTCACGTCCATATTCAACGCACGCACCGGGCGGTTGCCTTCCGGTAATGTAACCACGCACTGGACATCCTGGGCGACCACGGAAAGAGCGGTGTTGAACTCCTTTTGAAAGATCGTAACTATATCTTCCGCTTTTTCGATGAACTTGTGATTGCCGTCGCTTGTCGATGCGAGTCGTGCCATCAGGTCTTCATTGTAATCGGTGCCGAGTCCGAGCGTTGTAACGGAAATCCCTTTGCCGCCGAGCGTTCTGCCGAGTTCCCCTAGTTGTGCCGGTGAACTCGGTCCGACGTTTGCCTGCCCATCGCTGAGCAGGACAACACGGTTAACGCAACCAGTTTCAAAAAACTTTCGGACTTCTTCGGCTCCCTTTTCTACACCCGCATAGATTGCCGTGGTGCCGCCGGGTTGAATGGTGCGGATTTTCCGCTCGATGTCTTCACGATTGCTCACTTTCGTTGCAGGTACCAGCACATCAATGTTGTTGTCGAACGTAACAACGGAGATGATGTCGCGGGAATCCAATCGCCGTATCGCCTGAATGGCGGCTTCCTTGGCACGTTCGATTTTCGTCCCGCTCATGGAACCGGAGCGGTCGATAACAAGGGCAATGTTCAGCGGTGCCCTTTCTTTTTCGGATTGCATTTCAAATCCTTTGACGGCGACCTTGATACTGGTCGTTTGTTTTTTCCCTGCCATCAACACGGGTTGCGGTGTCGAGATGGTGAACTCGCACTGTTTCGCTTCGAGCGGCAACGCTATCAACAGCGCACCTATTGCAAGTAATAGTCTCATAAGCACTCCTTTCATGCTTTGCGGTCTCGTTATTATACGGCGTTTTTTGCCCCTTTGCAAGAGGTTATACTGCGGCACGGCAATAATTTGCCTTTCCCCCTTCGTGTCTCCTTTGTGCTAAAAAAGTTTCACCACAAAGACACGAAGGACACAAGGATTCATAAAGAAGAAAAACGTCCATTTTCATACCGTTTGCAGTATAGACGGAAGGCTTGTTTCACTGGATTCCGGCGTGCGCCTGAAGGACGGATTTTGGCAATCCTGTCAACGGGACTGGCTCACAATCCCAACGCCCGGAAAAAATTGTCCGTGTCGTCCTGCTCAAAAATGTCTTCAGGAGGAGTCAAACGGGAAAATCGCGACTCAGGAATCGGTGCCCCATTCAATTCGACATTGAAAAACGTCTCCTGAAGCACCAATTCCCTCTGTTCGGACTTCTCCGAGTCTCGACGCAAATACCGAATTCTATAAGGAAAATCGTTGTGCCGACCGAGCCAAACTTCGATGTCGCTGGGAAAACCCGGCGGATACTGTCCTTTCTTATTCAGTCCGCCGAACCGGATCAGCAATTCTTTGTGGTGCATCGTCCGTAATGTGCCGATCAGTTTCAACGCCGGCACCGCCTCGTCGCCTTGCAGGGTCTCCTGCGCAGCGGGAGAAAATTCATAAAAACGATGTATCTGCCGCATCATTCCCGCTAGCCCTCCCAAATTACGCACTTCGCTGACCTGACTAAAAAAAATCTCCCGATGCGTCTCTTTAAGCCGCTCTTCCAGTCTTTTCAAGTCGATCACGTAGAACGACTTGGCTCCCTCAACGAAAGTATATCGTTCTACCCGATGCGTTTCTCCATCTTCCGAAGCGTGGCAAACGAGCGTCATCCGGTTGGGTTCGGCATCGTGTGCCGCCGAACTCATCGGAAAATTGATCTCCAAACGAAAGACCGACCGCAAAAAAGAGTTCGGAGCCGCCCGAGACAGCGCTTGTTCGGCGTAATGTCCCCGTGCAGAATATTCTTTGCCGTCCACGAAGGTTTCGACCCGAAGATCACTTTCGATGGTGCGGACTGCCTGCAACATTGTGAGAGAAGCCTGTATGTATTTATCCCCTTCCCCTTGGGCTTGGACGGCTTTTCCTCCGGCGAAACAAACTAACAGTGTTCCGAAAATAAGGGGACATCTCATGAACATTCCGGCAGTGTAACATGTCTCCTTGCGTGCGTCAACAGGAGGACGACACTGTATCATACAAGTTGGTGTTTTGTCTCACACAAAGTCACAAAGGAGTGTGCATTGCCGGACATTCCTTGGTGTGCTTTGTGCCTTTGTGAGAAACAAAATTATCACATCGCTAACTCCCGGTGCTCTTGCCTACCTGGACAGCAATTCAAAATTGTGAACGTTCGTGCCTTTCTCAACGGTAATTTCAAATCCCGATGTGCTGGGTAACTGATATTTTCGCGGCACAAGGTCCTTCGAGTTGTCCATACCGGGAAAAAGAGCCGGATTGAAATTGGGAGCCTCCCTCTCTTCCTCCGTAGGAACCCTGCCGTCAGGAACAAGTTTGTTGAAGGCGATCTGATAAGAGCCCAAAGTGGTTCCCCGTTGAGCCGCCCCGCCGTGCGTCGAAATGCGGTAACGTCCCTCCGAGTCGGTATTGGCAAATCCCATACTCCCCTCAGCGTCCTTCGGGAAAAGCGAGATGGTTACAGCATCAAAGGGTTCGCCATCAAGCGTAACAACACCTTCGACGGCATGAACGTCCAACCCCTTCTGACCACAGCCGGTGCAGACAGAGAGGCAGAGAATGAAAAACAATGGAAGTGAATAAAGTGGTTTCATAGCAATTGTTTGGTGAAAAAGTTTCAATGTAGTGATGTGCAAAGAGCCCGAAGCGTGAGTCACAGAGTCCCTAACTTACGTGATAGGCTCTGTGACTCACACAAATTTAGAGCGATACCGATTCGTTTCCTATTCTTGTGCCGAGCGCGCCCCAAACACCAAACGGCGAGGCACCAGTGCCGCCATAAGAACGCATATTCGGCGGGTCAGGCAAAGGATTGGAGAGCGAGTTCACCGATTCGGTGATAAAGCGGACAGCACCGTCTCCAAACGCAGCATTAACACCGCCTGTGTGATAACTGCTCGCCGTATTGACCGCCTGTGGAGCAGTATTGCCACCCGGACCTGATCGGGAACAGGAGTGGTAATTGGGGGGAAGGACCGTCGCAAATGCGGTAATTCCCTGCTGTGCGTCTGCCCATCGCCGTCCCGGTACTTCGTGTCCTGTTCCGGGAGCGATTGCATTGATGAGCGTTCCATCACCCAGCCTCCAACCCATGCATGTATTGCGGGCAGAAATAGGCGACCCGGCGTTTATATTTATCCCGGCACTTTCTCCCACGCCGATCCCGCCGAGTGAGCGGGATCCCACTGTGTCGCCGTAATCGGCAATGGTTCCCTCGCTGAAAAAGAGCGTATTAGACAGACCATCGGGTACCGAACCAAATCTGAGCGCCCTCCTCGACCCTCCTGTCCAGCCGACGATGATCGCTCCCCGTGTATCCAACGTGTAGTTCGAATAGTTGTCTGCTGAACCAAGATCGTGGGCTCCCATATCACCGAGGCAACCGCGGTAATTCAGCCGCCCCGGACCACTGCCGCCAGGTTTTGCCTCTGTGGGACAAATGAAAGCCTGAAAGGTCGTGGTTGTCCCGTTGGGGACAGGACTCCCGTTAATCGTAACGGTTGCGGCTGTAGAATTCGGTTCCGTTGCAGTGTTTCGGACAATGTTAAGGTGATTCTCAAAGACAGAACCCAGTTCCATGAATGGTGTTATCTGCATAGCCCAACTGAACTGACGACCAAGTCGTCTCGCATTACCGTTGGTGTCCAGCAGTTGTGCTGTTGTTGTTTTTCCAACTTCCCGTCCAATGCTTACGGATTGCTGCGAAAAACTCATCGTTGGTATTTCGTCGTGGACATCGTGGAAATTGTGTACAGAGAGGGCAATTTGCTTGAGTTTGTTGGTGCATTGCATTCTCCTTGCGGCTTCGCGGGCTGCCTGGACGGCAGGCAACAAAAGGGCAATCAACATGCCGATGATTGCGATGACGACGAGAAGTTCGACGAGGGTAAAAGCATTACGGTTTTGACGTAAGTCCTTGTAATTTAAGAGTTTACGTCTGACCCCCCCCCCCCCCCCCCCGGAAAAGAAAAAAGGGGGTTTCT
>Ga0099364_10014506_pt1 | contig 10484 bp, 8 predicted proteins | sample TergutTh196P3_FD_73070 | JGI IMG/M metagenome (GOLD analysis project Ga0099364, IMG submission 73070) | Microcerotermes parvus P3 segment gut microbial communities from Pointe-Noire, Republic of the Congo - Th196 P3 | ecosystem: Host-associated > Arthropoda: Insects > Digestive system > Gut ...
TAGGGCAAAAACCAAAGAAAAAAACAACGGCGGTACGGCGGTATAACGGCCTATGCGCAGGGCAAGCTGCTCCAGCCATATCATGGCGCTAAGTATGGTCTGGTTTTCATGAGGAAGCAAAAAGCCCAGTATTACCCCCAGTACCGAGCCGACAAAGAGTTTTATCCAGATCTTCATTTTGTAATAGTACTTAATTGCAAAGTTCCTTGCAAGGCATCATACTAGGTATAGGATATGAATATTAACATAGACAGCGCCAAAAACTATTTTTCCGAGATGATGGATGAAGTAGTTAAGGGTAACGAATACCTTATTATAAAGCAGGGTAAACCCATTGCCCGGATCATCCCTGTAAAAGAAGATATTCCTTCCAGAGCAGAGATAGTAGAACGGCTTTTTAGCTATCAGACACTTTCATGATCTATGTATTTGACTGCAGTTTTTGCGCGGCGCTCTTTCTGCCCCACGAAAAATCCTCACAGGTAAAGGATATGTTCAGAAAAATAGCAGATAACGAAATCTGTGTCCCTGTTCAGTTCTGGGACGAAATGACAGAACTGTTTTTAACTGCACTAAAAAGGGAACGCTTACGGTATGCCGATGCATTGGAGCTAAACCGGCTTTTAACCATGTATTACTTTAGTACAGAAGTCTCCTTTAGCGGTGATTATACCAGGCAGCTCCTGGATATTGCCGGTCTTTACGGGCTGGGTGCCGGAGAAGCGGCTTACCTTGAACTGGCAATACGCAAAAAGGCTTGTTTGGGCACATTAAACGGCAAATTAAAGATTGCCTGTCATAAGGCCGGAATAGAAACCCTTTTGTAAATCGTATAAAGATTGGTAAAACAGTAGAAAAAAATCCTGGATCGGATTATAATTCCAAAAAGAGGCTATTCATTGGAACAAACGTTTAGGCAAATTTTTGACCCCGCTCCAATCACCAATGCTGAACTTTTCAAAAACTTTTTGGCACGGGAAACCATGTTTGTAGTGGATCACTCCTGCATTATCAACCTGCGTAAAAAAGCTAAATTATTTTCCATAGGCCAGATTGCCGACAGGTTTTATGTACTTTTAAACGGCGCCATTCGAATTTATAAGCCCCGCGACGACGGGGGAAACGATGAACTTGCCCGCTATGCCGCAGGAGAAACCATAGGAGACTTTGAATTTGCCCGTAAAGCGGAGTACGATGCCAATGCAGAGGCAGTAGAAGATTCCATATTGGTAATGTTTCCTGCAATGGGCTTTAGTATGGACGATTTTATCGCAATGGAGCCGTATATTGTTTCCCGGATTCTGCTTAATTCCATTATTATGATGACAGGAAGGATTAAATCTACGCAAAATATACTGCTGGAAAATCTTTCATGGGTAAACGAACTGCACCGCCGGGCATATGAGGATCCCAGTACGGGGTTATGGAAGCAGACTTTTGTAACCGACGAAATTAACCGGATTCTGGAAGAACCAATGGCACTAATCATGCTAAAACCGGATCGCTTTAAGATCCTGGTAGATTCCCGCGGACACGAAGCCGGGGATAATGCAATGGTTAAAATAGCCATGATCCTTAAGACCTTTACCCGTAAAATAGGCCGGGGCTGGGCCATACGTTTTAAAAGCAACGAAACAGGCCTTTTAATCAATAAATGCACCCGGCAAATGGCAGAAAAGGTGGCCAAAGAATTAAATAGTGCCATTTCCGGAATGGAAGCGATTCCCGCACAGGGAGACATTCCTGTTTTTTCCTTTAGCGGAACAATAGCCTGGTCTGTCTGGCCGGAAGACGGTTCCATCTGGGATCCCTTGTTTCAGGGAACCTATTCCATGCTTTTGGATACCTGGAAATCCGGAGGCGGAGGAACAATAAACCATTTTAAAGAGGCAAAAGAAGCTGAGCCGGCAAAAACCGGCCTGGTTGCAAAAGCCGGAACTGTAAAGGCCGGGACTGGAAAGGCCGGGACTGGAAAGGCCGGGACTGGAAAGGCCGGGACTGCTATTTCAAAGGCAAAACCGTGAATGCACTGCCGCCCATTCTAAACCCGGTACTGTTAAATTCTCCTATCTTTTCTGCCATGAGCGAACTGGAATTTAATGCGGTTGCCGCTTTTATGGAAAGACGGGTAGTTAAAAAGGGAGAAACGATCTTTAACGAAGGGGACAGGGGGCAGGATATGTTTATACTCATTTCCGGTTCCTTAAAGGCCTATAAACGCCAGTCCGACGGAACACAACGCTGGATGTTTGATTTTACCCCGGGAAACTTTTTGGGAGAAATGTCGATCATTGCCGATGAACCGCGTTCGGCAACCATTATGGCAAAGGAAGATTCACAGCTTATGGTTCTTCAGGGTATAGATTTTTACCGTATAGTATTTGATCATCCCATGATAGGCATTAAAATGCTTAATTCTATCGGAAAAATTCAGAATATGTGGCTTAATCAGAATTCCAAATATTTACGGGACCTTATTCAGTGGGGCGAAACTGCCCGCCGAAGGGCCATTACAGACGAGCTTACCGGCCTGTATAACAGAAGTTTTTTGGAAGAATCTATAAAGGATCGCTTTAAAACAGGCGCTGTCGGAACCAGGGCCATGTCGCTTATTATGATGGATTTGGACAAGGTTCACGAGATCAATAATAAGTATGGTACTGTTGGAGGAGACAAGGTAATTGTTACCGTAGCAGCGCTTTTAAAAAACATGGGCCGTCCGGGCGATATAGCTGCCCGTCTTGCCGGTGATGAATTTGCCATTTTACTGCCCGATACAGAAGGCAAAAATGCCTTAATCGTAGCAGATAAAATCCGGGAAAAAGTTGCAAACCAGGCAGTAAGCTTATCCCAGCTCAATTCCACCAAAACTGACGATTTACGGATAAATACCAGCATGGGCATTTCCACAGCCCCCAAGGATGCAAAAAATGTACGGGATTTGGTGTATAAAGCCGATATGGCGCTGAAAAAAGCAAAAGAAAATGGCCGAAACAGGGTAGAATTATACGGCGTATAATGTTGACAATGTAGTTTTATCAATTATACAATGATACAATCGTTTAAAAGGAGTAGAACTAATGACGGGGACTATCGGCATAAAGCTTGCCAATGGGGATTTTTTTTCCATCCTGAAAGAAAATTCTGCGGAAACTAAACGCATAGTACTTACAACAGTTCATGATGATCAAAAAAGTGTTCAAATAGACCTTTATAAAAGCATTGTACAAACTATGGCGGATGCTCAGTATATTGGCAGTATTGTTGTAGAAAACATTGCCGCTAAACCCAAAGGCGATCCTTCCATAGAAATGAACCTGTCTTCCGGCACGGACGGCACTGTTTCAGCTACTGCTATAGATTTAGATAACCCATCCAACGAAAATCAGCTTAATGTTTCATTGCAATCCCTGGAAGAAGACAGTATCGAATATCCTGATTTTGAAATGGATGACGAAATGAATGATTTAAACGATACGTCAAAAATTAGCAAAGCAGCCAAACTTGACCACCCGGAAAAGCAAAATACTTTTACCGCACCAAAAGAAAAGAAATGTCCTTTGCAAAAGTTCTGCTGCCAGAAGTTTCCCTGGTTAATAGCTATCATTATTGTTCTTTCACTTTTATTAATTTGCCTGGGAATCTTGTTTTTCAAGATTCATATACAGGGTATGGGGCGGCAAACTGCCGTTTTAGGGAATATCCATAGCTTATTTATGGAAAAGCCATGTATTCCGCTGACATAACGCCGAAAATTCTTTTTACAATCTTTTTCCTGTTTATCTCTTTTGCTTCCTGTGATGCAAGGGGAAATATGGAATTTTCCCGTACCGAAGCGCTGGAAAATCTTAAAAACGGCGAAATTGGGTTTATACTGGCAGCAGATATTTCCAGGGTACATGAGCTGTCCATGGTGGAGCCTTCTGCTCCTTTTTATGCTGCTCTGCTTGTTGGTGCTGCCGGTGATAATCTGCGTTCAGCACGGCTTTTTGAAGCTGCCCTGAGCAGTCCCATACCTAAAGTACGAAGCGAGGCAGCCCGCAGGCTTATTCCCATTTTAGCGCAAGGCAGTGACAAAGAGCAGGCCCAGCGGATACTAGGCCTTATTTCCAGAGACAGAAACCCTGTAGAAGAGATTATCACCCTTAACAGCGCTGCTCTTTATGTACTTGAACGGCACGGGGAAATTCTTTCTTTTAGTGAAGATTCAAACCTTACTCAGGGAAAATCCAATCGTAACAGAACCCGTCCTGTTGAAACCCGGCTCTCCGAAAGAGCCGCAATAGAACTTGATTTGTGGAACAGGGCATTTTTTCTTACTTCTGCTGCAAGATACAGGAGGCAGGACCTCATTACAGAAGAAGAACTGCGATCCTTTCTATTGGATGCTCCGGTAAATGAAGCGTACCGCTGGGGCTACGAAGAACTTCTGCGATCCCCTGCATATACCATACCGGTACTGGAAAGAACTGCTGCTGCAGGCAGAATAGCAGTATCTAGAAGGGCGCATTCAGAAGCGCTGCTTCATTTTACAAATGTACAAAATAGAAACGCTTCCTTGTTTTTTTTCCATACTATTCTGCTTAATGAAATGGGAAGCGCTTATGAAGCCATTGCTTCCAGAAGAGAAGCTGGATTTAGGCATTTTACTGATTGGGAAACTGCCATAAGAACAGGACAAAATAGTCCCATTTCTTTGATTGCCGCTTCGGGTACGCCGGCTCTAAGTACAGCAGAATTAAATTCGGCCCGATATTCCCTTCTTTTTTATGCAGCACGAATTAGACGGCAGCAAAACAGGCATTCCGATGCCAGAGCGCTTTTTACAAGGGCTTTGGCCTTAACTTCCGATCCTGTTCAGCAGGATGCATGCATCTGGAATATTTTAAATTCGGCCTTTTCCGAAAACCCCGACAGCGTAACGGCACTGGTACAAAGTTATGCAGGCCGCTGGCATAATTTCCGTACCTTTGCCGCTATCCTGGAAAGGCTTTCCCTGCATCTTGTTACCAATGGAAAGTGGAACGAAATTATCGATGTATTTTTAGCGCTGCAAAATGGAACAGACGGTCCAAACATTTCCAGATTTGGCTATCTGGCAGGAAGGGCAGTGTCTTTGGGCTATGTATCCGGCCGGAATATGAGTGCCCGCGATTACTTTACCATAGCGATGAATGAACCAAACGGAACCTTTTATTACCGCTCCATGGCAGCTCATTTTGTTGGCAGACCAGTTGTACCTTTACCCAGACAAAGACAAGGTCCCAGAACAGACCGTTTTCCTTTGGGGGATGAACTGGATTTTTATGTCAAGTTTTTTCAGTTCGGCACAGCTTCTTATGCCATGTCTTATGTACGGGAAAATGCCGACCGCTATACAGGCGGAGAAATGCGCACCATAGCAGGAACTTTTGCCGCATCTGGCTCTTATTTGGAATCCATACAGATAATGGGTCTGTATATGCGCCGCCCCGGCTATGAAATGGAAAGGTCGGATTTGCAGCTGTTTTATCCCAGAGCCTTTATCCCGCTAATCGAAAGACAGTCCCGTGCCCATAATATTCACCCGGCAATTTATTTTGGCCTGGTACGGACAGAAAGTGCATTTATGCCGGCAATAGCCTCTCATGCAGGAGCAGTGGGACTGTCCCAGATAATGCCTGCAACCGGCAGGGAAGTGGCATCCAGAATAGCCAGAAGAGGCGGCCCCGACTATGCAGCTGACGGAACCATAGACCTTACCAATCCGGAAATAAATGTCCACATGGGAGCGGTATACCTTAGTGATTTAATAAGCAGTATGGAAAACCCCATGCTGGCATTAATGGGCTATAACGGCGGATCGGCGCGTATAAACCGTCTGCGCCGGGCCTCCCCAAATCTCCCTGCCGACCTGTTCCTGGAAACCGTTGCCATTAACGAAACCAGAGATTACGGCAAACGGGTAATGACCGCCGCCGCTGCATACGCCTATTTTTATTACAATATGCCCATGCATGAAATAGTGTATAGTGCGTTTAGGTAAACCTGGCTTCCCTTCCTGCCGATAATACTACTGTATACAAACACCAAAAGCAGGAGAGGGGAATTTTGCCTAAAAATCTGGAATTTTTAGTTACTTTAATTAAAAAAGACGACTATAAAGTACATATTGCATCATTAATGGCCGCTTTTGTGTGTATAATAGCGGGTATTCTAATTGCTCTATCCATTGGGGCTTCCCTTTTTGGTTGGAGTTTTATTAATACTGCTCCCGGCGACTTATTTACCGGGGCTTATGGGTTTTTGGCCTTTTTTATTCCTCTATACCTGTTCTGGGCAGCCTGGCTTTTGTATAATTCGAACTTTGACCGCGGCAGGATATTTGTCTTTGCTGTTGCCCTGGTTCCCTTTCTTACCCTTGGCTTGGGCTTTACCCTGGTAAGGGATTTTGAAGTTTATCGCAGGGAATTTGCTTTTGTTGATCTTTTGGGCCAATTTGGCCTGGGTTTGGCAGTTATTTCCATTTTTATACTTGAATGTGTTGGGATTTTAGTTGCTCGAAAAGTATTGTTTACAGGCGATAAGCAAGTACAGCTCCAGGTAAGGGTTCAGGATATAGTACCGTCCAGCATAGCTGTACCGTCCAGCATAGCTGTACCGTCCAGCACAGCTGTACTGGAGAGCCCGGCTGATGCAGCCGCTGCCAATCCTCAGCAGCAGGATCCTTCGGCACCAGATCCGGATCCCCCGGAAAATATTTACAAACTTCCCGATTGGCAGCCCTTAAAGAGTTCTTTAGCATTTGAAGAAATAAATAAAAAAGATAAGGTACTGGTTCTGGATAGTTCTGTATTTTCTCCCTACTCTCAGCTGCAGGAACAGGAAGATAAACCGCCTGTTCCTATAGATCAGCAATCTTTTGAAGCTCCTCCGTCTATCCAGGCGAATTATTCCAAAACGGATATTGACCATTGGCCCAATCCCTATGTTGAGAATAATCAGGAAAATAATCAGGAGAACAATCAGGAAACTCAGGAAGAATTTTCTTCCGTAGAATCAGTTTCTGAAGAAACACCTTCCGAAGAATTGCCCGAAGAGTTACCCGAAGAATTACCGGAAGAATTATCCATGGAAGAATTTTTGTTTCAGGATCTTTCCGAAGCTTCCATAGAATTACCATCCGAAGAATTACCATCCGAAACTCCGGAAGAATTCCCTCCCGAAGCCTTCGCTGAAACTGAAATTCCGTTTCCTTTACCGGCAGCAAAAAAAAAACTAATCAATCATAAAAATTCATATTTTGTACCGGTGGACGGTATACTAAATCATTATCCGGACGGTCAGTACTGGATTGTAGATGAAGAAACCCATCGTGAAGCCAGCATACTACAGGATACGCTTAGTGAGTTTAATATACAGGCAGAAATTACCGGGATTAGAAAGGGGCCGGTAATAACGATGTTCGAAATACTGCCTGCTCCCGGAGTAAAGCTTTCAAAAATTGTCAATTTACAGGACAATATAGCTCTTAGGCTTGCCGCTTCCAGCGTACGCATTGTTGCTCCCATTCCCGGCAAGCATGCTGTAGGTATTGAAGTACCCAATAAAAAACGTAACATTGTATCGTTTAGAGAAATTATTGAAGGAGAATTGAATCATAAAAAAGAAGGCCGTAAAAACGAGATTCCTGTTATTCTGGGAAAAGGTATTACCGGAGAAGCAGTTACTGTAGATCTTTGTCAAATGCCCCACCTTCTTATTGCCGGTTCTACCGGATCGGGTAAGTCTGTCTGTGTTAATTCGATGATTCTTTCGATCCTGTATCAGCTTCCTCCCTCAGATTGCCGGCTTATTATGATCGATCCAAAAATTGTAGAACTTAAACTGTACAACGATATACCTCATCTTTTAACGCCGGTAATAACCGAACCCAAGCGGGCTTTCCAGGCTTTGCAGTACTGTATCTATGAAATGGAACGGCGTTATGCCTGTCTTGATTCCATGGGGGTACGGGACATTAGAAGTTATAACCGCCGGATTAAGGAAAGAAGTATTGCTGCAATGCATATGCCGTATATAGTGGTAATTATCGATGAGTTTGCAGACCTTATGGCAACTACCGGAAAAGAACTGGAATCCACCCTGGCCCGGCTTGCGGCAATGAGCCGTGCTGTAGGTATACACCTGGTACTGGCAACCCAACGGCCTTCCATCGATGTAATTACCGGCCTTATTAAAGCAAATATTCCCAGCCGTATTGCCTTCATGGTAGCAAGTAAAATGGACAGCCGTATCATTATAGATATGGTAGGCGCAGAAAAATTACTTGGTAAAGGCGATATGCTGTATGCCGGACCTGTCGAACCATTCCCAATCCGTATGCAGGGTGCTTATATATCCGAAGAAGAAGTGGAAAGGGTAGTTGAGTATGTTAAAACTCTGGGCGAACCGGAATATATTGACGACGAAATATTCTTTGAAGAAGAAGAAGATCTGGGGCCATCGATTTTTTCTGACGGCGACGATCCTTTATACGAAAAAGCTCTGGAAGTAGTATTCCAGCAGGGAAAAGCCAGTGCAAGCTTTATCCAGCGCCGCCTTAAAATTGGTTATAACCGTGCTGCCCGCTTGGTAGAAGAAATGGAACAGCGCGGAGTAGTTGGACCTGCCCAGGGTTCCAGGCCAAGAGAATTGCTGCGCGCAGGATAGTGTTGTTGTACTATAATCCAATCCGGATTATAGTGATACTATGACAAGAATATTTTTTATTCTGTACGCTCTTGCCGCTTTTTCATTCATGTTATTTTCTTGTGCCAGCAGAGGCAGTCCAGGGGCATCTGAATCTCCGGACCTATCTCTTGCAAGGTCTTCATCTGCAGGATTTGATACCTCGTTAGAATATTCCGGGGAAACCAGCCGAACAAGAACATCCGAAAACATCCAGGATAACCGCATGATTAGTTATACGGTATTTTTGGAATTATCGGTTAAAAATTCCGACGAAACAAGAGAATTGCTTAACGAACAAATAGAACATCATAATGGATTTATTGTAAGGATAACTGATAATGCCATAACGGCCAGGATACCATCAGAACAAATGGAAAACTATCTGGCTTATGCAAGAACTCTTGGCGAAGTTAGAAACGAAACAAAAACCGGAACCGATATTACCGATCAATATCGTGACAATGTTATTAGACTGGAAAATTTACAAACGGTCCGCACCAGATATTTAGAATTATTGGAAAGAGCAGAGTCAGTAAGTGATATTTTAGGCATAGAAAGAGAGCTGGAGCGTGTAAATACACAAATTGACATAATGGAAGGAAGAATACGCCATGCAGAATTAAGCGTAGCTTATTCAAATATAACAGTAAGATTTTCCGAGAGAGCAAGACCAGGCCCAATCGGGTGGATTTTCTATGGATTATACCAGGGAATAAAATGGCTTTTTATTTGGGATTAGGCGCTTGATATTATGGTCGAAACCGGAAAGGCTCTTCCTATGGGAGCCACTCTTACGGGAACGGGAGTAAACTTTTCCCTTTTTTCCCGAAATGCAGAAGAAGTTATCCTGGTATTATTTGACAGCGCCGAAATAGACAGTCCTTACAAAGAAATAAAACTTGACAGTAAAAAAAATAAAAGCGGAGATATATGGCATTGTTTTATTAACGGCTTAAGCGAAGGGGCCTGTTACCTGTACCGGGTAAACGGTCCCTATCTTCCCCAGGAAGGGCTGCGCTTTAATCCCAACAAGGGCTTAATCGATCCCTATGCAAAGGCCCTTACCAGTTTATATGGATGGGATATGGATGCCTCTCTTGGCTATAATAGTGAGGATCCAAAAAAAGATCTTTCATTTTCCCGTGAAAATAATCTTACTAATCAGCCCCGCTGTATTGTCATAAATGATGAATTTGACTGGCAGGGAGATAAACCTTTAAACTATCCCCTGCGCTTTAGCATATTGTATGAAACCCATGTCAAAGGGCTTTCCATTAATCCCAATTCCAAAGCTATACCGTCCAGCGAAGCTGTACATAGGGGAAGCTATCTGGGCGTTATAGAAAAAATTCCGTATTTTAAGGAATTGGGTATAACCAGCCTTGAATTCCTGCCTATCCAGGAATTTAACGAAATGGAATATCCCAGACTTAATATGCGAACCAGAGAGCTTTTGGTAAATTATTGGGGATATTCTACGGCAGCTTTTTTTGCTCCCAAGGGATCATATTCTTACGATTCCAATCCCGGTGCTCAGGTACGGGAATTTAAAACCATGGTACGGGAACTTCATAAAGCAGGCCTGGAAGTTATCCTGGACATTGTATTTAATCACACTGCCGAAGGAAACGAAATGGGGCCGACTTTTTCCTTCAGGGGTCTTGATAATCAAATTTATTATATTCTTAACGAAAACCGCCGTTACTATCAGAATTATTCGGGCTGCGGCAATACGATGAATTGTAATCATCCTGTCGTACGGCAGTTTATTA
>Ga0099364_10014507_pt1 | contig 10484 bp, 8 predicted proteins | sample TergutTh196P3_FD_73070 | JGI IMG/M metagenome (GOLD analysis project Ga0099364, IMG submission 73070) | Microcerotermes parvus P3 segment gut microbial communities from Pointe-Noire, Republic of the Congo - Th196 P3 | ecosystem: Host-associated > Arthropoda: Insects > Digestive system > Gut ...
TCGGGGCAAACCGACTGCTTGCCTTTCATAACAGCAACTTTGATGTTGGTTTTCTTTTTAATATCCCGCGCTTCATGAATGAACTGAACCATTTGCTGATGAACATTTGTGACAATAACAACTTTTTTATTTTGCCGAGACGCAATATCAAGTGCCGGTGACAACGCGCTGAGCGTTTTTCCGGTACCGCAGGCACCTTCAAAAAGCACAAATTCCCCTTTTTCAAGAGCCGTTGCTATCTGCTGCATTGCATCTTCTTGATTCGGATAGCAACTTTTTTTTGTAAAATATTTCATGAAGCCTGAAACCGGCTGATTTGGTTCCATAATGATGCCGTTTTGAATTGAAATGAAATAAAAATACAACTGTTTCATTTTATATATAACGGACTGTATTTGAGACCGTGTTTGAAATTGTATTTGAAACTATATTTGAAACCGTGTTTGGAAAACAATTTGCTGCCAATGATCATTTTTTTAACACCTTTTGTGTTTTTTTCATAATAATTTGTTTGCTGCCGTTTTGATCGAGGCGGAACACAATGATTTCAACGTCCGTGTTGGCAGAAAAACCATAGTTGTTGGATGTGGCGGTTTCGTTGTCAACAGACGTTAAAACGCTGGAATGTGTTGTATTGTAGCTGTCATTTCCCGTCAAAATCAAAATTTCCCCCGAAGACCAATAACCATCCATGAGCGTCCCTGCGTTGTTTTTTTGGTATTGGCTGTTCTTTTTGTCTGCCGCCAGATGTTCATAAGAAACACAAACATCTCCGAAAATCATCTCGCCGCCCGATCCCGGAAAACCTTTGTAAGCATTGCCTTTTCCAACCAGCTGAACAGAAACAGATTCCAACAAAATCGGCGGACCCCCTGCGTGTCTCAAAACAAGAATATTATCCTGAAAACGAGTAGAGTCCGCATATCTGCTGCCGCCCGAAAAACTTTCAACGCGAATAATAGGAGATGAGGAATCAGAAATGCCAAACTCAAACATAGGAGAAATATAAAAAAATAAAAACCCTGCTGCCAAAACAGTCAAAGCTAAAATCAAAAGAACAGAAGTCAGTGAACTGATGCCTTTATCGGATTTCAGGAACGAAACATTCATGACAACAATTAAAAAATGAAAGACAGTTAAATGTTTTTATTTTTTTAAAAACGGTATTTTTAAATATTACATGTTTACTGCTTTTTATTTTTGATTAATAATATAATAGGAAAAATGCTAAAAATGTATAAGTGGCGGACAATAATTCATTGTTTTACAATCATTTCGATAATTCATTGTTTTACAATCATTTCGATAAATTGATGATGTACTTTTTGACCATCTTAATAGACTTGATTTTTAAGAAACCCATTTTTCAAAGTCGTTTTTTGTGCAAAGCTATGCTTCCTTAAAATACATTTTATTCAGTCGGCTTATTTCTTCAGGAATAAAGGGCATATTTGCACGTTTTGTTGCGTGGCGATGAATTTCAACAAGAGGACTGCCATCTTCTACAACCAACACAAATTTTATGTTTTGGCGGGAAAAGTCAATCGTTTCATTCATTAATTTCAAGACAAACAATAAACTTTCAGTGCATTTTAAGAGGATTTCGTGTTTGCTGCTGCTTTTGCTTTTTAATTTGAAGTTGGAGGAACAGTGCGGACATTTGACAGCCTGCTCATTAAAATTAAATGTACCGCCCTTAAACTCAAACAAATAATAGATTTCATCTTCATGACCAATATACCATGCGTCACACGAATGAGGATTTCCGGTACAAGATAAAATTTCTTTCTCCATCTTTATCAATGCTTCAAGATTGACAGCTTTGGATTGAGATGTGACAAGGCACGCGCCGGATTCGCCTTTGGAGAGTTCCGACATTGCTTTACCGTAGTCTCCCGATACATATGAATTATAGAGGTAGTGCATGATATCACCCATGCAGCGTGTCGCGAACGATCTCTAATTCTTTAAACGGTTCGGCTAATTTTTTATAAATTTTTTCTAAATCATCCCCGCCGACATCGGTAATGGTTGCATAATTACCGTTTAATTCGGTCAGGTAAAATTTACATTTATCAAAAACACCGTGTTTTTGAGAATAAACCTCGATGGATTCCAAAAAATACGGGCTGTGGGTTGTCAAAAGAACCGTCAGATCAAACTCTTTTTGAAGCAAAACAAGAATTTCCGCAAAAATCAGCTGCCATTTCGGATGCAAATGAACTTCCGGCTCGTCGAGAATCAGCACGCCTTTTTCCAAATGACCATTTTCAAGCAAACGCTTTAAAATTGCAAACGTTTTCAGCCCCGTTGATAAATTTGAAACATTGAAAGACGCAGAAAAACCGTTCTCTCTAAAACCGATTTTGGATATGGAATCGGTGAAATCACCGTATGCGGCTTCATTTATTTTTTGAATGATGCTGCCGAGTTTTTTCTCTTTTAAGATTTCATCAATGAGAGTAATATCCGATTTTAACAACAATTTTCGCAGAAGTAAATCTCTGTGGCTCTTTCTTCCAAAAGAACGAATTTCGTCCTCAAAAAAATGACCGTTGTCATCCAAATCATCCAAAATAAAAGGCGTATCAATATACAAAGCCTCTTCGTTTATGTTATAATCCTTTGAAAAACGGATACACTCGTTGTTTTGAAATGAGATGTGTATATTTTTATCCTTATCCGTTAGCTGAATGTTACAAGTATTCGAAAGATCAATATGATTAATTTGGGAATTAAATTCATTTTTAAAATGTCGACTAATGAGTCTTTGTTGGAAAAAATCTTCGTTTATTGTAAGAATTTCATGCAAATTGGATGCAAGCTCTTTTATGGATTTTTCGTCCATTACTTTAAAATGGCGGGCGACCTCCGTATCATCAAAAATGCTTAAATCCGTTTCTTGATCACCCAATTCATCCAACACTGTCTTATGAATCTCTTCGACGGTACTGGTAGAAGGCATTTCATTGATTTTTTGAGTCATAGATTTTATAGGATGCAGATTGGGAAGATTGTGCTGTCCAAAAAAATGCCCTATTCTCTTTCCAATCTCATGCTTACGCTCATATGCCAATTTAGAAGAGGAATTATAAAATGAATAATAGATGGAGAATAATGTTTTACTGATCGTGCTTTTTCCGGAGTTGTTTTCTCCCGCAATAACAGTAATACCGTTAAATTCAATACTTGCTTCCTTGATTTTTGCAATATTGGTTACGGTAAGTTTCATTTATAATTCTCCATGAGTTAAATCACAATAACGATTTAGCCACAAGAATTATTAAAAACATTTGATTTGAAAAAAAACGAAGGGTATAAATACATGAAATGAAAACCGCCGTCGGCAGAGAATGAGTTCAATTTCGTGTTTACTGTTTCGTATTTTCATTCTGATAAATGCCGTTATACAATTGACCCACATCTGTTCCAAGCCTGAAAAAAAGCAGCTGCATAATTCGTGCATCCTTCTTCAAATCAAACCCTGCCGGATTATGAACAATCATTAAACATTCACTGCGCCCGCTGTAGCCGGCGTCCCAAACCGCCGTTCCAAGAACAACGCCGCTTCGAATTAAGCTGGAACGATGCAATGCAATGGCACCGATGTCTTTTGGAATATGAACGGTTTCGTTTAAGACAACAGAGTAAATTCCGGGATTCAGATGAATCCAGCCGTTTTCTGAAAAAGGCAGCAATTTTTTTTCTGATGTTTTGCGGTCCCTGTTATCAAAATCAGCCGCGCCGGCTCCAAAAAGAGCATAAACCTCGGAGACGGTCATTTCAAAACCGTTTGGCTGCGTTTGTGTTTTCAAGTCGATATAATTTTCAACAAGCGGCGGATTTTTCAAAATTAATTCTCGAATTTCGGTGTCGGATAAGAAGGACATTTTGGATCTCTTTTTGGTTTTTGGGTCATACATCATGATTTTGATGTTTTTTATTCAATGTGTCAAAAATGGTCCGTTGTTTTATTTAGAATTATTCGGAACCGGGAATCTCTTTTCTCTCTTCCGGTTTTTCAATATTTTCGCCCGTAAAAATATTTACAATGGTCAGGTCATCTTTTGACTTATTTGATCTGGCAGCCCGTCTTTTTTGGCGTCTGCTTTTTGGAGCCTCATCCTTTTTTTCAGGCTCGGATTCCGAAGAAGGCTCAACACTTTCGTTTTCTTCATTTTCTTCAACAGCAATTTTTTCTTCAGCAGCAATTTTTTCTTCAGCAGCAATTTTTTCATCTGCTTTTGTTTGTTCAGCTTCTGCTTCTGTTTCTTTTTCAGCTTTTGTTTTTTCAGCAGCCTTTTTCGGCTTTCTCACAGTCTCTTTTTCATTGCGGATGCTTTTTAATTTCTCGTATGATTCGGTTTTTGAAAGAATTTTTTCTTTATTCTTATAATCTGCCAATTCAAAATCATCTCCGGTCGCCACACGAATGCTTCCGCAGGATGTTTTGCCTTCAATGCGGGACGTTTCGTGAATCACAGCCGATTTTGCCGAAATTTTGCCGATAATACTCACATTCTTTCCGACAATTAATTTGCCGGAGGACTGAATCTCTCCTCTGAATTTTGTGCCTTCCGCCAGCCAAACATCGCCCCTGGATCTTAAAAATCCGACATAAGTCATATCGGGACCGCCTTCAAAACGGGAACAATAAAGGTTTTCATCAATTCTGCAATTTTTTCCGACAACGGCGTTTTCGGGAATGTTAAAGACGCCTTTGGAAATTTTAGCACCAACGGGAATAATGAAAAAGCCGCCGTGGTTTAAAATGTCGGAAATATTGGCTTCTTTTAATTTTTCGATATCAATTTCATCATCCAAAAACAATTCATTTAAAGCCTTATCAATTTCTTCATTTGTTTTGCCGATACCGATGAGTTCACGAATATACAAGAAGATAAAAACCATAATTGGGAGCTGGTTTCTCACCACGACCCATCCTTTTGATAAAAAGCCGCCGTTGAGTTTTACGTTTTTGCCGATATCCAAATCGCCCTCGACAACGATTTTGCCATTGACAACGGTAAACTCACTCAAATAGGCGTCACCGCCGCAGTTCACATTTTTTTCAAATCTGCACCACACATCCGCACGGATGTCACCGTTAGATTCGACTTCCTCCTCCATGATGACGCTCTCGCCGGTCATCAAAAACCCAACGTAAAGCCTGCGCTGAATGGATGCGTGATGTCCGATAATCATGTTGGATTGTGTAAAAATAGCCTCTTTTTCAATGACAGCATTATCAGGAATGATAAGTGTTGCTAAAAATTTTTCAGAAATAATGTCAGCCCCAAAAGTGTTATGAATAGAATAATAAAAGACTGATTTATAATTTATTGTTTTTTGTTGATTTCTATTATATGCAATTATTTCATTCAAATATTTTTAAATTAAAGGACTTATTCTTCATCATTCTCAATTCCGTTTCGAACAACGACTGCCGGTCCCGTTTGGCTGTATAAAATCTCCTGCGGCGACAAAACGAGCTGACCGGTTGCAAGCAGCCGATCGTCTTTGTCAGTAATGAGCACTTCTTCTTTAGCTCGGATTTCCGGGTCAATCGAAATGACGTGTTTTGAAAAAGCCGTTTTCCCTTTTGAGACAAACGAAGCCGCCTGATCTTCTACAACAACACGCATTGCCGGTGCTTTTAAATACCGGTGGAGTCGGGCAGCCCCCTCCATGCTCAATGTAAAAAAACCATCTTTAGCACGCACTGTTGCAATTCTTTTTCCGCCCGACAGCACTTGTCGAATACGTTTTGTTTTTGAAAGCAAAAATGTTGACTGATCATCAAAGAGAGCCGCACCGCAGCCCTTTCCGAATTGATAATCCGCCATCACTCGGACGCGTTTTAATCTCATTTCAGGCGTTGACGGAACGTTTGACATAACTCTCTATTCGTTTTCACCTTTAAATTTATTTCGCAGAAAGGTATATTTTGAAATGCTGTCTTTATTCATGTCATTCATTTGTTTGATGATATTTATGTCAGATATTCTCGTTTTATGGGACAAACCCCTTTTATGGGATCGTTTATTTCAAGAATACGGCATGTTCTCCTCATCCGCACTGCCGGACGCTCTTCTCTCCTCTTATTTGCCGCCGACAAAGCTGATTCTTATTCCGGCAGGATTTATGTCCGACGTATATACAGCCGCTGCCGCTTCTTTTGCAAAAGAAAAAGTCGTCGGCAAACTCATCCGATTTGTTGAAAACGGCGGCAGCCTTTTGGTTTTTTCTCCAAAAATAAATGAGCCCGTATCATTTTCATGGCTGAATCTCCCGATAACATTTGTTCCCCAAAATGCTGTGTTGAAAAAAAAGACACATCTTTTGGATCAAGATTCCTTTTTCTGTGACGGCTGGTTCCAAAATATGGATGAAAGCTGCGCCATTTCAGAATTTGATGAGAGCTGCGCCATTGCAAAATCTGATGAAAGCTGCGCCATTGCAAAATCTGATGAAATTTACACCATTACGGAATCTGATGACAAGGGACGTCCGATTCATCTGGAAATTCAAAAAGAAGGCGAAGAAAAGGGAAAAATCATTTTGTCTTCCATTCATGAATTTTTATCCAAGTCCTATTTTTTGTCTTTGTTAAACGGTCCCAAAGTAAAGATATAAATGCAACAAAACCAACATCAATAATAGAAATTATACAAGACAGGGTCAGTTGAATATGAGTGCAAATAAATCCATTCGAGTTCTTGATAAAGATACGATTAATAAAATAGCGGCAGGCGAAGTTGTAGAGCGGCCTGCATCTGTTGTCAAAGAATTGGTTGACAATGCACTGGACGCCGGTGCGGCGAATATCCGAATCGAATTAAAAGACAGCGGCAAAAAATTGATTTCTGTGCGTGACGACGGTTCCGGCATGTCGCGCGAAAATTTGGTTTTATCGCCCGTTAAGCATGCGACAAGCAAAATTACTTCCCTTTCTGACTTAGAAAAGGTCTTGACGATGGGTTTTCGAGGAGAAGCTCTTGCAGCCATCAGTTCCGTTTCTCGGTTTGAAATCATTACAAAAAGAAAAGAAGATGCAGGCGGGCTTCGATTATACTTAGAAGACGGCAAAAAAACAATTTCAGACGTCGGGGCGCCGGACGGAACAACAGTCACGGTTTCAGATTTGTTTTACAATACACCTGCCCGCTTAAAATTTTTGAAAAGCGACGCCACAGAATTGTCGCACATTGCTTCAATTATCAGTGATTTAATCTTAGCCGACCCGCATATCTCCTTTACGTTAATCAACAACGGAAAAACTATTCTTTCAAGCTCTTCTTCGGATTTGTTCAATTCGGTTGTTGATATTTTAGGTCATGACGCCGCCCGCCAAATGATACCGATTCCGACACGTGCTTCACAGTCCGATGCAAAAGCCTGTGACGAAATTCAAAAGATTCTTGCAGACTCCGAAATTCAAATCGATGGTTTTATTTCCAAGCCCTCTTTTACAAAAACAGCAGCAGATCATTTATTTTTCATCGTCAATAATCGTCCGGTCACATCCAAAGAACTGATTAAAGCAGTACGCCTCGGCTATTATACAAAAATTCCAAACAACCAATATCCTGCGGCTGTTCTTCATATCACCATCCCCCCAAAAGAAGTGGATGTAAATGTTCATCCCCGAAAAATCGAAGTGCGTTTCAGGGACGAAAAAAGGCTCATCCGCATCATTACAGAAATTATTGAAGCCACACTTCGTTTGAATGAATTGGCTTTCCAAGTCACATCCGACGGCGTTAAGAAAATCATCGACAGACCCTTTTCGGATTTTGGCCAAAAAGGCAAAATCGATAATGCGGGCGACTCCGAAAAGGATGCCGACACGCCGTCAAAATCCAAAAAAGATGTTGATATGCCCTCAGACCCCAAAAAAGATGTTGATATGCCGTCAAAATCAAAAGGGGATGCCGATGTCGCAAAATCAAAATCCGAAAAAGGCATTGATTTTACGCAGCCAAAAACAGGAAACGAAGCAGTTTTGGCTCAGGAAAATTCTTCCGGTTATCCTGATTTTAAAACGGGCGCCGGTTCAAAATTCGGTTATACGGCGCCGCCGAAAGATACAGAAAAGAGACTAAAAGAAACAGAAAGATTGCTTTTCGCATCTCAAAAATCTCCCGAAAAAAATGCCCGCCCTTCTGAAATCAGTTTGCTTGACGACATTCGGATTGTCGGTCAAATTTCCAACCTTTATATTTTGGCGGAAAAAGACAGCGGTCTTTTAATCATTGATCAGCACGCCGCCCACGAGCGTATTTTTTATGATCTTTTGAAAGAGAAAGAAAACGTTTCCGTTCAGGAATTGATTTCTCCGGCGGTGGTGACGCTTTCTCCGAAAGAAAAAGTCCTCATGGAAGAGTACATCCCCTATTTGGAAGAAGCCGGTTTTGGAATTTCCGAATTTGGAGACTATTCTTATGCCATCAGTTTCGTTCCGATTGTTTTTGGAAAAATGGAAGACATTTCAACCATTCACGAATTTATCGATGATTTACTGTCTTTTGGCAAAATCAAAGATGAGTCCGGAGCAAGGGAAACGATTGCCAAAAGAACCGCCTGCCGTGCAGCGATTAAAGCCGGCGCCTGCTGCAATCACGCTCAAATCGAAGAACTCATCCGGCAATTAAAGTGTACAAAAAATCCTTATTCTTGTCCTCATGGACGTCCGACAATATTGATCTTTTCGCGAAAAGAACTTGAAAAAATGTTTGAACGCATTTGATAAAAAAACAAAAAAACAAAAATCAAATGATGATTCATAAAATTTTTAAAAAATGAAAAATGTGACTGAAAAATTTCAGTCACAAAAAAAATAAAAGAAGAAGAGGAGAATCTTCTTCATCGTTTTTTAGTTGTCAAACTCCCTGTCGCCTCTTACTCTCCTGTATACAAAAATGATGACGGCAATGAAGAACAACAAAATAAACCAAGTCCAGCTGATCCTTATTATCTCAGGAATGTCGGAAGTTGGAATGGCGGGTTCGGGGTCTTCCTCTACACGGGGCTGCTGCTGTGCCGGTTCGTTGGTGAGCGGAACAATGGTTGCTTGACCGAAACCTGAACCAGGACCGCGGACGATTTCTTTGTAGTCAGGAACACCGTTGCCGTCCAAATCCTCAGCCCATACAGCGTAGACATCATACTGTAAACCTGACAAGACTGCGATGTCGGCCGCGGTAAGGTTCACGCGTGTCACGAAGAAAATTGCATTCTCTTGTGCTTGGGTGGTCACCAGTGCCTCGGCGCTGAGACTCCATCCGATCCAAACTGCATCCGTCCGTGTCATAGTGCCTGCATCTGCGAGGGTATACGATATACGTGACAGTTTTCCGGGTTCTGCTGCGGGGACCGACCCGCCGTCATGACCGTTGCCATCGTAGAATATGGTGTATGTTGCCTCCTTGTAGTCGGGTGTGCCGTCACCGTTAAGATCCACCGCCCATACAGCATAGACTCTGTATATAGCACCGGTCAAGCCCGCAATCTCAGAATCAGTAAGATTCACTTTAGTTTCAAAAGTAATTGCATTTTCTTGTGCTTGGGTCGTCACCAGCGTCTCGGCGCCGAGACTCCAGCCAATCCAAACTGCGTTGGTTCTAGTAAAAGTGGCGCTTGCTGCCAAGGGGTATTCGATATCAGCCAATCTACCGGGCTCGTTTGCTTGAGTACCGCTGCCGGCGTTTGCATCATAACTCACAGTGTATGTACCCTCTCTGTAATCGGGTGTGCCGTCACCGTTGAGATCTTCTGCCCATACAGCGTAGAGATCATACGGAGAACCTAACAAAGCTGTGATGTCAACCGTGGTGAGGGTCACACTCGTCACGAAGGTAATTGCGTCCTCTTGTGTCTGAGTTGTCACCAATTGTTCGGAAGTGCGGCTCCAGCCGATCCAAACAGCATCCGTCAACGTCATAGTGCCTGCACCTGCAGGAGTATATGTTATGCCTGGAAGTTTGCCGGATTCTGCTGCGGGGACAGACCCGCCGTCAAAGCCGTTGCCGTCGTAGGAGATAGTATACGTTGTTTCTTTGTAGTCGGGTGTGCCGTCACCGTTGAGGTCTTCTGCCCATACGGCGTGGAGATCATACGGAGAACCTAACAAAGCTGTGATGTCAACCGTGGTGAGGGTCACACTCGTCACGAAGGTAATTGCGTCCTCTTGTGTCTGAGTCGTCACCAATTGTTCGGAAGTGCGGCTCCAGCCGATCCAAACAGCATCCGTCAACGTCATAGTACCTGCGCCCGCCGGAGTATACGTTACGCCCGGAAGTTTGCCGGGCTCTGCTGCGGGGACAGACCCACCGTCAAAGCCGTTGCCATCGTAGGAGATAGTATATGTTGTTTCCTTGTAGTCGGGTGTACCGTCACCATTGAGGTCTTCTGCCCATACGGCGTGGAGATCATACGGAGAACCTAACAAAGCGGTGATGTCAGATACAGTGAGGGTCACACTC
>Ga0099364_10014508_pt1 | contig 10482 bp, 8 predicted proteins | sample TergutTh196P3_FD_73070 | JGI IMG/M metagenome (GOLD analysis project Ga0099364, IMG submission 73070) | Microcerotermes parvus P3 segment gut microbial communities from Pointe-Noire, Republic of the Congo - Th196 P3 | ecosystem: Host-associated > Arthropoda: Insects > Digestive system > Gut ...
AACGCCAACGTCACAAAAATCATCGTCAACGCTCTGCATCACTTCCTCAAAACAAAAAAATTGCCTTCACTGGCGCAAGCAATCAAAAATTCGGCTGAATAGTTACGAATGTTGAAATTTGTTCTGATCAAGACAACGGCCAGCTTCTTACGAAAGAAGAAGCCAGACAAGCATTGCTCAAAATGTTTGAAGCAATGGATACTCATGAAGAGATTGAAGATATGGCCAAAATTGATGAAGATATTGAGATGAAAAGAAGGGAAATACTTGAAACAATGGAGGGTAAAGAAGAGGCGGAACAGGCTCTATTCAAATTGGACGAGGAATATAACAAGCGAGCTAGGAAAGTGTTTTTTGGAATTGATCTTGACGATGATGTTGATTTCGAAACCTGGCAGGAGTCTTTTTCAGAGAACTTGCCACCAATCAAAGAAGAAGGTGACTATAAAATTATCGACAATCACGAATACAATCACAAAGAATTTATAACCCCATATCTGAATTGGAAAGATAAAGATGTAGAAGACATTGAAGGCTACGGATGTAATTTAAAAGAAGGATTATTTGAATCAATTGGAGGCAATGAATATAGTTACAGTGCATGGTATGGTCGTTTTACCAAAGATGAAAATGGCGAGTGGGTAGCAGAAATTATGTCAAGAGAATATGGTGACCGAATGCCATAAGAATTGTAACATCGAATGTGAAGAGTGCCCGCGATTCGTATTTTACAGCACTTGGTGATGCTTCGGATACGTTTGACGGTATCTTGACCGGCGCGGTGGATTCGTATTATAATACGATGCTGGAGGCACGGATCACGCGGTCGGAGTCGCACTTTGATGCTTCGCAGACGAGATACAATGCCTTGGAGTCGGCGATGAACGATTACAGCCTTGCAGCGTTCGACGCGGCGAAAACTGCCACACGATCCTGATTTTGCGTCGAATTCCTTGTGGAATGCCGGATGTGCGGGGCTTGGCGGTTTTACGCTACTGTAATACACACAAAACAGGAAAACCACACAAGTTGTCACCGTTTCATTTTACCAATCACCGCTTCGGCGGCAAGTTGACCTGATTGTGAGCAACTTGGAATGCCGACGCCATCGAACACGTTGCCGGCCAGCGCGATGTCAGGCACACCGGCCGCGAGTTCGGTGACTTCGGCAATCAATTCCTGATGCCCGATGTGATATTGCGGCATGGTGCGTGGCCAGTGCGAAACGACCTCCAGTTCCGGCTCACCGTCAATTTGCAACAGTTGGTTCATCTCCCGTTTGATAACCGGCAGCAGGTCGACGTCGGGCATGTCGGCCATGTCCGGTGCCCTTGCCCCGCCGGCGAAAATACGGATCAGCAGTTTGTCGCCCGGGGCGCGATGTTCGTATTTCATACTGCTGAAACTTCCGGCCAAAATCGGGCTGTTTTCGATTTTGGGCACAACGAAACCCATCCCGGTGATCTTGCGTTTCATTTGTGAACGGTCAAACGCAAAGGTCGCAATGGCCGTGCCCGAATGCTCGATTTTTCCGAGCAATTCGCCGATCCGCCTGTGTGTCGGTAGCAACAACCGTGCCGTTTCATACGACGGCAATGCGAAAATCACCGAGTCAAAGTATTCGGCATTGCCGTGTTGATCGGTCAACCGCCATAACGCTTTGCCCGTTTCATCGGTCCATCGTTCCAGCGTTTCGGCGCGGCGGTTGAGTTGCACGGCATCCGGCGGCAACTTTGCGGCCAACGTGTCGGTGATATGTGAAAGTCCCTGCCGTAGCGTCACGAACATGCTGTATCTGGCTCCGCTTTCACTCGCCTGCGATTTGACTTGTGTGTTGCTCCGCATCTGGCGTCGCATGGCACGAATCAAACTGCCGTGCTGCCGCTCCATTTCGCGGAACCGCGGGAGTGTCGCCATGAGACTCAGTTTGTCCATGTCGGCGGCATACACCCCGCTGACCAACGGTTCGACAAGTCGCTCATAGACCTCGCAGCCAAGCCGCCGCCGGACAAACGAAGCCAGTGTCTCGTCCGCGTCCGATTGCGATTTCGGAATCACGTATTCCATTGCCGCCCGTAATTTTCCGAGCGGCGAAAGAATCGGCGTCACGGCAAGCGGCCACATTTTCGACGGGGCCATCATCAAAAACCCGTCCGGCAACAGGTACAGATTGTTCTTCCGCACCACATACGTCCGCCGATACGCCGGGTTCGTTTGCACCAGTTCACCGCCCAGCCCCAATTCGCGGCACAGGTCAAGTCCCCACGGAACGGTCGTGATGAAATTGTCGGCACTCTGTTCGATTTGATATCCCTGCGTGTGTAGCGTCGCCAGCACCCCGCCGGTCCGGTCGCGCTGATCCCAAACGCGCAACGTCACGTCCGGACGCAGTTGATGCAAACGATACGCCGCCGAAAGCCCCGATATCCCGGCCCCCAGTACGGCCGTTGTTTTTGATGATGTCATTGAAGTAATTCCGTGATCCGCTCGCGAAACCAGGTTGTTTTTGCCAACTCCGATTTTGGGATATTCTGCCGTTGCACAAGGTGTTTGCAACAGGAGTTCATCGGCAATGACTTGTAAAAGGTTTCAAAATCATCGCTCTTGATGTTTTCGTGAACAACAACCGCCTGCTCTTTATTTTCTTTCTCGTTTCTGAACCGGTTTCGCAAAGGTGCCTGAGACTTGGCGTCGTATTCCGGTTCCCTGAAATAAGGATAACTGCTCCTGTCTTGCGTCAAATCAATAATGAAGCTGTCTTTTTCACGGTTTTTCGCTTCCGTCAGGTCGGCAATGTATTTTTCCCGATCGAAAGAGGTACGCCTGTTTCGATGGTATTCCGCCAGATTGTCCGGGTGGTACAAATAATTTTCGATGCTGTAATACCGTAACACATGCAGTCTGGGATAAGCCGTCCTGATCTGTTCAATATCGTTGTCGGTCAGGAAGTCGCGGTCAACAATTCCAAAAAACTGCGGATCAGTCCGAACTTTGTGATAGACCTGGTTCCTGTTGTTGGCGGGTACAAAAATCGTTCCCGGCAGATCGAGCATCGCGTAATAATCACGATCCGTGTTTTCAACAAAAACGATGCGTCTGTCCCTGAACAGTGACGACAAAAGCTCCTTGCTGACGGCGATTTCGTAAATATCGGGATTGTCTTTGGGGTCCGGCACCAGTGTTTTCGGCAGGTCGAAATCGTAATTGTCGAAATCAATGATGCAGGCGATCCCGCTTTGCTTGGCGTATTCGATAAACCCAAGCGAGTGACTGGCCGTCCATAATTGACAGTTTTCGGGAATCCAATTCTCCGTGATTTCCTTCAACAGACGAAATTGCAACGACGTGTTCAGGTGCAAATCAATTTCATCAATGAAATAAATCGTGTCCTGGAACACGTCCTTGCGATTCATAAAATTGATGAGGATATTGAATACTTCCTTTTCGCCCGCACTGAGGCAGTTGTAAGGAAACTGTGATTTTCCTTTCTTGAAAGTGATCTTCGCGGTTTCATCGTCAAATGGTGGAATAAATTCAATCAATTCAAGCCGTAAGCCCGACGTATGATCGAAAACCCTGGCGAACGCTGCATTGATTGGTTGAATATATTTTTCCCGGATGGTGTCAACATGTTTTTCGTAGGAATGAAAAACATCCTGGAAGATGATACCGGCAATTCTCTCAATATCGTTTTCAAAACGTTCATCGCGATCAATAAAGAAACGCGGCCTGTCCCAGTCAACGTCTTTTTCAAATTCGTATTTGAGTTTGCTGCCTTGCCCCAATGCTGTCCGGGTCAGTCGGGGAACCTGCCGCAAACTGGTGCGGCCGTAAAACGGGTTGGTACTCGTGATCGTATTCTCATAATAGACGATGTCCTTTCCTGTGGTCGTGCCGTAAGGATACGTTTTGTCACTGGCAAGACGAATGGTTTCACCGGATTGAAACCCGATCTCCAAATGAACGGGTTGCGACGGGATTTTTCTGTAATAATCCCAGAAATCGGCGGCAACATCCCTTTTGGCCACATCGGCACAAAACCCGAAGGCATCAAACAGCGAAGACTTGCCCGAAGCGTTGGTCCCGATGAGTAAAACGAGTTTTGACGTTTCGGGAATGTTTTCTATGGTCAGATCGGTGAACCGTTTGAAATTTTGCAGGTGAATCGTTTTGATTTTCATGGTATTCCTTTTACGCCAAATTTTCCTTTGTCACTTTGCCGAGTTTCAGTTCACCGCCGACGATGACCGCGCAGGCACGGCCGGTCAGTTCCGTGTTCAGCCAGGGTGAATTTTTGCTCTTGGAGACCAATTCCGATTCGCTCACCGTCCAGCGGCAGTCCGGGTCGATCACCGTCACGTCGGCGTCCGCTCCGACTGCCAGCGTTCCCTTGGGCAGGCCGAGTATCTTCGCCGGGTTTGTTGACATTTTTTCCACCAGTTGCGGCCAATTGATAAGTCCCGGCTTGACGAGCCGGGTCACCAGGACTCCGAGTGCCGTTTCCATCCCGACGATTCCAAACGGTGCCATGTCAATCGCCTGCATTTTCTTTTCGATGGAGTGCGGCGCATGATCGGTCGCGATGGCGTCAATTGTCCCGTCACGCAGTCCTTCAAGACATGCGTCAACATGCTTACGGCTTCGTAGCGGCGGGTTCATCTTGAAATTGGAATTGAACGAAGTCAGGCACTCGTCCGTCAGCGTCAGGTGGTGCGGTGTCACTTCGGCGGTAACACGCACACCGCGTTCTTTGGCCCGACGCACTGCCTGGACCGCCCCTTCGGTTGAAAGGTGCATAACGTGCAAACGTCCACCGCTTAATTCGGCCAGCGCAATATCGCGTGCGACCATGACGTCTTCCGCCGCTGCCGGCATTCCGCGAAGCCCAAGCACCATCGACACCTTGCCCTCGTGCATGACGCCACCCTGAGTCAACGGCGACGATTCGGCATGATTCAACACCGGTTTGTCGAACATAAGACAATATTCAAACGCCCGCCGCATCAGTTCCGAGTCACTCACCGGCGCACCGTCGTCGCTACACGCCACCGCACCGGCCTCGAACAACAGCCCCAGTTCGGCCAGTTCTTTGCCTTCGCGGTTTTTGCTGATGCAGCACATCGCAAACACGTTGCACTGGTTGGCGCGGGCGGCATACTGCTTGACCAGTTCCAGCGTACCGGGCGAATCCAGCGGCGGTTCCGTGTTCGGGCAGCACACAACCGAAGTAAAACCACCATGGATGGCCGCGCGTGTTCCCGATTCGATTGTCTCGTCCTCTTCCCGCCCCGGCTCGCGGAGATGAACGTGCATGTCGATCAGTCCCGACACAACAATCTTGCCTTGCGCGTTGAGTACGGGATCACCCTGTTGCGGCAAAACGCCGATCCCGTCGATTTTGCCGTTGGCAATCCGCAAACTGGTCACCTGGTCAAGATTCTGGCTCGGGTCAATGACACGGCCGCCTTTGATAAAAAGTATGGACATGGGGGTAATATGCTCTGTTGGACGTAGCGATTTGAATACGGGAATTGATGTGAAAATTCTCGTTCGAGAATGGCCAACAGTTTTCATTTTACCATATCCCGCCTTTTTGCAAATGATGATACTTGCTCGAAAATAGATAAAGCCATCCCACCCCCTTCAAAATGACGCAGCGTCTTGTATAATTATACGTTTTATGCAGATGTCCGAAGTGTAACCCCTTGTGTTCGCGGAAGTTGCATAATCGAGCAGTTTTTAACAGGCAAGGTTGATAAAAATGCCAAAAATGAAGACTCACAAAGGTGCCAAAAAGCGGTTTATCGTTTCGGCCACCGGAAAAGTGAAACACAAACACTGTGGTACAGGCCACTTGGCTTGGCGTAAAACGACCAAACAGCGTCGCCAGCTTCGCGGCAGTGCGATCGTCAACACCGTTGAAGCCAAACGGGTGATTGAAGTTCTCCGACCGGGGAAATAAGGAAAATCACGGTTTTACGACATTGCCGTAACGTAAAACCAGTGTGATGTTTCAGTGAAACATTGAATGACACACATGAATAAACCGGCACGACGAAACGGGCGGGAGTAAACGCCGCAAGTTTTCCCAAACGACGCGGGGCCTTGGTTTTCGTCAGAACTCAACAGAAATCAGGTACAGAAAGCAAAAACAATGAGAGTCAAAAGTGGTGTTGCGCGCCGCCGGAGTAAAAACCGGTTGTTCAAACGCGCCAAGGGATTTCGGGGCGGTCGTGGAAAACTGCTCCGCACGGTGAAGGAAACGATCATTCGCGCGGAAGCGTTCGCAACGCGCGACCGCCGCGTGAGGAAACGCGATTTCCGCAAACTCTGGATTACCCGTATCAGTGCCGCCGTCAAGATGCGCGACCTCCGTTACAGCGAGTTTATCCACGGCTTGAAACTGGCCAACGTCACACTCGACCGCAAATCGCTGTCACAAATGGCCATCCAGGACCCCGCCGCGTTCGACGCCGTCTGCGATTTGGTGAAAAAGGCACTCGGGAAGTAAGGGATAGCCGAAACTTGAACTTATGTTATCCAAATGGGACCATCCGTCCATCAGAGCCGCGACGGTCACGGAGCGGTTATTCCGCTTGATGACTCTCGCGGCTCTGATTAACGATTGCGGTTGTTTTTGCGTCCCGGATATTCTACTCCACCTGAATTTCCAACACGCCGCCGGATACGCCGGGTTGCAACTTGACGTCAAGCCGCAGGGATGGCGTTTCAACGGAATCGAACTTTACCGTATTGTACCGGTCTTTGACAACACCGAACGCGTCGTCTGTCTTGACCGGCACCCACTTGTCACCATCCCTGTACGAAAGCGACCAGCTTGCCGGGATGCGACATCCGCCGCCGCGCGGTTCGTCGTCGAACCAATAGACGCGGAACGTCGAAAGCTGTTGCGGCGAGTCGAAGTGCAATTCGAGCCATTCGTTCGTGCCCAGGTGGTTCCACCAGGTCAAACGCGGGAGGTCATGGTCGTTCGAGTTTTTCGGCTCCAGGCCGTCAAACACCGCCTGAACCGAATCGTTCGGATAACAGTACGAAGCCTTCACGATGGTCAATTCCTGCATCGTCAGCGGATCGCTTTCGCCGAACATCGTCGCGGGGTCGAGTTCGCGGTACAGTAACCCGTCCCACTCCGTGTCGCTCCACACGGGATCGTCCGCCTTGGGCTTGCGCGGCAAACCGTCCTGTTTCACCCAGACGTCCATGCCGGTCAGTTCGCGGTGTGCCCAGGCGTAATACGGAATCGCAACGAGTTCCCTGCCCTCGACGTCCTGACACTTGATGATATTGACGCCGCCGAGCAAATCAGGCTTCCACTCGACCTGAAAATCCTGCTCTTTCGCCAGTGTCAGGTTCGCGAAATCCACATCTGGGTTGTCACATTTCTCGAAGCAATACACGAGCGGCCCCCGCTGCAACGCAACACGCCCGTTGTCGTTCTTGATCTTCGGGTTAGCGACCATGCGTTTGACCGGCATGGCAAACCCAATATTTTGAACAAACTTTTCCCCCCATTTCACTGTAATGGGAGCTATGTAGCCGAAGCCATATTGCTGATCGTGCCCCCAGTTGGGGACTCTGAAATGCATGGCGAACTTCTCTGCGGCATTTTCATTGGGCACGGATTCAAAAGTAAACTTCAGTTTGCCGTCCCAGGGGTAATCCGTTTCCTGCTTAATGGTTACGACGCCATCAGGCAGTTCGATTGTCGCCGTGCTGCTGATGTATTGATTGACAATGATCGTGTTTCCTTGTGTTGCATAGAGATAACCGGGAATCGACGGAATAAAACGCACAACATTCGTCGGGCAGCACGCACAATCAAAGAATGGTTGTCGACCGTAATTGCCCTTGCTGGAAAGCGGGTTCGGGTAAAAGAATAAATTTCCTTCCAGTGCGTAACCGGGCAACACGCCATTGTAAAGCACCCGCTCAACAATGTCGATGTCGGTAAAATCTCCAGGGCCATACCTTCTGCGGGCTCTTGGCGGCAAATCTTCTGCCCGTACCTCAACGATACGTTCTGTCTCCACCCTGCCATGACGCATCAGGTACATCCGTTGTGCCCACAGTGCCAGTCCGATTTGGGCGCAGGTTTCGCAATACGCGGTGTCGTTCGGCATTTCGTAATCGTCGCCGAAGGCTTCGCCCGCGTGACGCGCCCCGATGCCACCGGTGATGTACATCTTGTGCCGCACGACACTGTCCCAGAGTTTGCCCACGGCATGGATGAGTGCTTCGTCGCCGGTTTTCGCGGCGATGTCGGTCATGCCCGCGTACAAATACATTGCCCGTACCGCGTGGCCGACCACTTCGTCCTGCTCGCGCACCGGCTTGTGATCCTGCTGGTAAATGCCTTGCAGCCTGTTTGTCCGCTTCGACTGGTCGCCGCGAATATCGATGAAAAATTTGGAAAGTGTCAGGTATTTTTCCTTGCCGGTCAGGTCGTACAACTTGACCAACGCCAGTTCGATTTCCTCATGCCCCGGCACTTCGCGTTTTTTGCCCTCTTCGTAACCGAAGGTGTCGATGACGTGATCAATCGCCTTTTCGACCACGTCGAGCAGGACGGTCTTGCCGGTTGCCTGTTTGTACGCGACCGCCGCTTCGGTCAGATGTCCGAGGCAGTATAACTCGTGCATGACCGGCGTGTTCGACCATTTTTTGTCCGGCTCCTTCAGTGTGTAGTACGAATTGAGATACCCGTTCTCCCGTTGCGCGGCGGCGATCCAGTGGATGACCTTGTCCGCTGCGGCCTCAAGTTCGGGATCGGGATGCGCCGCCAGTGAATACGCGGTGCCTTCGAGCAGCTTGTAAACGTCGGAGTCGTTGAAATAAATGCCGCGAAACTCACCGTCCATCAGCCCGGCAGCCTTCGCGAAATTGTCGAACCGTCCTGTGTCCTCGCACCACTTGTAGTTGTGCGGAATCGAAACCGTCCGGTTCGTTTCCAGTCGCGGTTTCCAAAACGTGTCCTCCAGCTTGACGTCGGTAAAAGGCACGGCTTTCATTGGGTTCTTCGGCACGCTGTCCTGTGCCGAAACGGTGATTGCAAATCCCAGCAGTAGTGCTGATACGCAAATCAGGTGCTTTATCATCGTGATTATCTCCCGTAAAAAGTGTTATTGTTCAAAGAGTGAAAAGGTTCTGTACTGGCTGTGAATCGCCACTGTTCCATGTTACCCCGGAGTGAAGTAAAAATCAAGAATATGTCCGTACACGACGTTGTGCCGGGTGTAGTAAAAAATTCTGGCAGTTCAGTTTGGTGAATTTCAGTACATTTTCCATTGGTCGCCGTAGAGGTTGGCGCAGAGTAAGAACTCGTTATGGATCAGAAAGACAAGCCACTTGGTGCCTGTATTTTTGTGTCGGCGGCCTGGCTGGGCAAAGGTCGAAAAACATTTCGGCGTGGTCTCGTTGGCAACGATCTCATGAATCTTTGTGTTCAAACCACCGCGACGATCGCCAATGAATGAAATAATGAAATATTGTCAAAAAACGTAATGGTATCAACATCAAAGCTCGTCGGTTTTTCACAAATTTTCCGTACCATATTAGGCCAAACCTGAAGCATCTGGCTTTTCCATGGTCATCAAGAACGCAAAACAATAGCCGGAATCGCGGTGGCAACACCTTTTCCGGTCGCTCCCATCGCATTCCCGACATTGTTTGTAACCCGCCAAATCGGGATTTTGGAGACACTATTTTTCCTTGATGACGATATTCCGGTAGGCGACCGGGCCGTGATTGCCTTGCAGCATGAGCGGACCTTCGGCGTGTTCTTTGCCGGTGATTCCGCCGCCGGTTGAACCGCCGGGGACTTCAACGTCTTCCTGAACGATCTGGCCATTGAGCGTGATTTTCACGAATTTCGCGTTGGCGATTTTATTGCCTGCAGCGTCAATACGCGGGGCAGCGAAATCGATGACGAATTTTTGCCATTTGCCAGGTTCCAAAGCGGCGTTCACTTTGGGGGCGGCGGCACTGTAAATTGCCCCGACATCCCCCTGACCCATACGGCCCCGTTTGCCCCAGCCATCGGCGACTTGCACTTCATATTCGCCCATCAGGTAAATACCGCTGTTGGAACCTTTTGACACCATAAATTCGATTTCGACGATGCAATCGCCGAATGTCTGTTCGGTGTAGAGATCGACGCCGCGTTGTTTCTCATCCTGACCCCAATTCGGGCCGGACAAGTTGATCAAAACGCCGTCCGAATCACCTTCCGGGAAAGGCAGACAGATCAACGCCTGGGGGTTGTCGCTTGGCATTCCGGCCGTACCGTGCGAAGCGACCCAAAAACACCGGGCGTTGGGATCAGTCACTTTCCAACCGTTAAGATTTTTGCCGTTGAAAGGTTTGACTTCCGATTGCGCAAAAACGCACATCGCAGTCAAAGCAAAAACCACAAGAACACTGCAAGTGAGAATCAATTTTTTCATCATTTTACTCCTCGGTAAA
>Ga0099364_10014509_pt1 | contig 10482 bp, 13 predicted proteins | sample TergutTh196P3_FD_73070 | JGI IMG/M metagenome (GOLD analysis project Ga0099364, IMG submission 73070) | Microcerotermes parvus P3 segment gut microbial communities from Pointe-Noire, Republic of the Congo - Th196 P3 | ecosystem: Host-associated > Arthropoda: Insects > Digestive system > Gut ...
CGAAACGGTATAGTTTCAGGATGAATTTGTCCGCGCCTTTGCTTACGACGTAGATATCGGATTCAGCGCCGGACGAAGGCAGTTGTTGAACTATGCTGTAATCCCTGAATTTTTGTAATCCGATGGAAGCGGTAACGGGGGAGACGGGCTCGCGCGCGGTCTCCTGCGTTTTTTGTGAGCCCTTCTCCCGAACGGTTTCCGCCGCGCTGCTTTTCGTTTCTCTGACGGTCGTGTTTGAGTTCATTCCAAAGACCTGCTTTCAGGATTTTGTCAAAACAGCGTATTATAATAAAAACAATAAATCTGTTGTATATGCAACGGAAAAGAGAGGTTTTTTGAAAAAAATTTCCAATTACAGATTCAGCCACAAAGCGGGGCGAACGCCGCCGCTGCCGTATAATACATTGTTGCCATAGAGGATGATTCTGCCGACATTGCTGACATAGGCGGCAGCATCACTGCTGTAACCGGGTGGTCGCAGCCACCACCACCAGGCCATATCGTTGGCGTTAATGGCTATTCGCGAGGGATCATATTGGTCGTCTATATAATATTCGTTTTTCGGATTTTTATTTTTCAACTGTCCGCTGTCACCAAAGTATTTTACTACCTCTTCGATGCTTAACAAAAATATTTTATCGTTTGTATCGTTGCCTCCGCTTGCGCCATACCACGGGTTGTTATCGTTCATTATCCTTGTTTCCGCTATCAGCGCCTTTTCGTCCGCGCTGAACCTGTTGTAAAACTCCCCGTTCAGATATTCGCGCAACGCGCAGGTTTCCCATGTGACACTGGTATATGACTCATTATACTTTTTTGATTCTATTATTCTCTCGCTCAGTATCAGCGCCCTGCCGTTCCGCGTGTCGAGAACACGCCAGTCATAACCGCCTAAGATAATAAGGCCGGCGGGAAGATCGGCCATTTGCGCCGGCGTTGAATCCGTTGAAGTTGCATATGAGCGCAGCAGCTCCATAGTTCTTTCAGACTCTATTCGTTTTCTCTCTTTTTCCTCAGCGAGACGTTCTTCTTCTATCCGTTTTTCTTCCGCGAGACGTTCTTCTTCTATTCGTTTCTTTTCCGCGATGCGCCGCTTTATTTCCTCGTCGTACCCTTCCACCGCTTTTCGAAAATGTCCATGCGCGCTTTTTTGGATATCGCGTATGACATCCAAATATTCAAAAACAGCCTGCGGGGTTTTCCCTTGAATGGTTGAAAATATCTGCGTCAAGCCTTCGAATTCATCATTCGATTCATTGTGACGCAAATAAAAATCCAGCAATGACGATAATTTCCCGTCGCAAAATCTTTCCGCAACGGCGGCTTCGGATTTCGATTGTTTTTCATTTCTCAGATTTTTACCTAAAAAAAAATGAAGGTTATCGAAAGTTATCCTCTTCCCCATGAACACAAACGGCAATTGCTTGCCATAACGATGCACAAACCTGAAAAGTTTCCCGTCGGGGTCCTCAGCGTCCTCGACAAGTATATCTATATCCTCGGCCTGCCCGGATTCGCCGTTGCCCTCAAGCCACATCCGAATATTCCCGCGCATAAGAAGCTCCCGTCCCTTTGCCCAGGCGGCTTCGTCCGCCGCGACGGCGCGGGCGAGCGTATCGAGGCTCGTATGTTTTTCACCCATGAACGCAAGCGGGCGCATATTTTCGTTTTGAGTTTGACCCTGTGATGCCGGCGCGCTAACCGCCGCTTCCTCAAAATACACTGGGATACCGCGCTCGCCGCCAAGCCACCGCGACACCTGATCGTGCCCCCAACGCTTCGACATATCCCGCGTTAAAAGCCCGCGCAAAAGCTCCTTTTTATCGGGCGAAACGCTTCCGGGAATCTCAATCGCTTTCGTCGTCAGCAGCGACGCTATTACCTGCTGAGGCAACCCTTCGAACGGGTGTTTCCCGTTCGCGATCTCAAGTATCAACATGCCGAGGCTCCACCAGTCGGATGGATTGCCCACAGCCCCGATCCATGACTCCGGTGATTGATACATCGGCGTGCCGCGTACCGCCGTGAATCTTTTTGAAAGCTCGGAATCAAGCGAGCCGGATATTCCAAAGTCGATGAGAACAATGTCAACAGGCTCCAGCGAACGCACAAGCACATTCGCGGGCTTCAGGTCGAGATGAAGGATTTGGTTCTCGTGAAGCAGTTTCAAACTGTCCGACACCTGACGCAGGATGGAGAGTAAAATCGTGTTTTGCTCTTTCCCGTCAAGTTTGGGAATGTCGTCAATGAGTTTCTTCAGCGAACCGTGTTGAGCGTACTCCTGGATCTCAAACCAACGTTTCGTCCCCTCGTCAAAGCTGAATTCAAAAACGTGGATAAGCTCACGCGGGTACGCCCTGCTCAAGTTCACGATTTTGTTGATTATTTCAATCTTGGGTTCTATTCCGAAACGGTATAGTTTCAGGATAAATTTGTCCGTGCCTTTGCTTACGACGTAGATATCGGATTCAGCGCCGGACGATGGCAGTTGTTGAACTATGCTGTAATCCCTGAATTTTTGTAATCCGATGGAAGCGGAAACGTGGGAGGCGAACTCGCGCGCGGTCTCCTGCGTTTTTTGTGAGCCCTTCTCCCGAACGGTTTCCGCCGCGCCGCTTTTCGTTTCTCTGACGGTCGTGTTTGAGTTCATTCTAAAGCTCCTGCCTTTTGAATAAGGTAGTCTTTTCAATTGTTAAACATTATAGCAAAAATTAGGAAAATTCAATGTTTACAGATTTTTATTTTGGCGATAGTTTTTTATCATCCCTGCCAAAACAACTGTAAATTTTTCGTTATAAAATCCGATTGCCGCATTTGGTGAAGGTTTTGTATAATTGGCGTAAATCGTTAGTCTCAAGGAAATGTGTCAAATAAAAATGTGAGGGGGAAAGTTTTTGCCGCTTGTAAAAATGAAGGGCATCAACTTTGCAGCGTTAAATGCAACCCATTTAATTGGGGTTGCATTTACCTGTTCAAAGTTGCGGTCGCTTTTTCATTCGCCCCTTCTGCATCACGCATATCAGAGTATGATTTTTACTTACACGAGGCGGTAACAATTACAACTGTTCAAATAATTTATAAGTGGTTGTAACGAAAAACTCCGGACAATTATGAGAAAACACTCAAGGTAAGGCTGAAATCGGCCTTACCTTGATAAATCGCCACAGGGATTAGTATTCTTGTTTTTTCTAACCCCTACACCCTGACTTTTTCTAAACTTCCGGCTCGGGAGGAATTATAGCGAGCCATTTATCCCAGTCGAAACGCAGGATCCCGCTGATTATATAAACCGACCAGAACAGCAGGAACACTGCTCCCTGCAGCAGAACGATACTGAGCAATATCACGCAGAGAAGCGCAAAGCACTTTTTCTTGTTCGCGTTCTCTTTTTTCAGCTTTTTGGCGTTCGAGTAAGGTATGCTCGAAAGCATCAAAACCCCGAGCGCAACCATAAAGAATGCCATAACTGCGGGAGCTGCCTCCACGGGAACCCCAGCCTTCAAGAACGACAGCATTAAGAGCCCGGCTGCCGGGCATGGCAGCCCCTGATAGGGGCGTGAGCCGGAAGAAGGCGTAACGTTGAAACGCGCAACGCGCAGCACCACGCACAAAGCGAAGAAAGCTGCGACAATAGCACCCGTAACGCCCAATCTGTTTAAAGCCGAACCATACATTATTATAGCTGGCGCCACGCCAAAGCCTATAACGTCCGACAAACTGTCGAAATGCATTCCAAACTGCGAATTAACGTCCAGCGCGCGCGCCAGTCTGCCGTCTACGCTGTCGAAGATCAGCGCGAGAAGAACCATCCACGACGCCGGAACGAAACGCCCGTCGAAAGCCAATGTCAGAGAAAACATTCCGCATAGCAGATGTCCGCTCGTGAACACGCTCGGAATTATTTGTTTCAAAGAAAGCGGCTTCCTGTTTTCATTATCCTGTCCCGCTACAAAAAATTTCACTTGTTCATCGCCCCCAAAATAGTTTTGCCGGCGTAAACTTTGTCGCCGATTTTAACCGCTGTTTTTATTTCAGCAGGTAAGTAGATGTCAACCTTAGAGCCTAACTTTATCATCCCATAACGCTCGCCGGCGGAAAGAACGTCTCCGCATTTGACCCAGCAGGCTATGCGCCTGGCCATCGTGCCGGCTATCTGTACGAGCAGGACCGGCCCGTATGGCGTGCGCAGCCCCACATAATGCCGCTCGTTCACCTCGGATGCTTTGGGCGCGAAGGTGGGTATCCTTCTGCCGGCAACGTGCTCGATATATTCAATGGTGCATTCGCAGGGCACCCGATTGACGTGCACGCTGACCGGGGTCATGAAGATCCCGATTTTCAGCGAAGCGCCGGTAAACGGATGTTCGGCGGGCTCTATCTCCACAACTATGCCGTCCGCCGGAGAGGCTAAAACGCTCTCACCTTCCGGGAAAACACGGTCCGGGTCGCGGTAAAACCACAGCGCGAAGCCGCAAAATATGAACATCGCCACGCCGAGCCAATGCCACGGCGACGGCAAAAACGCCGTAAAAAGCACGGCTGCGGCAGCAGAAACAATGATAGTCAACAATCCATCTTTCGCTAATTTCAAATTCTTCACTCCTTAGTTTGTTCTTTAGTTTTTACAAAATCAGCAGTAGCTTGTAAACTGGTTGATTCCCATATCAAACGCCTCGTTGATCTCCGCCTTCACCTGTTCGCCGTTTGCGACGCGCATGATATACGCAAGCAGTTCTCCGCCAAGCTCCTCAATTGTTTTTTCGCCGAAAAGGCTGGCGCTGCTGTCAAAGTCGAGGGTATCCTCCAGTTTTTCATAAGTTTCGCGGTTCCCGGTCATCTTGATAACCGGAGCGATTGCCGTGCCGATGGGCGTACCCATTCCGGTCGTGAACACCACTATCTGCGCGCCGGCCGCGATCTCTCCCACTATGGAGCACACATCGTAGGCGACCGTATCCATGAACATCAAACCTTTTTTATCTATCATATCCCCGTAACCGTAACACTCCGTGAATGGGCGCGAGCCGGCTTTGCGGATGCATCCGAGGGATTTTTCCTCAAGCGTCGTGATACCGCTTGCCTTGTTGCCGGGCGTCGGGTTGCCGAAGCGTACATCCATACCGAGATCGAAAAAGAGCTTTTCATTGTTCTTTATGGTGTCATAGATTCGCCGGCCAACTTCGGGCGTTATGCCCCGTTCCCTTAAAATATGCTCCGCGCCGACGGCTTCGGGCGTTTCCGTAAGCACTGCCGTGCCGCCGCCGTCAATGATAGCGTCGGACGCAACGCCGAGCACCGGATTAGCGCTGAATGCGGATGTGGGGTCGGAGCCGCCGCATTCAAGCCCCAATATCAGATCACTGATGTCACAGTCGACACGCTCGCACGTATCAGCGCCGCGCATGAGCTCCCGTACAATTTCTATCCCGTGTTCCACGGTTTTTTTCAGGCCGCCGGTCTTTTGAAGCGCGATATAATAAAGCGGCTTGCCGGTTTTTTTACGCACGGCCTCCATGTACATATCCTCCTGGATCGCTTCGCAGCCAAGCCCGACGATCAGTGTACCATAAACATTGCCGTTTGCGAGCATACCGGAGAGGATTTTGACCGTTATATCCATGTCCCCCGGTGTCTGCGAGCAGCCGTCGGGATTGTGCAGGTATACCGCGCCCGGCACGCCTTCCGCTATTTTTTTCGCCACGACCGCGGAGCATGTGACTCCCGGCATGACAACGACATGGTTCCTGACGCCAACGCGCCCGTCGCTTCTTTTATAGCCCTTGAATTTCATGTCAGGACTCCTCTCTTGATCCCAGGTTATGGGTATGCACATGCTCGCCTGGCGCAAAATCCTTGAGCGCTACCCCAATGCGCTCTCCGTATTTTTTCACAGGCTCGCCCTTTTTCCTTGCTTCTATGGCTATTTTGTGAAACTTTGGAATATCGTTCGCGGCGACGATTTCAAATTGCTGCCCTTCAAAAAGATATGAAACGACGTCGCCGGGACTTACCGCCTCGGTTACGGTGACAACCGTATCACCGCGCTTGGAATAAATAGAGTTGATTTTCATGTTTCCACCTTCAGTTTTTATAAATTATAACCCTCTGTTTTTAACACGCCGCCCTGATCGGCGCTTGTAACAAGCGCCGCGTAGCGCTTGAGGCAGCCTTTGATGTTTGCGGGCGGCGTATAGCTCCAGTGCCCGCGGCGTATTTTTAGCTCCTCATCGCTCACATGCAGCGTGATTTCTTTTTTGTTGACGTCAATGGTGATTTCATCCCCGTCTTTAACGAGGGCTATAGGGCCGCCGGCCGCAGCCTCAGGAGAGATATGTCCCACAAAGCAGCCATTGTTGGTGCCGGAAAACCGCCCGTCGGTAATCAGCGCTGTAGTGCGGCTCAAGCCTTGTCCGTTGAGAATTTTGAGGGGCTTGAACATCTCTTTCATGCCAGGGCCGCCCTTGGGGCCCTCATAGCGGATTACCACCACATGCCCCGGTTTTACACGTTTTTCATTGACGGCGGCCGTGCATTCGTCCTCGGAATCGAAACAAATTGCCCTGCCTTTGAACGCGCGCACACTTTCATGGATGGCGGCGGGCTTTGCAACGCCCGTGTCCGGCGCGAGGTTTCCGCGCATGATCGCCAAACCTCCAAGCGCGCTGTGAGGGTTATCGAGCGGGCGTATGATATCGCCGTCTGTGGTATATGGATTTCGGAAAGCGTCGAGGTTCTCTCCCAAAGTACGCCCGGTGACGGTCATGCAATCCATGTGGAGCGATTGGCGGATTACCTTGAGCACCTCCGGGATACCGCCGGCATGGTAAAGGTCCGCAACATCATATGCATGCGTCGCAGGGTTGATTTTTGCGATAAGCGGGATTTTATCACTGTATCGGTCAAACGCGTCCATAATATCTTTGGGATCAATCCCAAGTTCATGGGCAATGGCGCAGGTATGGATTACCGTGTTTGTGGAGCCGCCGATGGCCATCATAGCCATCACGGCATTTTCGAGGGCTTTCCTGTTCAGAATATCCTTAGCGGTAATGCCGCGGGCGACAAGTTCCACGATTTTTTCGCCGCTTTCAAATGCGCTTCGAAGCCTGTCGTTATAGACGGCCGGAATGAGCCCCCCGCCGGGCAGTACCATCCCGAGAGCCTCGGACAGACAACACATGCTGTTAGCGGTACCCATGAACTGACATGCGCCGCATGATATGCCGGTGATGTGTACGAGCTGCTCGACATCGTCCGCCGTAAACTCGCCCGCAAGCATTTTGCCGAAGGCCTCCACGGGAGTGGTGGTGTCGGTCTTTTCGCGGTCTTTAAACTTGCCCCCCGACAGCATGCATCCGCCAGGCACGAGTATACAGGGAATATCAAGCCGCGCCGCAGCCATAAGCATACCCGGTACAATTTTATCGCAGCTTGCAAGAAGCACCAAACCATCAAGACAATGGGCATACGCCATTATTTCCACGCTATCGGCGATGTTGTCACGCGAGGGCAATGCGTAATTATTTCCAAAGTGTGAACTTGCTATGCCGTCGCAGCAGGCAATCACACCGAATTCTGCGGGCGTGCCGCCTGCCCGGTATACGCCGTACTTCACGTTTTCCGCGATTTTACGAAGCATGGTATGCCCCGGCGCCATGTCGGAAAAGGAATTCGCTATGCCAATAATGGGGCGCTTGAGGTCCTCGTTTGAATAACCGGACGCCAGCCAGAATGTGCGGTTCGATACAAATTCCTGCCCTAAAAACATACCGACATGATTCTTTTCCATGCGCGTTTCCTCCATAATTGTTATTTTCTACACCAATAAATATACTGCGAATAACAAATTCACGCAAGGCACAATGGTTATTAAAATTTGACAAAAAAACAAAAAAATAAAGGCATGGCCGAAAAAGCCTTGCCTTCATGCGAATAATACGCCGCAACTTGGCTCGGTTATTTGTCAAATTCCATCTGAAAACTGTAACCATGGATCTTAAACCCGAGGCTTTCATAAAACTTATGCGCATTCCGGCGTTTAAGATTGGTTGACAGGCAGACTTTGTAACATGATTTTTCTTTGCACATTTCAATTGCGGACATCATCATTTGCCTGCCGACCCCTTGACCCTGAAACGGCTGTGAAACTGCGACGCTCTCAATAACCCCGAATTTATTGCCCATATGGGATAAGTTATCCATTACCGCGAGCGCGAAAGTCCCAAGTATTTTTCCGTCCTTTTCAGCCACGTAAACGCAATAATCGGGATATGATTTAATTTTATCGTAAACTATTTTCGCTTCATCCGCCGTTAAAACCTGCCCATCATTCATATCAGGCTGTGAATACAATGCCAGAATTTCCGGCAAATCTTCCTCTTTCGCGATTCTGATTATCATGGCAGCCTCCGACCATGCTTTTGTCATCAATCCACCTCAATAAGTTCGCGCTCGGTCAGTTTTGCTTTTCCAGATTCTACATCAGCAATTGCTTTCCGCAATCGACTCATGTTCGCTTCCGAGTAAAACGGAGCTACAGCCACTTCAAACGGCAGTCTTTTTTCCTTGCTAACCTTTGTTGTAAAGATTGTAAATGCGGCAGTCATGACTACGGGTAATCCTGCGCGGCGTGTAAAATACCGGCTATAAATATTTCCCGCTGAACGATTGTATATACGATAATAATGGGAGCTCCAGCAACAATCAGTTCTCGTGTCCCCTCGCAACGACCCTTTTTGCCAATCTCCGGGTGGATTAAGAGTTTATCGGTTGCCGCCTTGATTTTTTCTTTGATTTTCAACGCCGCCGGTAAATTACGGTCAGCAATATAGCTAATTTGCTCTATATATTGTAAACGGGCAAGATTAGACCACTTTAGACGCATGATTCGTCCTTTTGGTTTTCAAAAGCTCGTCTATTTCAAGCATAACATCTTCATGGTCATGCAGTGGTTCTGTTTCCAAAGAGCGCAAACCGCGTTTTACCTCGGCAACAAACCATTCATCGTAAAGCTGTTGTTTTTCCTGCTGTTCTGCGAAGTGCCTCTCAAGTATGCGTGAGATAATGCCGTTCCGTGTTGCTCCAGCCCGTTTTTTTTCCGCATCTATACAGTGAATCAATTGTTCGTTTAAATTTAATATCACTCGACCATTCAATATTATAACCTCTCTTTACTTATATATACCATATTATGCTTTTATATACTATATCATAAAAGGCAGAATTTAATCCTTCTCTCCGGTTCTGCTTTGAATCTTCAATAATTCGTGAGCGATGAGCAGGAGAGATTCCTGATTTTCTGATGTCAGGCTCATGCAAATATCCCGCAGCCTTTTCTCGTAGGGGGACGAACAGAACATTTCCCCGCTGCCTGTGCGCAGCCATTGCTCATTGACATTGAATGTTACGCACACCAGCTTTATATTCTTTTCCGTGACCGGAGTATGGTTCTTCTCAATCATTGACAGCGAAGTTTGATTCAAGCCTATCTGTTCCGCGAAGCGCTTTTGATTCAAGCGCAGAGCCTTGCGGACAGCCCTCAATCTATTGTGCATGGCGTTAAATCTCCTCTCATACAATGAAAGAATACCCGATTTTCAGTTGAGGCGCAATGGATTGCCACATAATAGGGGCAATCTTGCTAATTTTATGTTTATTGGTATAATATAACCAATAAACAAATAAATTGGAGGGGATATTTTGCGCGACAAGGTAGAAGAGATAATCGATACTTTCAACTTATTGTCACCTGAAAACAAAGGAACTTTATTTGAGTGCGCGCGCAATACTCTCAAAGCCGCAAACTCCACGAAAAAAACTACGGTTTGCGCGAAGTGCGGAGGGGAAATGCTTGATGTATGCCCGTTATGTAAAAATATCGCCTCATAAGAAAAGGAGGAGGATTCTGACAAGGCGGAAGAAAGCATGTTGAGCAAACTAAAAAAAGAAACGGAGGTGGGTTTTCTACTAAAAGGTGACGGAATAGCTCCATAAAAAAGGGTTTACTTTTTAAATAATTTAATAGGAGGTTTTGTGATGAAAAAGATTTGGGTTTTGTTGATGGCTGTAGTTCTGTTTATTTCGTGCGCGTCGGGAGCGCTGGCGAATTCAAATCCAATAAACGGAACTTGGAGGATGGAGTCGGGAAGCGCTGAAGTAAAAAGCCCTTCAGGAAGTTTACTGTATGCAGGACATGTTCCGATTGAAACTGTCCACCCCAGCCAAACTAAGATAGAAATGGAAGAAGGGGCTGGTGGTAAATTTAATTTAGAAATTTTTGAAAACACAATATTTGCCTGGCGCCGTACCCAAGGGAGTAATTCATACCAACCTGGCAATGAATTTAATAATGGTATTATAGGGAACCTCTAAAATTGCTATTAGGCAATATTCCAATAATCAGGTATAATGTAGGTGTTGGCAAAGATTTATCAAATTTAGAGGGTGATATAAGTGATTCAACCAGGTCTTTTCGATTTATTT
>Ga0099364_10014510_pt1 | contig 10482 bp, 6 predicted proteins | sample TergutTh196P3_FD_73070 | JGI IMG/M metagenome (GOLD analysis project Ga0099364, IMG submission 73070) | Microcerotermes parvus P3 segment gut microbial communities from Pointe-Noire, Republic of the Congo - Th196 P3 | ecosystem: Host-associated > Arthropoda: Insects > Digestive system > Gut ...
GACCATGAAACAGCTTCACCACCATGCATGAAAATGAATGTTGCAATGTTGTATCATGATGTATATGAAGTAGATAGCAGACCATTTTGTCCATTCATTTTCGTATTATGACGGGTAGTGCTGTTGGTCATGATAATTCGTTCCGGCAAAATGGGGAACAAAACCGAACTCGGAACGAATAAATGCGTTCCTTACAAAAAAGAATTGGCACAGAAATTGCCTTGTATATGTATAAAAAGAACAAGGCGGTATCAGATGAAGAAGTTTCAATTTTCTCTTGAGAAAGTATTAGAAATCAAGGAAATAGAAGAAAAAACTATTCAAAAAGATTTATATTTAATACAAAAAGAGATATCAGAAACCGAAAATAGAATAACAAATGTAAAGGAAAAAATTTCATATGAAAGAAAAAATGTAGCAACATTAAGTAAAAATTTAAGCACCACTATTGATATAATGATTCATTACAAGTACATTGATGGATTAACAGTAGAACTTCAAACCTTAGCAAGCAATCTTTTATCATTAAAAGAAAAAGAAAAGGTTGTCAAAAAGAAATTAATTGATAAGAGTAAAGAAAAAAAAGCACTAGAAAAACTAAAAGAAATTAAATACGAAGAATTCAAAAAAGAATATAATAAAGCTCAACAAATATCTACGGATGAAGTATCCATCCAAAATCATAGGTTAAAAACAGGTGAAGTATAATGGAAAAAGACTATTTAATGTATCTAATAATATTTCTAGTTTGTGTTTTAATAACAGGTTCTGTTTTATTTCTTACATATACAAATAGACCTGTAGAATCCGACATTATGGATACTTTATTAGTAGAATTATCAGAAGATTTTGATATTGATAATTTTGATTATTTTGAGTACGAACCTGAACCTGTACAACAAGAAACTCCAAGAAGAAGTTTCCTTGACCGGCCAGAAGCAGAAAGAAGAACATTCTTGAATCGAACAGGTCCTACACAGCAATTATCAGATAACGAAGAGCATTTTATGAGCTTAGTAGAGCAAATAAGAGCTCTGTTTGGAACACCAGAAGTTGAAGAAGAAGAGGAAGAAGAAGAAATTGAAGAAGAGGAAGAAGAAGAAATTGATTTAGGTCCTACAATAGAAGAAATCTTAGAAATGAAAATAACTACAATGACAGCTCAGATAGATTCTCTAGTCACTACAGTAAATTATTTTGTTAGAAACAATTATAGACTACAACAAAACTTAGTCCATAAAAACGAGGAAATAAAAGATTTAAACCAACGTATTGTATCTCTTCGTGAAACTATATTATGGCTTGAAAATGAAATCGAATTTCTAAACACTCCTATTGAAATTGAAGTTGAAGATATTATTGAAGAAATAGAACCAGATTATAGACAATTAGCAAGAATCTATAATAATATGGATCCCAGTCGCGTGGCACAGATATTGCAAACATTTCCACCAGAAACAGCCGTTAATATATTAATGGCAATGAATCAAAGGAATCGAGGACGAGTTATGAGTGCTTTACCACCCCGTGTAGTATCTCAATACTCTGAAATAATTTTAAACTGAGGTAATTTATGTTTACAGCAAAAAATAATTTAGTAAATATTATAAATTTATCAAAAACGGAAAAAAGTTCTCCATTAAAAACAAACTTGCTATTTCCGCAGAATAAAAAAATAGAAAATTTTACTCAACTATTTATTAAATCAACAGAAAATGCTAAACCCGCATCGTTTCCTGAAAAAATAAATTTAAATAACTTATTAAATCTAATTAATGAAAACAAAATTGAAGTTTATATCTATTCAGATAGTAAAATGCAAAACATAACTAGTTTTTTTAAGTCGGAAAAAAACATACAAAATCTTATAAAAGAACAAGGACAGAAATTTGAAAAAGAAAATGTACATATTTATAGGAACGAAATAAAAAAAGATAACAAAGAGATTAAAAATAACGTTAATGATGCGTTTTTGATGTATAGTTTCGGTGTGAATGATAAAGGGGTTGATACAAAACAAACAAATCACTCAAATAAACAAATTATTTCAGAAAGTAATACAAAACCTGAAGGTAGTAATCTTAAATATAAACAGCCTATAATTCCAGAAAATAACACTGAAACTAGTTCTGAAGAGAATATCATAAAACTTTCTAAACCAATTGATAATGAGTTTAATGTGAAGCATAATCAACGGGTAGATAAGAATAATACTATAATTCTCAATCAGGTTGTTATTGAGGAAAATAGCTCTGAACATATAAATGTGATCCCAACAGAGTTAGGGGTTGGTAAACCGGTGCAGCAGATTATTACAGAAAATAAGGCAAAGCTAACACAACCTGTGATTCTGGAAAATAATGTAAGACCGGTACAGCATATTAGTACAGAAAATAACGCTAAACCAGAACAACAGATTAATCTAGGAAATAATGTAAAAGTAACACAACATGTGATTATAGAAAATAATGTAAAATCAACACAGACAGTGAATTTGGAAAATAGTGTAAAACAGGAACAACAGATTAATGCAGAAAATAATGTAAAACCAGAACTGCAGATTAATCTAGAAAATAATGTAAAAGTAGTACAGAATATTAACCCAGAAAATAATGTAAAACCGGTACAGAATATTAGTACAGACAATAACATAAAATCAACACAGCCAGTGATTTTGGAAAATAGTGTAAAACTGGAACAGAATATTAACCCAGAAAATAATGTAAAACCGGGACTGCAGATTAATACAAACAATAACGTAAAACCAACACAACCGGTGATTTTAGAAAAAAATATAGAAGTACCACAACAGATCACGGGTGAAGAGGAACGAATAAATGCGTTCCGTACGGAGATGGGGCCTGTGAAACCGGAACAGCAGATTAATACAAACAATAACGTAAAACTAACACAACCTGTGATTTTGGAAAAAAATGTAGAAATACCACAACAGATCACGGGTGAAGAGGAACGAATAAATGCGTTCCGTACAGAGATGGGGCCTGTAAAACAGGAATTGCAGATTAATCCAGAAAATAATGTAAAACCGGGACTGCAGATTAACACAAACAATAACGTAAAACCAACGCAACCTGGGATTATAGAAAATAACGCAAAACCAGAACAACAGATTAATACAGAACATAATGTAAAACCGGTACAGCAGATTAATACAAACAATAACGTAAAACCAGCACAACCGGTGATTTTAGAAAATAATGTAGAAGTACCACAACAGATCACTGGCGAAGAGGAACGAATAAATGCGTTCCGTACAGAGATGGGGACCGCAAAACCAGAACAGCAGATTAATACAGAAAATAATGTAAAACCGGTACAGCAAATTAATACAAACAATAACGTAAAACCAACACAACCTGCGATTATAGAAAATAACGCGAAACCAGAACAACAAATTATTACAGAACATAATGTAAAACCGGTACAGCAGATTAATACAAACAATAACGTAAAACCAACACAACCTGCGATTATAGAAAATAACGCAAAACCAGAACAACAAATTATTACAGAACATAATGTAAAACCGGTACTGCAGATTAATACAAACAATAACGTAAAACCAGCACAACCGGTGATTTTAGAAAATAATGAAGAAGTACCACAACAGATCACAGGTGAAGAGGAACGAATAAATGCGTTCCGTACAGAGATGGGAACCGCAAAACCAGAACAACAAATTAATACAGAAAATAATGTAAAGCCGGTACAGCAGATTAATACAAACAATAACGTAAAACCAACTCAACCTGCGATTATAGAAAATAACGCAAAACCAGAACAACAGATTAATACAGGAAATAATGTAAAGCCTGTACAGCAGATTAATACAAACAATAACGTAAAACCAACACAACCGGTGATTTTAGAAAATAATGTAGAAGTACCACAACAGATCACGGGTGAAGAGGAACGAATAAATGCGTTCCGTACAGAGGAACTCCCCCCTGCCCCCCTCAAAGAGGGGGGGGATAACTCGGAACGAATAAATGCGTTCCGTACAGTGGAACTCCCCCCTGCTCCTCTCAAAGAGGGAGGGGAGAACTCGGAACGAATAAATACGTTCCCTACAGAGAATGTGTCTGTTATAAAAGAACAACCAAATTTTAAAGACGATAAAATAGGGAAAATATATCCAAAAAATAAAAATATATCTAATATTGAAACCTTACCCTCTCAACGAGCAAGTTTTGTATCAGAAACAAATCAACGAGCAAGCCTGATATCAGAGAAGAATCAACGAGCAAATCTTGTATCAGAAACAAAAAACTATCAACCTAATAATACAAGCAAGGAAAAAAAATTACATGTCAACAATATTGATTTGAATAAAAATCAAGAAAAAGAAAAAACATCAGAAAGTCAACCTTCAGAAATTAAACAAGTTAAGCAACCCAATGATGACAAACAAACATCAATGGCACAAAATCTGCATATAAAAGATTATAAGAATATGGAGGTAGACTCTATGGAGAACAGAGTTGATTTTGAAACAATAGAAATTCAAAACAATCAAATTGTTAATGAGCAATCTGAAATTGTTCCAACTGAATTTCAAGATGAAAGTGTTGTGGAAATTCAATCTCCATCTGCCGAATCTGATGTTATAGAGCATAATATTCAGAATTTTGTCGAATCTATATCCGAAGAAATTGATGCAGTTCACATAAATGAATCTTCATTACCAGAGGGCATTAATATTGAAACAGAATCATTTGAAATTAATAGCTCGGAAGAATTTATACCTACCTCAAGTATAGAAGTAACACAGATAAGAAATAATATAGATTTAGAACAAGAATATGAAATCGAATTAAATGAAAACATTTTAAACGAAAACATTGAAGTTATAAATAACCCATCAGAAACAAATGTAATTGATACCAATATATCAACATCAGATCCGATTGTTTTAATGGATAATTTCGCTCCGCTTGAAATGACGAGTGTAATTGATAATGAAACTGAATCATTGGTAACAGGAATTTCAAATGAAAATATTTCCATGAATAGTATGAGTGATATTCCTAACCAATCATCATTGCAAGTAGAGCAAAATAATCCATTAAATCATGAAAGTGCTGATATAATTCAAACAGAAACACCTATGAGTGAGATTCCTAATGCTATGAGTACGGAAAGCATTTATTCGTTCCGAGTTCTCAACTCGATTGAATTAGGAACGAATGAATACGTTCCCTACAGAATGGAGGAGGAACGAATAAATGCGTTCGGTACAGAAAGTGAGAACTCGGAACGAATAAATGCGTTCCCTACAGAAACTGTGGAAGCGAAACGAGTAAATCCGTTCCCAACATTAGAAGAAATCCAAACACATATACAAGAAGAGAAACCTATCATAATAAATTACAAAACCAATTCTGGTCAAAATATTTTTGAAGAAGTAATTTTGGAGAAATCTAGTTTATTTGAAAATATTAATGAACTAAAAAGCATTGGTGAAGTAGTTCAAGAAGCGGCATTTGTATCAAGAGAAGTGATTGAAAAACAATCGTATAAACAACCAAATGATTCGCATCGTACTCAATTAAACCAAAAGCAAGAATCAGCTTTAGCTTCTAAAGAAGTGGAACCAGTTAATTCGTCCTCAAAAAACCAATCATCTTCCTTCAATGATATGCAAAATAATTCTTCAAACGGAAACGAAGTTGTTCAACAGAGCGTATTTAGCCGTCAGACATCATCTTTTATTGAGATTATGAATCAGCAGATAATAACTAAAGCGGCAGAGCTCAGCAAATCAATAAAACATGAGATCAAGACATCATTTGAAGTATCAACCTTAAATTTTGGTAAAATAAATATACAAATAGCGAAAGAAGGTAGTAGTTTGCGAATTGAAATGCAAATCGAAGATAAAGAACAAGAAACAGTGATAGAAGAAAATATAAATGAACTTTCTACAGCATTAAAACAATTTGGTTTTGAGCAGATTGATATAAAGATAGATTTAAATGATAACCCTAAGGAAAATAATCAATTTGCAAAAGAGAATCAACAACGAGATGAACATAAACACGATAGACAAGAGCAAAAAGAAAGAGAACAGAAAACAAAAGAAAACGAGCGGAAATTCGGATATAATTCATTTGAGTTCACTGCTTAACAAAACTAAATAAAGGAGGTAAAGATGGATATAGTAGGATTTACTAACCAATCACAGATGCAATCACAAAGTGCCATGTCTTCTGATAGATTGATGGCAAAAGACGATTTTTTAAAGATGCTAACCATGCAAATTAGGTATCAAGACCCAATGAACCCAATGTCAAACGACCAATTTGCAGCACAGTTAGCACAGTTTTCTCAGTTAGAAGCTTTGAACAACATTAATGACAATATCCAAACCCAGATTCTAATGAATCAATCAATGAACAACTCATTTATGGTAAATATGATAGGAAAAGACGTTAAATCATACGGAAATATGTTAAAATACGAAGGTAATGATGTAAGAATTAGTTTTGAGTTGTACTCAGATGCTCAAAATGTCACTGTAAGAATTTATGATGACACAGGTCGAGAAGTAGCGCTTGTCAATGGAAACCAGATGAGAATGGGCGATAGAAGTGTAATTTGGGATGGTAAATTAAGGGACGGTTCAAAAGCTTCAGAAGATATTTACACATTCGTAGTAGATGCAAAAAGTAGAGAAGGTCATAGTATACCAGTAGAAACTATGAATAATGGAATTGTATCTGGAATAACATATGAAGGCGGTATGCCATATCTTATTGTTAATGGTGCATATGTAAGTTTATCAGATATTATTTCTATTAATCAAGGCCTTAGATAGGAGGTAAAATGATTCAAAGAATCATAACTCAACCGGCAGTTCCAGTTCATGGAGTAGAGCAACATAGTAGAACGCCAAAAGATCTTGAGTCGCTGCGACAGAACAGTTTTATACAAATTCTTCAAGAAAAACTGTCGCCAGAAGAAGTCTCATTTTCTGCACATGCTTTAACAAGATTGGAACAAAGAAACATTATTGTTGACGAGCAAATTAAGTCACAGCTTGGAACAGCGATTGATAAGATTGCTCAGAAGGGTGGTAGAGAATCACTGATTATGTTAGATGATATTGCATATGTTGTGAGTATACCAAACAAGAAAGTAATAACCGCACTAGAAGCATCAGACTCGAACGTTTTTACCAATATAGACAGTGCATTTATAATTGATAATAATCAATTATATTGATGTGGAACGAATAATGAGTTCCATACAGAGGCTGGACCCACACGGGGAGCCTCCACAGCACCGATTGACTGAAGTGCTGTAAGAAATAAATTTCGGAGGAAAAAATGTTAAATTCACTCTTTTCAGGGATGACAGGTGTTAAAAACCAACAAGCTCAACTTGATGTTATTTCAAATAACATCGCAAACGTAAATACAACAGGATTTAAAGCGAATCGCATGACCTTTGCTGATGCGCTGTCAGAAACTATAAGCGGTGCAAGAGGCACTGCTGGCAATTTTACAGGTGCTAATCCTATCCAGATAGGACGTGGCTCAATGATTTCAAGCGTAGACACGAATTTCAAACAAGGTTCACTTGATGCAACAGGAATATTTACAGACGTTGCAATAAATGGAAAAGGTTTCTTCATTGTAACTGATGGCGTAAATCAGTTCTATACTCGCGCTGGCGGTTTCCAGATGACAGATGATGGATATGTAATGCACCAAGGCGGTAAATATTATGTAATGGGTAGAACAGCTGATGAGAATGGTAGATTACGCTCAACTACAGCGTTAGAAAGAATTTCTCTACCTTTTGGAAGAAAAGAACCGGCAAAAGCAACTGATGAAGTTGTTGTATATTGTAACCTAGACAAAAACGCTTCTAAAGCAGAAGAATGGTTAGGTAAAGATCAATTAATGGCTAATGGAAAACCTGCTACATTAACTACTGATATTGCAATAATTGAGGGAATGAACATTATGCTTGGCGACCAAATTGAAATAACAGGTCGCGACAGATTTGGACACGAAATATTAGACCATAATCACAAAATTCATACATTTACTTACGGTAAAGATGGTACAACAATGCAAGACTTCATTAATAAAATTAATTCTGTTTTCAGAAGCACAGACCATATTAATGGAGCAACCGTAAGTCTTGATCAAGCAGGACGTATGAGACTTGAAGCAAACACAGCTGGAGAAAATCAATTCAGTATCTTCTTAACTCCACTATCAGATGAAAACAATACTGCTTCTACTCATTTCCGTTTAGCTTCTACACAACTTACTGCTATTCAGGGAAATTTAATCAATCAGCTGAATGATGGTAGTGATGATTTCAACTTCCAACCCGGTGACCAATTAGAAGTTACTTTTGGAACTGAAACTCTTACATTTAACTTTGCAAGAGGAGATGAAACCTTACAAGATATTCTTGACTTCATAAATCATAGTTTCCATGGAGCAAACGTTGTGTTAGTACCCGGTGCTCCAAATACAAGTGAAGTTACTTTCCTTGATTTATCAACTCCTGCAAGAACTATTAGTTTTGCTTCAGCACCGGGCACAGTTCCAACTGGTTTTAATGGTACTACAACATTTACACTTACAGGACCACACATGCCAGCAACAACTCAAACCGATCTAAGAAATCTAATGAACATGTCCATTAATAATGGAAAAACAATTGAAATTGAAGGTAGAAATCCTGATGGAAAATATGTTAGCGGAAAATTTACTTACGGAACAACCGCTGATGGAACTACAATTCAAGACTTTTTAGACACTATAAATGAAATCTTCCATGGTGTTACTGCAACAATAAATGCAGATGGACACATTGTCATGAGAAACAATGCTACAGGTGAAAGCTTAAGCTCAATATCAATTGGTGGAGGCACTTCTGTAGGCTTTAACATTGATTTTAACACTGATGTATACACTGCAAGTAATACACTTGTTGTTAATTCAACAGGCGTTATAGCAGACAGTTCAGCTGAATTGAACTCATTAAGAAGCACAAATAATACACCATATCAAGTTGGCGATATTATCAATATTTATGCTACACAAATTGATGGAATTACTAGAGGTGTTTCTTTTACCTACGGACAAAGACCACCAGATGGTGAAGGTGACGGAACTACTATTGCTGACTTGATTAATAGAATCAATAATAGCAACGAGTTTCCCGGACTGATTGCTACTTTTGTTGATGGACAAATTGTCTTCACAGATAACAGTGCAAATGATAGATTTAACTACACTTCTATTCAGATTTTTAACGGACAAGATACTATTGGTAGCGGTATTGAAACTGTTTTCAATACAAATGCTGGTACAAATAATTCAAGAATTAATTTCCCAGCTTTTACTCAAGTTGTTGCAGGAGAAACAGGTAAACACCATTCTGCAATTGATGTTTTCGACAGTTCTGGTAAAGCTCATAGACTGGACATTACTTACACTCAAGATACTACACCGGGTACAAATAAATGGTACTGGGAAATTCTTGTTGATGAAGGTAAAATCGTTCCACAATCTGGCGGAAGCGGTTATGTCACCTTTAATGATGACGGTTCTTTAAGAGAATTTAGATATGATAACGGAACCCAACTTAGATTTAATGTCCTTGGGGCAGAAGAAATGAGAATTGATCTTAATGCCGGTATCCCAGGAGCTTTTGGAGGTATGACTCACTTTGAATCACCTTCAACAAACATTTTGATTGAACAAAATGGATACGCTATGGGTATTCTGCAAAATGTTAACATTGATGATAATGGCATTATTAGCGGAATTTACTCTAATGGTGTTAGCAAAGCTCTTGCGCAAATTGCACTTGCAAACTTTACTAACGAATCTGGACTTATGAAAGAAGGAAATAACCTGTTCACTGCTAACGCTTCTTCCGGACACGGATTGATTGCATGGGCGGGCGTTAATAACAAAACCGTTTTAAAATCAGGATTCCTTGAAGCATCAAACGTGGATTTAACTGAAGAGTTTTCAAAACTTATCATCTCACAAAGAGCACTTGAAGCAAATGCTAAAGTGATTAGTACAGCGGATATTGTGCTTTCAACTATTATTGATAGATTGAAAAGACAATAATAAAGTTTAATATCAATCCCCCCCCCTCTCTGAGGGGGGCAGGGGGGAGTTAATTTTGTCAGGATGAACTATCTTGATCAACCGCACTACCCCGTCATTGCGAGCCTGTAAACTGGAAAATAAAGCACTATCCTATGCCGCGAAGCAATCCATACCTTACACATACCTTCGGCATGTGTAAGGTATGGATTGCTTCGCGGCATAGGATAGTGCATCACAGACAAGCTTACAGGCTCGCAATCGACCATGAAACAGCTTCACCACCATGCATGAAAATGAATGTTGCAATGTTGTATCATGATGTATATGAAGTAGATAGCAGACCATTTTGTCCATTCATTTTCGTATTATG
>Ga0099364_10014511_pt1 | contig 10480 bp, 11 predicted proteins | sample TergutTh196P3_FD_73070 | JGI IMG/M metagenome (GOLD analysis project Ga0099364, IMG submission 73070) | Microcerotermes parvus P3 segment gut microbial communities from Pointe-Noire, Republic of the Congo - Th196 P3 | ecosystem: Host-associated > Arthropoda: Insects > Digestive system > Gut ...
CTTATCGTCCCAGAGGACCGCTGCCTCTGTTTTAAGAAAGGCCTGCTCGCCGGTAATTAAATCTACAAAGGGACAGGATCTTTCCGCTTCCTTCCAGACTGCTTTATCAAGATTCCCGTCAATGGAAAAACTTTCTTTTGCTTTTCGGCAGTTTAAATGTGCAATGCGATCTTCGTTTATTAGATAATTCATATCTTCTCCTAAAAAAATCTTTCTAAAAGACTATCTGTAACATTAGCGATATAATATCTGGAAAACCATTGCGTACCATCTCTAATTAGAATAACAACAAAAGTCATTTCACTGCTGGTAGTTAATTGATACATAACGAATTCCTCTTCGGAATAGTGCCGTTGGGTTAAGTCTAAAATAAAATCTCTATATTCAACTACAGCAATTGGCGGATTATGAATTTGCACTATGTCCATTCCCATCGCATCAAAGGTACTCTCCATAACTGTGTAATACATTCTAATTGTTACAGTTTCTTGCTGGCTGTACGAAACACCTGACATCATTAGTAAAAATATAAATAACAATGTAATTTTTTTCATTCCTTGGCTCCTTGATAAAATACAGTACAATTTATGATACATTTTTATTAAATATTGACAAGCCTGAATAATTCGCTTACGCAGCCAGTCCGTGATCTTCACCCAATTACCAAGCAAGCGGAAGGCGAGCTCTGTAAAGTAGCCCACTCCGGGGTAAGCCATCCCTTCTTCTAAGAGATGCATCCCCTCATGGTGGGCTGCCACGCCTAACAAAGAAGCAGTTTAAAAACCCTTTTCACTTAATCCTTTTGCAATATTTAAATATATGTCCGGAATATCTATCTTGGATATTTTTTTCTTTTTAAAATCCAGTATTTCCGCATGTGATATACCGCCAGTTAATTTAATTACATTATTTCCCCATTTTACAGATTTTTCGCTGATAAAACCATCGTTTTCGCCTGAAACCTTTTTTAGATACAAATAACTATAAAAAAACAAAATATCATCAAATGGGTTTTTCAATATGGTGTATAAGCTCTGATAAAAAACTTTGGAATCCATAATAACAAGCTCATTAAACTCTTTCATTTGGGCAGTTGTTAACTGGAAATTAACGTTTAAAGGATCCGGGTTAATATCACCATAAAATTTCAAAAATATTTTCAGAGTTTTATCCACTTTTTTAGTGTACAATATTTTTTTCTGTTTATAGATTAAATCCGCAATTTCTGAACCATTATGGGGGGTAGATATTGTTGTAAGACTGGCTATTTTATCTCCATAATCATATGTCCAAATACAATAACGCGAGTCAATTCCGCCTTTGGAGTGAGCAATAATATTAACCTTTTCTGCCTTTGTTTCATTTAATACTTTGTCGATACTTTCTTTTAGTATTTTTGCATTAGATTTATAATCGCCCAATGAATCTGTATTGCCATAATATACTTTTACACCATTTTCCGATAATTTTTCAGGAATCCTGCCCCAAAATGGAATAAAACCGCCTCTATCGTGAGCCACTATTCCATGAACTAAGATTATTGGATATTTTAAGGTAATTATATTTTCCATAATTTATTTTATACCATATTTAGTCTAAACGTTTAGACTAAATTGACATAAGAGCAAATAAAGATATACTTGAAAAATGAAAGACATCGGGCCGAAATCTGCTTTGATATTCGATATGGACGGTCTTTTGCTTGACACAGAAAGACCCCTGGTTTCATTATGGGTCAGTATTGGTAAATCCTTTGGTTATGATATAACCCCTGAAGTTATGTTCCGAACAATTGGAATAGATGCCAAGGGCAGCCGCGAAATTTTAAGAGCCGAGTTCGGCTCGGATATTCCGCTTGAGGAAATACAGAAAGAAGTCAGCATTCAATATAGAAAAGAGCTTGATAAGGGAATAGCGCTAAGACCCGGGGTTCTTGTTTTGCTTGACCACCTCTCACATTTAAAAATCCCCATGGGAGTGGCGACATCAATCCGCCGTGAATCTGCCCTTGCAAAACTCGCCCTTGCAGGAATTCAAGACCGTTTTGAAATTATCGCTGGCGGAGACGAAGTCAAATTCGGCAAGCCTGCACCGGATATTTTTCTCCTGGCGGCACAAAGGCTTGGCCATCCTCCGGCTGAATGTATAGGTTTTGAAGACTCTCCTGCCGGCCTAAAGGCTCTTCATGAGGCAGGCATTGCATCTGTCTTTGTAAAGGATCTGGTTGAGCCTTCGGCAGATATTCTAGCGACTGTCTGGCGAAGGTATGAGAACCTGGCTGAAGCTATAGAGTTATTCCCAATTTAAGCTAAGCTACATCCTAAAAAACACATCCTCCATTTCTTCGTCATCATAATAATAAGAAAAAATTAATATGTCTTCATTAATAGAATAATTCATTACAGGAAGATGATTAATTTCCATAAATTCGTTTATTAGCATATTAATTTCGGCTTCCGAAACCCCGAAAGTTTTTAACAGGGAACCGAGAGACTGGGTAAAATCATCTATGGAATACCATCTATTCTCAAGCAAAATTGCTTCTACCACGATATTAAAAAATCCTCCAAAATAATGGGTAATAGTCAGGCTGATTTCTCCATTGTCAGTTGTGTATGCACCTCTAATGGAAGCAAGATCATTCAATATAATATCAAAGATTCCGTTATCCAAAGTCATGACATCGCCGCTTTCCTGCTCCATCCAGTTTCCGTTAAGTGAGATGTCAATTCTATCAAATCCGTCTGTCAGGTTTGTCTGGGCATAAAGGTTCAGGCCGACAAAAAACAAAATTAAGACGGCAAATAAAATTTTCTTTTTCTTCATTTTTTCCTCCCAAAACTGCAATAATGGGCTATATTGTAGTATATAGCAAAATTACATAGATTTACATTTTTATTCAATATTTCTATAATACATTAGGAAAAAAATTAGGAGAAGGCTCATGTTTAAAAAAATACACCTTTTTCCCTTGTTGATACTAATTGTCCTGTTAACAGGATGTGCTTCAAGGCCGAATCATTATGGAGGCAGGCACGGGCAGTTCAACTTTGTGAGGCTGCCGGGGAATACAATAATTATTACAGGTTTTAACGGCTACGGCGGCGATGTAGAAATTCCTTCACACATAAACGGGTTTCCGGTTACACATATAGGAACCAAAGCCTTTGCCGAAAAAAATATCAGCAGCGTTACCCTGCCCGATACCCTTGTTTCAATTGGTTTTATGGCATTTACTGCTAATCAGCTTAGTAGTATCGTTATTCCAGACGGCGTAAAAATTTTGCAGGGCTTTTCAGAAAATCAGATTACCTCCTTAATTATTCCCGATGGTGTTACAGAAATCGGAGATGCAGCCTTCATGATGAATCAGCTTACCTTTGTCGAAATTCCTGACACTGTTGTTTCCATCGGTGATTCTGCATTCATGCTGAATTATTTAAACGAAGTTATTTTTAATGACGGCCTAACTTCGATCGGGAGCAGGGCTTTTGCGAATAACTGGCTGTACAGTGTTTCTATTCCAGACAGCGTTGAAAACATTGGTTCACAGGCCTTCTTTGGCTCCGGAAGCATCGTTGTGGATTTCATAAGCGTTTATGCCTTATCGGGCGGCCGCTTTGATATGTTTATCGGCGAGGACAGCATCCAGATTACCATAGGCTCAAGTGTGGAATTCCCTTTGGGCGATGCCATCAATAACGGCTTTATGGAATACTACAATGCCAACTGCCAGGCCGCAGGAACATACTACTTTAACGGTTTAATTTGGGGCTTTAATTAAAACTCAAAGGATTTAACAATTTCCGTTGAAAGAATCTTGTCCTTGTCAATTTCCTCTCCAAGCCCCGGAGTATTATTCATTGCGATATAACCATCCTCAATTGGCATGGGTTTAAAGAAAACGTTCTTATACTCCATGTGAAGCAAAAGATACTCGCAATAGGGACAGGTGTCAGGCGGCATGGATGATACCACATGCATGGCAGGCATTAGCGCATGACCATGCGGAATGAAGGTCACCCCGTACATTTCGCAGAGGTCGGCAATTTTTATGGATTCGGTAATTCCGCCGCACCAAACGGGGTCGGACTGCATTACAGAAAATATATTTTCCCTTAAATAGGCATTAACTTCCATTCTTGTATAGATATGCTCTCCTGCGGCAAGCGGTATATTCGTGGAATCCCTAAGATGCCTGTAACCGTCAATCATATGGGAACGAAGGACATCTTCCACCCACACAGGTTTAATATGCTCAAGTTCATGAAACATTTTTCTTGCATAATTAATGGTCCAGCCCATATAGCAGTCAAACATAATCTCATAATCTTCGCCTAACACATCTCTCAAGGCATATGCCATATCAAGATTTTTCCTCATTCCTTCGGCACCATCAGCAGGCCCGTAACGGAAAAACCATTTTTGTGCCTTTATTCCCATGGCTCTTATTTCCAAGGCTCTTTTTTTAACATCCTCCGGTTCTGTTGAATAACCAAGGGCACTGATATAGGGTCTTATTTTCGGCCGTCCTCCTCCAAGGATCTTGTACACAGGCTTCCCCATTATCTTTCCCTTAAGATCCCAGAGTGCAATATCCACAACCGAAATTGCCATCATCATAAGGCCGCTTCTTGAATGACGATCATAGCGGCTCATTATATCCCAGATCATCCTATTGTCCATAGGATCGCGGCCGATTACATAATCACGGAGCCCGTCCATAATTGCGTATAACTCCGGCTTGCATTCGACAATACCGTACTGCCCGCTGATTCCCTCATCGGTATTTATCTCGATAAAATACCCTGTTCTTGTTTCGCTCTCACCCTTTTTTTGCGGGGAGGGAGTAAATTCCTTGAATGCAAATTCATCCCAGGCATCAAGCTGGTTTACCTGCCTTGTTTCGGTAAAATACTTTCGTTCAAAGCTGCATGTTCTTTTAATAATGTTAATTCCTGTAATCTTCATTTAAAAACCTCCAAAAATTTCTATCCTATTTCTTCCCAGTTCTTTCGCCTGACGCAGGGCAGCATCAGCAGCCAAAATTAGATCTCCCCAGTTATTTGTATGCAGGGGCGCAGCTGCAATGCCGATGCTCGTTGGAACAATTACCTCGACAGTCTCTGCAGAGCCGGGCTCCTTTGGCACATTAACGATCCTTGTAGAAGCGGCATTCAAAATTCTTTCTGCAAATTTGCATGCTTCATTCAATTCTGTATCGGGAAGAAGAACGGCAAATTCATCTCCTGCAAGTCTTGCACAAATGTCAGTTGGTCTTGTAATTGTGCTTAGAATACTCCCCATGGAAATAAATACCTTATCTCCTCCTTCCATTCCATGATTTTCATTTATTATATGGATTTTGTCCAGATCCATCATTAAAAGAGAGATCGATCTTATTCCGACTGCACCATGGGAAAAACGTCCATTGCCGGATTCATCCAGAAAACGTCTATTATAAAGGCCTGTCAGCTCATCCATTATCGAGCGGCGTCTTGCAGTTTCACCCCACCGCATTAAATCGTTAAGATAGATCGAAGTCTGCTCAAGCCAGGTATTCTGAACCTTCCTAATATTCGATAGAATCCTATAGGCAATCATCGGACGTTCAAATATTATGCGAAAGAAATCACTGTCTTTTAAGACCATTAATTCAGAATCCATTCTTGCAATGAGGGTTGCCGAGCGGCTCTCCTTTGCGATTATAGACATTTCTCCGAAAAAATCCCCTGGAACTATTTCAAACATCTGATGCTGGGCTCCGGTGGAAAGGCCAATCCATGCATCAATTCTGCCTGAAATAAGAATATACATTTCACTTCCTGCCTCACCTTCATTAAAGATAACTTCTCCCTTTTTCACCCGCCGCGGATTAAAAAGGTTTGCAACAGGATAAAAATCCCTTATCGAAATTCCTTCGAATAAAAGTGATTTCCGGATCATCTCTTCTATACGGGTATTCATGAGCCTTTTCCAGTGTTTTTCGTATAACGCACAATTTTGTTTCCGCCCTCTCTCCAGCTTTCCATAAGGAGATCGTATACACCGTTAAAAAAAAGCTCCCATGTATTTTCATCCTGCGGCCAAATTCCCCATGAAAGGGTTCCTGAGTACTCATAAGTTTCACCTTCCCTTTGAGAAGTTTCTCCTTCGGAAAGGGCTGCATCTCCGGAAGAAAATAAAGGTACCGGCGGCAGGGCGGCTATTGCCGAATAAACCTTGTCTGCTATTGTTTGGCCAAGTACCTCATCACAACCTGGTATTAAAATGCCGGTTTCGTTGCTTCTGAATCTCATGGCCCAGCCCCGGCCATAAAATCTTACAATGTCTTTTAAAATGGCAGAGATCTTTACCATTCCTATATCTCCGGCTTCATGGCCAAGAGAGTCAACAAGAATTTTAAAACGATCCGGCTTTAGCATAACGAAGGCGGAAGGGCTTTCAAGTATTCTATTGATTTCTTCGTTAAGAAAACTCTGCTTCCATAAACCTGTTCCGGGATCTTCGTGCACCTGACGCTGCAGCTCGTTTACCCAAGACACTCTGTCAATCACAAGTTTTCGTGTCTCTTTTATTCTGCCAATAACAATGCTTGCAGAGTTTAACAGGATTTTAGAAATGATTCGGGGCATTTCTCCGGCAAGTGCAGCCATATTAAGGCCGCATTCAGGAAAAACAACAATGGAAGAATCTTCTACAACTTCTGCCCTGACATCATAATCGGCTCCGCGGGCAAAGTCAAAATCTCCTATTACATCGTCAGGCGCAAAAAGTGCAATTTCGTCTTCGCTGCCGTCTTCTGCAGGCCTTATAATCCGCACAAGCCCCTTTTGCAAAAAATAAATATGTTCGGCTTTTTCTCCGGGCGAAAAAAGAATATCGCCTTTTTTATAATTAATCGTCTCTATATAATCCAGGACGGCTTTTCTCTCATCATCTGAAAGTCCAGAGAATAAAAAAGGCTTAAATACAGTAGATAAATCCTGGAATTCCATAACTTGAAAATCACAAGGCGCATTAATACGTCTTGATTCCTCCTATCATCAATCTGCTGTAGTTCCTCCATCCACCGGGAGGGCAATACCATTAATAAAGGCCGCTTCGTCCGAAGCAAGAAATAGTGCGGCATTTGCAACATCCATGGCTGTGGCAAGACGGCCCAGCGGAACTTCTCCTATTCTTTCTTCCCTTCTGCCTGGAATTTTGAAGAGCTCTTCGGTAAGAGGTGTACTTACGGTACTAGGGTTTATGCAGTTGCATCTGATATTGTCTTTGGCATAACGCACGGCTATTGTCTTTGTAAGCAGTGTTACAGCTCCCTTTGTGACAGTATAGGCTTCTGTGGTATAACGGTGCCCGATTAATCCGCAGACGGAAGACATATTAATAATGGAACCGCCGCCATTATTGCGCATAACAGGAATAGAGTGCTTGGAGCCAAGAAAGGGCCCCTTAATGTTTACAGCCATCATTGCATCCAGACTTTCCATTTTCATTTCCTCAATGGGCTCGCGGATATTTATGCCGGCATTATTTACAAGAATATCGAGCCTGCCGCACTCGCTTATAACGGCTCTCATTGCATTTTTCCAGCTCTCTTCGGATGTTACGTCCAGTTTAACAAAAAATGCCCTTCCGCCTGCCGCTTTAATTTCCGTAAGTGTGGCTTCGGCCGCCCCCTCGTTTAGATCGCCTATAAAGACCAGAGCATCTTCCTCCGCAAAGCGGCAGGCCATGGAGGCACCCAGACCCTGCGCACCGCCGGTTATGAGGGCAACTTTGCCTTGCAGCCGTGTTCCCTTGGCACTCATAGTGGCTCCCCGGACATTGCCTGCCCGGCCATGGCTGGGACAGGCCGGCAAGAGCCAGAAATTGCCTGCACACACATTACTGCCGCAACGCGAGTGTCGAACCGGCAAGAGCCGAAAATTCCCTGCACACGAGCGCTGATCCCGCAAGAGCCAGCCATTCCCGTCACGCGAGTACCAAACCGGCAAGAGCCAGCTATTCCCGTCACGTGAAAGCTCACCCCACCCTTCACTTTCTGACCTCTGTTTTTGCAAGTTTCTCGTAATAGCGTATAATGGCGCTGTGGTCGGATGTAGCAAGACCGTCCACTTTAAGTGCCTGAAGGGTTTCCATAACGGAAGCCGTAAGCGGAATGGGAACGGATAGCTCGTGAGCCGTATCCAGTGCGTTTTGTAAGTCCTTTATGTGCAGTTCCACGCGGAAGCCCGGCTTGAAATTACCGTCAAGTATCATCGGTATTTTCGCGTTCATTACGGTGGAACCGGCAAGCCCTCCCTTTATCGCATCAAAAACGGATTCAGGGTTCACTCCGGCGCGTGTTGACAAAACAAAGGCCTCCGAAACAGCGGCAATGTTAAGCGCCACAATAATCTGGTTTGCAAGCTTTGTAACGTTTCCGGCTCCGACATCCCCGACAAGAACGACAGAAGAGCCCATTTTTTCAAGAATGGGTTTAACCTTTTCAAAAACAGCTTTCTCTCCGCCGACCATTATCGCAAGGGTTCCGTCTATTGCCTTGGGCTCTCCGCCGGAAACGGGAGCATCAAGAAATGCAACCTTTTTTTCCCTTAATGCAGCGCCAACTTCCTGTGACACCGCAGGCGCAATGGAGCTCATGTCAACAACAATTGCCCCGGATTTTACACCTTCGGCAACGCCGCCTGCGCCTAGGATCGCTTCCTTTACATGCGGGGAATTCGGCAGCATTGTAATAATAATATCGCTTTTGGAAGCAACCTCCTTATTGGAAGAAGCACCTTCTGCTCCAAGAGAAACAAGATCATCAAATTTCGCAAACTTGTCATAAACAACCAGTTTATGATTTGCCTTGATTAGATTAATTGCCATGGGTCTGCCCATTATGCCAAGACCTATAAAACCGATAATTGCCATTTTCTTACTCCTTACTTTTTGTTTATTTTCGCGGACGGTGATTTATTACCCCTCCGCTTGACGGATTTTTGATTAACTTAACCGCTTTTTTATATATGTGAGAGGAAGAAAGGCCGTACATATCCAGAAGATCATCATAATTAAGCGCAGATGTACCGAAAGCATCGTCAATCGCAATTATGCCAAATTTCGCCTTACTCCCGGGTCTTCCCATTAAACCGCTTTCCATTAATATGGAAGCAATACTTTCGCCTAACCCGCCGGTTCTCACAGATTCTTCTGCAACAAGAACAGCTTTCTTTCCCATTGAATATTTCAAAATTTCGTTTTTATTAAGAGGTTTTAGGGTACTTACATTCAGCACCTGTGCGGAAATTTTTAAGGCAGAAAGCTTTTCCGCCGCTTCCATTGCCTTGCTTACCATTACACCGCTTGCAAAAATCACTATGTCCTTCCCGGCTCTTATGGGGTAAATCTTTCCAATTTTAAATTCACCCTTGGGAGATGTAAAAACGGGAAGGTCGTTCCTTGTGATCCTTAAATACACCGGTCCATTATAAGAGGCAATTACGGGAACCATTTTTCTGACCTCTTCAGCATCCACAGGATTAAGGACAACCATGTTCGGCATGGCTCTTATTATATTTGCATCTTCCACTGCCTGATGTGTTTTACCGTCCCCATAATCAGAAAGGCCGTAGCTGGAACCTATAATCTTCACATTGGCTTTTGGAATTGCAATTGAGCACCTGATCTGATCGTATGCTCTGCCGGCAGCAAAAACAGCAAAGGTTCCTGTAAAAGGAATTTTACCAGCAAGCGCAAACCCGGCCGCCGTAGAAGTCATGTTCTGCTCTGCTATACCCATCTCAAAATAGCGGTCAGAGAATTTCTCCTGAAACATAAATGACATGGTGGACTTACCAAGGTCTGCTTCCAGAACCACTATGCTTTTATTTTTTTTACCTTCTTCAATAAGGGCATTGCCGTATGCTCTTCTAAGGTTTTCTGTTTTAAGATTTTTCATTTATTGCCCTGCCTTTGCCGTTTCGGACTTGCTTCCTGCCGCCTTCAGCCCGGCTGAACTCAACTTTTTTCCGGCTGCTTCCAGCTCTCGAATAGCCAATTCGTATGCGGCATCATCAATAAGTCCGTTATGAAAAGCTGCATTCCCTTCGGCAAAGGAAAGCCCCTTTCCCTTTATCGTTTCTAAAATAATGAGCGAGGGTTTGTTTTTTATTTTTCTGCTTTGATCGATTGCGTCTATGATGGCTGCAGGATCATGACCCTTAGCCGTCATTACCTCCCATCCAAAGGAAGACCACTTTTCAGCCAGATTCGGAATGTCGAATATTTTCTCCGTGGGTCCGGTTGCCTGCACACGGTTCCAGTCAATAAAGGCCGTCAGGTTGGAGACCTTATAATTCGCCGCAGCCATGGAGGCCTCCCAAAGCTGGCCTTCACTCTGCTCGCCGTCTCCCATAATCACAAAGACCCTTGCCGGATTTTTGTCCATCCTGAAAGCAAGAGCCATCCCAAGCCCTATTGAAAGACC
>Ga0099364_10014512_pt1 | contig 10479 bp, 9 predicted proteins | sample TergutTh196P3_FD_73070 | JGI IMG/M metagenome (GOLD analysis project Ga0099364, IMG submission 73070) | Microcerotermes parvus P3 segment gut microbial communities from Pointe-Noire, Republic of the Congo - Th196 P3 | ecosystem: Host-associated > Arthropoda: Insects > Digestive system > Gut ...
TGTGCGCGATCCTTCCGGAAAAACAGCCAATGAAGCGCCATCCTTCAACCGGCGTTTCGCTTCTGCAACACTGCGTTGCGCTGCACGAGGCGTAGAGTTATCCACAAAAATAAAACCGGCTGAACGACAGGCAGCGCCAACCAATGGAATCCTGGCCAAACCGACTTTCATCATCCACTTAATAGGTACGCCCAAAAATCCGTAGATTAGAAAGATGTCAAATGCGCTCTGATGATTTGCTACAAACACATATGACTGTTTTTTCTTCAGATTTTCACTTCCCCGCACTTTGACAGGACACAATGCCAAATAACATGTAATCTTCGACCAAATCATGCCCGGATAAAAAGAGAAAAACTTCTCTCCTCCCAGCATACAACCGACAATAACGGTCAATGCTGTCAACATCGTAGTTATCAAGAAGACAGGAACTACAATTATCCAGAAATACAGTAGATAAAGCATACGTACCATAAAAGGTTTTTTCTATCACAAGACAAATATACGAGTAAATTTTATTCATTTCATCATTTTTTTTCTAAAAAATTTTTCGGTTTGAGTAATTATTACGTTATTTGCGCTTTGGAAATTAATAAATAAAAAAATATCAACTATGAGCGCATTAAAATATCTGGGAATATTAATAATCCTTATCGGAGTTGCAGTACTCGTTGTTCCATCATTGCAGGGAAATCCGAGTAACATTTTTTTGATAATAGGTTTGTTGCTGATCCTCGGTGGCTACTTCAGCCATATTGTTTTGAACAAGATAATCGAATAGAACATTACCTCTTTTCAATTGCGTCGTAAATTGTATCCTGTATACGCGTACGTATATTTAATGTAAACAACCCGGTGTTTGTTCGGGAGGGATACACCCTGTTACTTAAAAATATGTATATCAGCTTATTGTCTGGATCTATCCACCAACAGGTGCCAGTATAACCCGTATGTCCAAAAACAGAGCCAGGCGCAAGTTCGCCGCATGGTGAACTGCGGGAGTTTCCCATATCGGGCTTGTCGAAGCCCAATCCCCGGCGCGATACTGAACTTTTACTTTCTGTAAAAAGCCTGCACGTTGTCTCAGACAAATACGTTTCGCCGCCATAACTTCCATGCGTCAAATAGAGTTGCAATACTTTAGCCAAATCATTTGCATTGGAAAATAAACCTGCATTCCCCGAAACTCCTCCCTGAAACGCCGCCGCCTCGTCATGTACGAAACCCCGTAACAGTTGACGGCGGATAAAACGATCTTCTTCGGTCGGCACAATCTCCAATGTATCCATTTTTTGCAAAGGATTATATGTCATACGCCAGGCGCCTAAACGGTTAAAAAACGAATCGGACAAAAGCTGGTCGATGGGTTGATTCATCTGTTTTTCTACAATCATTTTCAACAGGATAAAATTGACGCAACTGTACAGGTATCGGCCGCGCGTTCCTAATCTGGCGTCTTTGATGCCGCTTATAATTGAATCCTTAAACGAATCGTGTATATAAAAATGTCGCCCCGCCTCAGTCGTAAATCCTGCTTTCCGTACGGTGGAAACTACTTCGGGGAGGAACGTAAAATCTGTCCGGACATAGGTTCGCTGGTCATAATGGACGGGATGAGTCCGTGTGGAAGTCGAACTGTACAGGCTGCCTGTATAACTTTTTTTATCAATCGCCTGCTGAAAAAAATTAATGACGGCAGGCAAACCTGTTTGATGATACAGCAATTCTTCTACCCTCAAGTCACTTTTGTTGGTACCCTGAAATGCAGGAAGATAAAGGGAAAGAGGTGCATTTAAGGTGATTAATTTGTCGTCATACGCTTTCATAACGGCAAGCAGCGTTCCTGTTGCTTTCGTCACGGAAGCCAGGTCATAGACCGAAGACTCCGTTATTTCTTTTCTCTTTAGATAATCTTCATAACCAAATGATTTATTGTATATTATCATATCATCTTTAGCGACTAATACCTGGCAGCCGGGATAAGCCTGCCGGTTTAATCCTTCCTGAACGATGGCATCAATCTGACTCAAGAGAGAAGCGTTCACGCCAACTTCTTCGGGTTGATGATAGCCTAAGCGCGTTTTCCGGGTATACATGCCTGTTCCGGCAACATACATACCTGGAACCGTCACAGCTAATTTTCCTTTAGCCGCTACTCCTCCATAAATAACCTGCGCCGCATATTCCTGCGCCAAACGGGTGCCTTCGTATGCCATAAGCACAGTTTTTGCACGGTTAATCGAAGCGCTGTAATCCCGGCAGAAATAAGGTACAGTGAAAAAAGCATAAATCAATTCTTTCTTTTCAGCCAGTTGCCTCAATACGGGATGCTCCTTGATACGAACGGTATATATGGCGCAAAGAATGACGTCATATTTCTCTAATTCCCTTGCAATTCTTTGTATTTCAGTCTCGTTTGTGTTTGCAGTGATGCGAAAACAGGGAGAGGCGTCATACTTATTTACCATCTTTTGAAATTCATCGCCAAACGGATCGCCAATCGTCAGGACAGCTATTTTCTTCTTATCTAATTGTTTTAATGGGATATAATCATCCACATTCTTGAGTACGGTGATTGCTTCTTCGTTTAGTTTGGCGGCTAACCAGGCGGCGTGAGGCGTGTTCAACCGTTCGGACAATCCCTGTAATTCGACGGGCTGATACCGGTGCAGTCCGGCGATATATTTATACTGCAATATCTTTTTGCAGGTAGCATCAATATCTTCCTTCTTTAAAATGCCGGATTGGATGGCTGATTTGACGGCTTCCAATTCGCGGGTGAGCGAAACAGGCGCCAGTGCAATATCGTTTCCTGCCAACAAAGCGGCCACAGTCGGACTGGTAATTCCGCCTCCCGTTGCCCCCTGCATCGCCAACGCATCGGTAATAACCAAGCCTTTAAAACCCATCTGTTTTTGTAAAAGGTCGGTCACAACATTATTCGATAACGACGCAGCCCGTTGGGTTTTGTCCAATGCCGGAACATGGATATGCGCCGTCATAATCCCTGCAAATCGTGCAGCAATATATCTTCTGAAAGGCAATAATTCTACACTGTCCAACGAAGCCTGCGAACGTCGAACGACCGGTAAGGTGTTGTGCGAATCTTCCGAGGTATCTCCGTGTCCCGGAAAATGCTTGGCCACCGACAGTATGTCCATACTTTCCAAACCGTGCGCATACATGATTCCCCTTTCAGCAACTAAATCGGGGTCTTCGCCAAAGGAACGAATCCCGATCACCGGATTACTGACGTTACTGTTTACGTCCAACACCGGTGCAAAATTGATATGGATTCCCATTTCCCTGCACTGACGCCCTACTTCTTTGCCATATTCCTCAAGCAACGACACATTTTCTATCGCTCCCAACATCATGTTTTTGGGAAAACGGGTAGTGCCGCTTAAACGCATGGATAATCCCCATTCGCCATCTAATGCTATAAATAAAGGTATGCGCGAGATTCTTTGCAAACGATTCGTGACGTCGGCTTGTGTAACAGGGTTGCCTGTGTGAAATAAAATGCCGCCGATCTTACCATTCCTGATATATCCTTCCAGCGTTTGCATGTTTTGTGCATCAGATGTGGGATTTGCCACAACCATTAACAACTGTCCGATCCTTTCATCCTCGCTCATTGTTCGAAATACGGAATCAACCCAGTGATTCATTTTCACCTTATCTGCTTTTGCCAATAAAGCAGGCTCAATCTGTGACATCACACATACTGAAATCAGACAAAGCAGGCTGCCATATACTATTTTCTTCATATTCCTTTCAATAGATCAATCGTTTTGCAAAGGCACATTCATTCCGGCAAAAACCACAGTTCTTATGGTTTTTTTTGCAACGATCCTGTATTCACACAAATGATATTGTTCATTCCAATATCATATCCCTAAAGTGATTAAATCCGGACATTTAATCTTCATACTATATTTTTGTCGAATTTTTATTTGACAGGGCTGTAGGGTAACGGAGTAAGGAATACGATGCGGTTGTTTGGAAGTGTTGCATTAGCCCACTCGGAAGCGGCTCTCATGCGTTGCCATTCGGGATGATTATTGAACTTAGCCCAGCTTGCATCACGGTCTGCCATATCGTCGTAGTGTGTGACATAGATCAGCCCTGGCATGTCCTTGCCAGCAATGATCTGACCAAAACTAAACGGATTGACTCCACAGTCCAGAAATATATCAATCTCGCCCTGATTGAACATCTGAACTTTGCGGGTGCCGGCTTCAATATTGGCGCTGTCATATTTGCGCCATTCGAAAATAGTCTTGCCTGCCACCGGCGTCACCTTTTTCCATCCCTCGAAAGGACGACACAGATAACTGTCATATCGAAAATACATCGGACGGTTGCCTGCTGCATCCTCTTTCATAGCCGCGACAAAAGCGCTGTTTTGTAATAGGATATCGTTAGCCTTCAAGTATGCGTCAAACGAAGGGTAAACGAAGAGAAAATAGTAAGCAGCCGGCGAATTCTGGTTATTTTCCCTGAAACATCCGACCTCAATTCCCATATTCTTGTAGAGCGGGAGAAGGATGTCGGTCATCAATCTGTCTAACCGTGCTGCGCTGCCTCCCATTTGGAAATTGTAAATGCGCCACTCCTGTATCTCTCCATCATTAACCTGAGCTACTGACTGAGAAACGAAACATGCCATCATTGCCCCTGTCAGGAGCATAAAAAGTAATCTTTTTTTCATCGGAATAAAATTTATACATTAAACAAAATAAATTAAACACAATACATTGTCTGTCAATGATGCTACAAAGATACACAAAAAAAAAACAATGTTCATCATTGTGGAGAAAAAGTTAAATTATTTTTTTCTATCCATTTTTTTTGCCGACTGCTTGCAAATAAGAAATAGTTGCATTTACTTTGTACTGTAAGTTCCGGAAAATGAATACAGGAGAAATTATATATAAAATAAAAACATCATGAGACATATCATTATTGGAGGAGTAGCGGGTGGCGCTACGGCAGCGGCAAGAATCCGGCGCATAGACGAATTTGCCGAAATCATCCTGTTTGAAAAAGGCAAGTATATTTCGTATGCCAATTGCGGACTGCCTTACTATATCGGAGGCGTTATTGAACATCGGGACAATCTCTTTCTGCAAACACCCGATTCGTTCGGGCAACGGTTTCATATTGACGTGAGGGTTGAAAATACGGTGACTGTTATCAACACAACCGAAAAAACGGTGACTGTTCGACGTACTGACGGCAGCGAATATACCGAGACGTATGACAAATTATTACTTTCGCCCGGCGCTTCACCGATCATACCTCCTTTAGAAGGAATTGATTCAGAAGGCATTTTTACCCTGCGCGATGTAGCTGATACCGATCGCATTAAAAATTGGATCAACACACGCGCTGTGCGCAAAGCAGTCGTGGTCGGCGGCGGGTTTATCGGACTTGAAATGGCTGAAAATATGCACCATGCAGGAGCAGAGGTTTCCATAGTAGAGATGGCGAATCAGGTAATGGCGCCGATGGATTTTTCAATGGCTGCCCATGTCCAACTTCATTTGTTGCAAAAGGGAGTAAAACTGTATTTGAAACAAACCGTTGAACGCTTTGAACAACATGGCAGCGTTATCAATGTTTGCCTGAAAAGCGGACAAATAATTCCCGCCGACATTGTCATTCTCTCCATCGGTATTCGTCCGGAGACATCTTTAGCCAAAGCAGCCGGAATTACCATTGGCGAAACAGGAGGTATTTGGGTCAACGAATATTTGGAAACTTCCGCCAAAGATGTGTACGCCGTCGGCGACGCCATTGAATTTCCTCATCCCATCACAGGCAAACCATGGCTAAACTATTTAGCCAATCCCGCGAACCGGCAGGGACGGTTGGTTGCCGATAACATGGTCAAGGGCAATACGGTAAAATACGAGGGCGCGATCGGGACTGCCATAGCCAAAGTATTCGATATGGCAGTAGCTTCCACGGGTTTACCTGCCAAAAGGTTGAAGCAACTTGATATTCCGTATCAAAGCTCGTACACCCATTCGGTTTCTCATGCAGGATACTATCCGGGAAGTATGCCATTAAGCATCAAACTGACATTCGACCCTGAAACAGGGAAACTGTACGGAGCACAATGCGTCGGATATGAGGGCGTTGATAAACGCATCGACCAGATTGCCCTATTGATCAAATCGGGTGGAAGCGTATTCGATTTAATAAGGTTGGAACATGCTTATGCCCCGCCTTTTTCGTCGGCAAAAGACCCGATTGCCATTGCCGGATATGTGGCTGGCAATATTGTGAACAGGCATATGCCGGTTGTCCACTGGCGGGAAATACAATCGTCCAACCCCGATGAAATCACTATACTGGACGTGCGCACCCGCGAAGAAACAGCAGGCGGACAAATCATTAAAGGCTCGTTGAACATCCCGTTAGACGAACTGCGCGATCGCTTGAACGAAATACCTGCCTCAAAACCTGTTTATATCTATTGCGGCGTCGGTTTGCGAGGCTATTTAGCGTCCAGAATCTTGATACAGAGAGGATTTACCCGCGTTAAAAATCTTTCGGGCGGATATAAAACCTATTCCATAGCCACAACATTTATGACCGATCCCTTGTTTTCTCATCCATTTTAGCTATTTTTGCCGTTTTTAACAAGTGATAACAAAAAATGAAATCATTAGAAAGATTAGTAGCCGAGAAATTATTAAAAATCAACGCCGTTAAATTACAGCCCGCCAATCCTTTTACATGGGCTTCTGGCTGGAAATCACCAATCTACTGCGACAACAGAAAGACGCTTTCATACCCTGCTGTCCGAAATTTTATCAAAATGGAATTAGCGCAGATCGTCAGCGAAAAATATGAGGATGCCAATGCCATTGCCGGAGTTGCCACAGGAGCGATTGCACAAGGTGCACTGGTAGCCGATATGTTGGGGCTTCCGTTTGTATATGTACGTTCAGCGCCCAAAGATCACGGATTGGGAAACCTGATTGAAGGAGAACTCAAGCCAGGTTCGAAAGTCGTCGTCGTCGAAGACTTGGTTTCTACCGGCGGAAGCAGTCTGAAAGCTGTAGAAGCCATCCGTAATTGCGGTTTTGAAGTGGCAGGAATGGTAGCCATATTTACGCACGGATTTCCGGTTGCCGAACAGCAGTTTCAAAAGGCTAATGTGACGCTGACTGCCTTGTCAAACTATGATGTAGTAATTGAAGAAGCGCTTAAAATCAACTATATAAACGAATCCGATGTCGCCATTCTTCAGGAATGGAGAAAAGATCCTGCCAACTGGAATCCGGATCCGAAATAAATGCAAACGAAATGACAGAATACACCAGCGATATTAAAACGATACCTTATGGCGACGAACGTGTCTTTTCGATGCTGTCGGATCTTTCCAATCTGGAACGTATCAAAGACAGGATCCCCAAAGACCACATCAAAGATTTTTCGTTCACTAATGACAGTTGCAGTTTTGAAGTAAACCCAATGGGTAAAATTGATTTTCAAATTGTCAATCGTGAGCCTTATAAAACGATTAAATTTGCAACAACAAACTCGCCGTTTCCGCTCTTTCTCTGGATTCAACTGAAACAAACCGGCGAAAATGTCACCAAAATGAAAATGACCGTACGCGCAGAATTGAATCCATTACTTAAAACAATGATTGCGAAACCCATACAGGAAGGTTTAAATAAGATTGCCGATGCGATTGCCACCATACCGTATGAGTAACTAAAAACCAGAAACATCCCCCCACCCCCCTTCAAAGGTGGAATGGGGAAATGAAAATTATATGTAAATGATGCAAAAATTATGTAATTCTGTCTGAAAATGGAAAAAAAACTTTGGCAAAAAAATATACAGGTTGATCAAACAATCGAACAATTCACTGTCGGAAAAGACCGTCTCATGGATCTCTATCTGGCTAAATATGATGTGCTTGGTTCGATAGCGCATAGCATAATGCTCGAATCGATCGGTCTTCTTACAAAAGACGAACTGCAAATGCTCCTGATTGCCCTCAAAGATATTTACAAACTTGCCGACGAACAAACTTTTGTCATCGAAGAAGGTGTGGAAGATGTTCATTCGCAGGTCGAACTGATGCTTACCCGGAAATTGGGCGATACAGGGAAAAAAATCCATAGCGGACGATCGCGCAACGACCAGGTATTGCTTGACCTGAAACTTTTCACACGCGCCCGAATACAGGAACTGGTCGGACATATTTCCTGCCTGATTGATATATTGATCACACAGAGTAATCGCTACAAAGAGGTATTGTTGCCCGGCTACACCCACCTGCAGATAGCCATGCCATCATCTTTCGGTTTGTGGTTTGGCGCATATGCCGAAAGTCTGACGGATGACCTGCAACTGATGCAGGCTGCGTATAAAATATGCAACCGCAACCCGTTAGGATCTGCTGCCGGCTATGGCTCGTCGTTCCCGTTAAACCGGACGCTTACCACCGAATTGCTTGGCTTCGATTCGCTGAATTACAATGTAGTCTATGCACAAATGGGAAGAGGAAAGATGGAGCGTACGGTGGCTTTTGCCATGGCTGGCATGGCAGCTACTCTTGCCAAGCTGGCAACGGACGCCTGCCTGTATAACAGTCAGAATTTCGGTTTTATCATGTTGCCCGACAAATATGTAACCGGCTCCAGCATCATGCCTCACAAAAAGAATCCCGACGTCTTTGAACTCACGCGAGCCAAATGCAATAAAATACAGGGACTTCCGCATCAAATCACGCTGATTGGCAATAACCTCCCTTCCGGTTATTTCCGCGATCTGCAAATCATCAAGGAACTGTTTCTGCCTGCGTTCGAAGAATTACAGGATTGTATCCGGATGGTCACACAGATGATGCAGAAAATCGAAATCAATCCGGATATTCTGGAGGAAACAAAATATTCGCTGCTTTTCAGCGTTGAAGAAGTAAACCGTCTGGTACTTTCCGGTGTTCCTTTCCGTGATGCGTACAAACAGGTGGGACTTGACATAGAAGCAGGCAAATTCCATGTCGAAAAATCGGTTCACCATACGCACGAAGGGAGTATCGGCAATTTGTGTAATGACGAAATTATGCTTTTGAAAAAGCAAATCATCGACGGATTCGCATTTGAAAAAGTAACACGGGCGGAAAAGAAACTGTTGGATAATTAAGTGGTTCGATGAAACGATTCTGTCTGTTTTTGCTACTTTTCGCAGTGATTTCATGCGACAAATTCGGTGAAAATCCAGTTTATGGCCCGGTTTACCTGCGATTGGATTTGCTGAACAGAGATAAAATACTTCAAGTTGCGCCCAGTTATAAAACGTATCTATATTCCAGACCCGGAGTGGATTATCAACCTCAACAAAATGAAAGAATCGGTTTGGGAGGCTTATTGGTTGTTCATACTGCGGTCAATGGATATCGCGCTTTTGACCTGGCATGTCCTAACGAACAAAACCCGAATCCGAATACGACTGTTGAAGTAGATAAAGACGGGATCAACGCTGTTTGTCCTAAATGCGGGACAGTATACGAGATATGGCATGGTACAGGTATGGCTCTCGAAGGCAAAAAATACGGTTTACGCAGTTACAGTATCACCATAAGCGGTAATTCCGGTATTGTTTCCAATTAATCTGCTGTATTCATATTACATTGTTTCCTCGCTATTATAATCATCAAACAGTACAGGATGACGTATAAGTACGTAGAGACGCAAAATTCTGCATTTCTACAATGTTGAATATACCCGAAAGCTGAAAGTCTGTTATCAAATTTACCCCTTTCATGCGTCTTAACCCTAACAGGGTTTGGAACCCTGTTAGGGTTTTTGCATCGCTACACCGCACCGCTCCTGCTCGCGCCGATTTGCAATCGGTGTGTTGGTTGCTATTTATTAGATAAGGCACGGATTGCAAATCCGCGCCAGCGGGAGGCACCGTAGTTTGGGTTATCACTTTAACCCCAATTTCGCCAAACCGCTTGTTATGCGGTCGCCCGTCTTTCTGCCTATCTTGTTGTTTGTCTGTCATTCAATTTAGTTGACTTAAAAAATCATCGGGACTTATGCCTGATTGTTTCAAAATTGCTCTTAATGTCCCTTCAGGCATATCCCCTGAATGATTTGGAATGGTAGTATATCTATTTGTTTGAGTATTATACCAAATTTCATGACTGCTTGCCGATAAAATTCGAAGCCGAACTTTTTCAATGTAGTCACTATTATTCTATATCTGAATCCCGATAACCGTCCCATAATACTATACCGTAACGACTAATGGATAGTGAAAGGAATTATTGAACATTGCTAAATTGTCAATTTGTTGTTCCTGTGCTTCAATTAGTTTTTTTGCGACATCTCTTGCGATTTCAAGAGTTTCCACAATACTGTTTCCCTGAACAACAAGCCCTTGCAGGTTATCAGAAGTCGCTATATAAACACCTTCCGGCAATTTTTCTATTTGAAGATT
>Ga0099364_10014513_pt1 | contig 10477 bp, 8 predicted proteins | sample TergutTh196P3_FD_73070 | JGI IMG/M metagenome (GOLD analysis project Ga0099364, IMG submission 73070) | Microcerotermes parvus P3 segment gut microbial communities from Pointe-Noire, Republic of the Congo - Th196 P3 | ecosystem: Host-associated > Arthropoda: Insects > Digestive system > Gut ...
GATATTGCGCTCGGTGTTTTTGCGGGACTCCTGCGTCTTCCGAACGGAAACACGATTATTTGCAACTGGAATTCGCAGCCCGCCGAAGACAAGACCGCCGCTCACGTTTTCGAAGTCTCGCAGGACAAGCGTGTCGTCTGGCAGGTCGAATCAAGCGAGTTCGGACAGGTCGCCGCCTGTCGACTCCTGACGCCCGATTTTCGACCTCGTCAAGACAAACTCGGTGAAATGCCGTAACCGGTGTTCAGGGCTTGGCTTCCAGCAGGAGCGAGTCGCCCTTGCGGAGAACGAGCGTCAGTTTGGGGCCGACTCCCAACTCAGCGTTGCGCAGAAAGTCGACGATCCGACCTTTTCGTCCGAAATCAATGTCGATCGGTCCGTCCGATGCGGCGTGCAGAAGCACGTAGGGATCATTGGCGTAGACGACGCAATTTTTGTCCGTAAAAAGATGAACTCCCGCAAGTCGGGCGGCGGCGCGAATCAACTCCGGCGTCGAAGCGGGCGTTCCGACAAAAAGCGTGTTCGTGCCGTCCGATTCTTTTCGTAACACGACGGCTGCCGAGCCGTCGGGATACGTCGCAAGGATTTCCTCCGGCCTTGCGTCGGCGACGGCGAACAGCGGAACAATCGGTCGCGCCTTTCCGAACGGTTCCGGCGAAAGTCCCCAAGCGACGCCACGTTCCGTCGGTGTAACACGAATCTGCGTGCCGTCGACCCGCTTCATCGTCAAGCCGATCAACTCCTTCATCGTTGCAAGCGAACCGCCGTTCTCTTCATCGAGATACCCCGGCGCATAAGACCAGATGTTCGTTTTGCCCTTGACGACTTCCTTCAGACGTTTTCGTTGCGCTTTATCAAGGCGCCAGGCGTTCGCGAGGACGTTCAATTTCACGTCGACTTTTCCGTCAAGGAGATCATCAAGCAGATACTGTCCGAACGGAGCGCCGCAGCAGGCCGCCTGACGCCGAACGTCGCCGAGGGCCGGAGACGTCAACGCCGGACCGCCGACCGCAACGGCAAGCGCGCTCGCCTCGTCGACGAAAAGGCCGATTTCCGGACGAAAAGGTTTCGGACGAACCAGTCGATCACGGTCGAGCGGTTCGATCTTCTTCATCAGGGATTGCCAGAGAACGGGGTCTTCGTACCATCCCGAAGCGGCGAGGTCCATCCACCACGTTCCGTAGTTGCCGAGAGCGCAGTTGCCGAGATTTCGTGTCAACAATCGCAGAGTTCCTTCCTGCGTGCCTTCCCATGTTTTGGAACCGGCGAACCCGCTTTGCGGCGTCAGATGGGTGCGAAGGTCGTCTTCATTCAACCACATTTTTCCGGCCAGCGCGACGCTTTCCGCCGGAGACATCTGAAGCGCCGCTTCGCCGGAACTTCGTCCGTGATAGGAAAACGGAGCGCACAGAATATCGACGTCCGGCGATTTCAGGAGTTTCGACAGCGCGTAATGGCCCGTACACGCCGGACCGTTGTAGGGATCGCCGAACTCGAATTCGTAACCGTAAAAGATCAAGACGAGTTTCTTTCTCCCGGCGGCGTCCTTGGCAACCTTGGCGAAATGCGCAACACAATCGACCATAACGTCCTGTTGGAATTGATTCAGGTCGAGAATTTTTCGTTGCGCCCGACGTTGTCCGACATCGTGAAGGATGCCGGTCGGAGCGGTCAGACGAAGTTCCGCCGCAGGAACTTCCGCCGAATCGAGACTCGCTTCCGGGTCGTCCCACGCCTTTCGGAGAGCGTCGTCGTTTTCGTACTTTTTTCGCAGCCAGTCTCTCCAGGCGATACGGTCCGCGTCACCGTAACCGTTCAGAAACTGCTCCCATGTTCCGAGATAGAACCATTCGTTCGTGCTTTGTCCGGTAACGTGGTATCCGGCGATATTTCGTCCGTATTTCTCTTCGATGCGTTGAATCATGTTGCGCAAAACAACCGCCGCGTCGTTGCGGTACTTTTCGCTTGCAACGGACGCCGCCTTCCACGGCCTGGCGGGTTCCCTGTCCCACGGCATCGCCTCGCGCTTCGCTTCACGATTCCAGACCATCGCCTCGCCGGGATGTTGCGCCAACCACCATTCCGGAGCCTCGACGTAAATCCGGGGAATCAGCAGAACGTTCGGATTCGCTTCCAGAGCCAGATCGATTTGCGTATCAAGAAGATCGTCGTCGGGGTTTTCGTCCGGTTTCGGCCAAACGATTCGATGCGGAAAACTCACGAAGGAAACACCGGCGGCAGCGGCAAGTTCGATCTGCGACTGAAACACGTCTCCGTTTCCGACGAGTTTGTTGTACTTTCCCCGACCGGAAATCGTGAACGGAAAATACAAGCGTCGCGGCGGATCGGCTTTCGCATGAAATTTCATCCGGTAGCGTTCGCCCTCCTTCAGGTCCAGCCGCGTCGGCGTGGAAATCGTGAGCGACGGCCAGCGAACGTCTTCTTTCTGTTCCGGAAATCGAAGAACCAGCGCGGCGGAGCCGTTCGAACCGACGCCGTCTTCGACGTTTCCGTTACCGAAATTCATCCGCTCCTTGTCCCAGAGCCGCAACGTCGAACGATCAAAGTCTTCGATTCCGTTCTCGAAATTACAGGACGGAAAAACGTCGCGGCCCGTCGAAATCTCTTTCAGTTCGATGTCGTCCAGAACGACCGAGCCGGGTTTCGCTCCGAAATAAATTGCCAGGGCGGCTCTGCCGTTCGAACTTTCCTTCGGGACGAATTCGAACGCATATTCCTTCAATTCATCGTCGATGGGAATCGGCTTCGCTCCGGAGTCGCCGTAGAACATTCGGGCGCGGACCGGCTCGCCGTCGACGACGATCAACGGAGCGCCGGATGACACGTCGATTCGAACTTCCTCGGCGGCGCGGACCGTTACGAAAAGAAAAACGATGCCAAGGAAAAAACCAAAGCGTTTCATAGCGAATTCCAATCGATGAGTGAGCGAAACGTCCGTCCGAAAGTTTCCGAACGAAAACACTCCCGAATAATCGTTTCAGAGAGGCGAAACATTTAATCGGCAACGCGAATTCTTACTTCTTTTCCAGCGTCGAACGTTGCCTGCGTTTTTCCTTTGGCCGCAATGGACAGTTCAAGCGGCGTCGTATCATAACGATCATATTTCGGATCAACGACATAGAACGACGGAATAATCGTTACCGCTGCGGATTCGCCCATTGCAGGAACAATTGTGATCGGCGTTCCCTCCTGGATCGTTTTGAAAACGCACACTTTATAAATCCCGGCGGGAGCACCGGTAAAATGGGCTTGCGTTTGCATTGTTGCGACTCCGCTCGCATTCGTCGAGCCGCTGATCGCCCACGGACGGCTGCCGTCATTGAGGATCAGCGATACCGTTGCGTCGGAGACGGGTTGCCCCTCCTGCGTTATCGTTACAACACAGGAATACAGTTTCGGCAATCCGGGAGGAACCGGATGCTTGCTGCATCCGCTTCCAAAAAACATCGCCAACGCAATTCCTACACAAAAACGGACTGAAAAACGTTGCATCGTCATCTTTCGTTAGAATGTTGTTACATTTTCACCGCCGCTGATCGAGCCGAGAGCGCCCCATACGCCGTAAGGAGAAGGCCCGGACTCAATCGGCATCAACGACAAATTACCGAAATTAATCGTGTCCATAATAAATCGAACGGACCCGTCGTACAATGCCGCCTGAACACCAAGGGGGTGATAGGAAGAGGGAGCCATCAAACCGGCCTGGTTTTCACCGTTTTGACGAGTACAACTGGGAGAATTGGGCGGCATGATCGTATTGAATGTCGTATAGGCCGGTAATCCATCCGCCCATCGCAAACCACTCAAGCCGGGCGCTCCATCGACATTATTAACGTCAACTCCGGTGGCATACGGCGATTTGATCTCGTTTCCCGCACGATAGGTGGAGTCATAACATCTCATAAAATCCTTGCCATTCGCCGTTGCGATTTGTGTCCCCTGCGAAATAATGACCGAACCGTCCGGGGTCATGACATAGCCGACTCGGGTCTGATTCCCGGAAGAGGGGGAAAAGATGCAACGCTCGGAAAAAACAAGAGTATTGCTCGTGCCATCGGCGACGGCTTCAAGGCCGTACCAACGAGGGTGCGAGATAATCGCGGAACGGAGATTATTGTACAGATTCTGATAGGTGGCTTTTCCGCTGACGGTTCCATTCTGACTGATTTCCGGCCAATCTCCCATACTGACACGATAATTTGTTCGACCGGGATCCGTCGCCGATTTTGCATCTCTGCCCACTCCATCGGAGGGACAAAGCAGGAAAGGAGGTTGTTCGCAAAACGGATTATCGGTTCCGCCCCCACCGACGCTTTGTTGCGGATTCAGTACCATGATGCGTTCATAAAGAGCCGTCGCTTCCACGTAGGGAAGAAGAGGGACGAAAACGCTACCGCGTCCCGACTGTTTATAAGCCTGTGCGGTATCGGCGGTCATGTGGGTCATATTCGAGGGAAGCGAGTTGGCGGTGTCGTGATAAGTATGGATCGCAAGCGACAACTGTTTCAGTTGGTTCGAGCATTGCGAGCGTCTGGCGGCTTCCCGTGCGGCCTGGACGGCAGGCAACAACAGAGCGATCAATACGCCGATGATCGCGATGACGACCAAAAGTTCAACGAGGGTGAATCCGTGAGGGCCGCCCAAACCGCCCCCCCCCCCTTATTTTAACGTTTGTTTTGACAGTCGACTTTCTCATGTTCGGTCTCCTTTGGAAAAATTGTGGAACAGATTAAACTTGTCGGGTGTTGCCATTCACCACCCGCATCCTATTTGGAAACATACGCGGTACTCCCCGTAGTGTCAAGCGGAATTTTGCGACAAACACTTGTCTTTTTGCGACAGGGACGGAACGGAAGTTCACGCCGCCGGAAAATAGGGTCAGTCCGGAAGTTTCCGAACGAAAATATTCCTGAATTGCGGTACGCCTTTCGGATCGTGTTGTTGTAACACAAGATAACCGTTTTGGGCGATGCGTTTGTTCGCCGCCGTGATCGGCGTGCCGGGCGGCAAAGCGTCTTTGCGATCGAGATAAATGTACAGCATTTCGTCGTTGACACGGACCTCGATGGCATCGCCTTTACAGATCGCATGGTAGGTGAACCATTCGTCATCGTGCAGCGTTTTCATATACCTCACGCAGTCGTACAGCGATCCCGTCCTCATCGTTGGATGCGTCGTGTTGACCTGGAGTTCGAACCCCGTCGTCGGCCAGGCGCCTTCTTCCCATTGCGATTTAACGTACACTCCGGAGTTGCCGCCGGAATTCACCCGAATGTCCATCCGAAACTCGAAGTTGCGAAATTCCTCCTTGATGAAATAAAGATGGTTGCGTTCGCCGAATCCGACGATGCAGCCGTTTTCGACCTTCCAGCCGTCGTATTTTTCGTTCGCTTTCCAACCGTCGAGGGTTTTGCCGTCGAAAATCGAGTACCAGCCGTCCTTCTTCAGCGATTCGGGAACTTCCCCGGCGAAAACGGGAACGGTCAAGGCAAACAGTACGAAAATTGTCGTCAAGTGTTTCATCGGACGTGTGGGGGTGTGAGGAGGGAAGGGAATTAACGGACGATTTCGTGATGGACCAATCCGAGACCGGCGACTTCGACTTTGTATCGACCGCGTTCGTCGGGAAGCGTCGGCGGCGTGTCGTTCCATGTATATCCGGTGGGCCGCGTCGGGAGTTCCATATTCAGCGCTTCCTCCCATCCCAGCCGTTTTCCGGTGTAACAGGCCAAGCGACCAAGGACCGTAATCATCGTGCTGTCGGCCATATATTTTCCGTTGTTAATTATCGTTGCGCCGCCGCTGCGAATCGCCTTGAACAAGGCGTCGTGTTCCAATTGAAAACGGTTGCCGGGCGGCTTCTTTTGAGTGTACGGATTTTCGCCGACGATCCGGCCTTTGGCGATGATCGCAATGCCCTTGGTTCCCCGGACGTATTCCTCTCGTTCGAAAAAGGTGCCGTTCAATTGCGTACAAAAAGACGACAGTGTTCGTCCGTCGTCATATTCGTAGACGACGGCCATCGAGTCGTAGAGGTCGCTTGCCGCGTGTTCGCCGGTTCGTCGCATTCGACCGCCGAGACCGTAGGCAAAGGCCGGCGTGTCGTCGCCGAGCGCCCACATCGCCTTGTCGAGACTGTGAACGGCCTGTTCGACGTTGTGATCGCCGGAAAGCCAGGTGAAATTGTACCAATTTCGAATTTGGTACATCATTTCGGTCGTTTGCGGCAGCCGGTTCCGCGTCCAGACGGCACCGGTCAAAAAATTCGCCCGAACGGACAGCACCTTGCCGATCGCGCCGTCCTGAATTCGCTTCATCATATCGAGCGTCGGCGGATCGTAACGAAAACAAAGTCCCGAGACGAGTTGCAGTTTCTTTTCCGTTGCGATTTTAGCGGACTCCAGCACGTCCTTGACGCCCGCTCCGTCGACGGCGACCGGTTTTTCGCAGAAGACGTGCCTGCCCTTCTCCACGGCGTACCGGAGCGACGCGGGACGAAAATGCGGCGGTTCGCAGAGCAAAACGACGTCGCAGACGTCGATTACGTTTTTGTACGCTTCCAGTCCGTCGAAGGTCGTTTCCGGTGTTACGATAATTCTGTCGCCGATTTTGTCACTGTTTTTCAGCGCCGTAACGGCGGCGGCGGCCCGATCCGGGAAGGCGTCGGCGACCGCAACGAGCCGGAGGTTCGCATCGACGGAAAAGGCGTCGTTGACCGCGCCCATTCCGCGGCTGCCGCAACCGACGAGACCGACCTTGAGGATGTTGTCCTCGGCGGCGTGGACGCGGAATCCGGATGCCAGAGCGCCGAGTGCCGTCGCGGTCAGAGCGCCGTGTTTCAAAAATGTTCGACGAGAGGAAACGGAAGTCGTTTTCATTGTTTTCGTTCAAAATTTAGGAGGTTGCTTTTTCCAGCATTTCGATGTAGACGGGGAAAAGGAGCGGATACTCGGCCCAGCCTTTGCAGGACACGACGTTGCCGTCTCGAACGCAGAGATCGTCGACGAAAGTCGCTCCGCCCTGTTCGGCGTCCATCCGGCATTTCGGGATCGTGGTAACCCGCTTGCCTCGGATGCAATCGCCTGCCGTCAACAGTTCGATACCGTGACAGACGGAGGCGATCGGTTTCTTCGTTTCGGAAAAGTGCCGGAACAGCCGGAGCAGTTCTTTATCGTAGCGCAAATACTCCGGAGCGCGGCCGCCGGTTGCGAAAATCGAGCAGAACTCCTCCGGATTGATGTCTCGGAACGCCGCCGAGGCTGTTACGAAATATCCGGGACGTTCCTGCGTAATGTCCCAAGGAATCAGAGAATCCGGCGGAATTTCGTGCAGAACCGAGTGATACTTTCTCGCTTCGGGGCCGCAGATGACAACGTCGTAACCGGCTTCCGGGAGTCGGAACAACGGATAGAGCGTATCCATCGTCTCCACGGCGTCGCCGACCGGCAGGAGAACACGCTTTTTCGTATTGGTGGAAGTCGATGCCGCGTGGATGGCACCGGCGGAAAGGGAGATCGCCGTTGCGGAAACGGTCGACAGTCTCAAAAAATCTCTTCGTTGCATAGTGTGGTGAGGGGGGTGAGGATCGTATTTTTCAAACGATTATATTCTTCAATGTCAACAACTTGATCTTTTATAGCCCATTGCAGAAAATCTGCGGCATCGTAATCTCTGAAACACTTGATTTTACGGCATTTCACAAGATTTGGTGTTGCAGTTTTTTGCAAGCCCTATACAAGAGTCGCAAGTTTCGCTCCGCTACACTTGCGGCTCTTGATGTAAAATATCACATTATTGGCGTACTACAGTATGATTCGGAACGGGAACATCGACGAAGGTTCCGGCGGTGATTTTATCGAGGATGTCGACGTATTCCTTGATGGATCGCGAATCCTCCTCGATGGTCAGCCAACCGTTGTAGTTGATTTCGTCCAGTTTTTTTCGAGCGGCCCGCCAGTCGATGGAACCGCCGCCGATGCGTCCCGGACCGCCGACAGGACCGCCGCCGAGCGGACCTTTGACCTCGCGGAGATTGAACTCCTTGACGTGGACCTTGACAATCTGACCACGGAGAGCGTCGAGCCAGTGCTCCCAATGCGCGATCCGTTGGTGATTGGCGAAATCGTAGTACGCTTTCACCCACGGACTGTCGAAAGAACGAATCACAGCGGAAAAAAACTTCGGCGTACACCAAAAATTGTCCCGAACGTTTTCAATCGCCAGAACGACGCCTTCCTTTGCCGCGTCGGGAATCAGCCGCTCAATCGCCTGGACGGCTCTTGCCGTTGCCCGATTTTGCTTCTCAATCGATTCGCCATACGGCGTGTTGTCGCCGGGCATAATCGTTTTGATCTTCAAGGTCGCAGGATCGAAGTCGATGTCCATCAGCCACGGTTCGGACGGCCAGTGGAGTGGTTTCAGTTCGTAGGGAGCGAACAGAAGCGCGCTCGCTCCGCAGGCGGCAGCCGTTCGGAGGCCGACGCGCATCGTTTCAATGCTTGCCTCCCATTTTTCCTGATCGGGTTGATGGAACTCCGTCCAGCCTCGCATCACGCAATGGATGCGTAAATCGTGTTTTTCGACGAGTTTCCTCATTTCCCGTGCTTCGGCGACGCTGACGTTCCACGCCCGGATTTCCATACCGTCCATTCCGGCGGCCTTCCATCGTTCGCAGAGTTCGTCGGACGGTCGATCCGTGATCGAGGCTTTACGGAATTTCGTGCGAAAAACAGGCGGCGGCTCGGCTCCTCGTGCGGTGGCAATCGGCAGACCGACGAGGCATCCCATCGCGACGGCGCCCAGAAATCGACGGCGTGAAAGGTCGGTGGTGTGCATGGCGTTGTGGAAATCGTGTTTTTGGAAGTCGGATAACGGAAAGCATTCTACCGACTCCGGAAAGCACGTCAATTCGATATTGCGCAATCTTTTTTCGAAAAAGCGCACGGCGATCTGGAGGGCAACGCCAAGACGCTTTATACTGTCGTGATGGAATGGTGCTTCCTCCTTCATCGCTTTGCAGGAATTTCCTTATGCCGCCCGTCAACAAGAAACGTCGCCGCAGCGTTCCGGTTTCGGATTCGATCCGGGTCGCCGTTCTGATCGAAACGACCTCGATGTTCAGTCGCGGTATCATCCGAGGCATCCTGCGGTATTGGCGCGAGCATCCGAATTGGCGCATCCATCTGATGCCCGGCGGTCAGGACGAACTCCGTCTGCCGGACATGCGCGCCTGGGGCGGCTCCGGGATCATTGCACGAGTCGTCAATCGGGAGGCGGCGGAACAGATTGTCGCCACCCGACTTCCGTGCGTGTTTCTGAACCTTTCCGACGAGTTTTTGAAACCGATTTATCGGTTGTCGCGGCATCCGGAAATTCGGGTTAACGCGGTGCGAGCGGTCGAATTGGCGATGGAACACCTTTTTGAAACGAAATTGGAGCGTTTTGGGTATGTCCGCGATGCGGCGAATCACAATTGGTCGCAGCGTCGGGAACGGGCAATGGTCGAGTTCCTTGCGGCACGAGGAATTTCCTGTTACGTTTATGATCCTTCGGCGGGAGTTGCGTCGGTCGATTGGAGCGTCGAGCAGTCGAGGCTGAGTGCCTGGCTTCACTCGCTTCCGAAGCCGATCGGTCTGTTGGCGGCAGCGGACTTTCGCGGCAAACAGGTTCTCGATGCCTGTCGAGCGGCGGAGATTCGCGTTCCGGAGGAGATTGCGGTCATCAGCGTCGACAATGACAGTCTGGTGGCCAACTGCACGGAGCCGCCTCTGAGCAGTGTTTCCTTGAACGCCGCCGACGCCGGCTATCGCGCTGCCGCCTGTCTGGACGCGATGATTCACGGACAGCGGCCCACGCAACGGATCATTCCGTTGGAGCCGATCGGTGTCGTGCGGAGACAGTCGACCGATCTCCTACGGACCGACGATGTTCTCGTTGCCGATGTTTTGCGTCTGATTCGGGAACGAGCGGTAACGGGACTCACGATTGCCGAGATACTCAAGGAAACGGCGGTCTCCCGACGGCATTTGGAAATTCGATTCAAAAAGGTGCGAGGACACACGTTGCGACAGGAGATCGAACGCCAGCGTCTCGAACGAGTCAAGACGCTGTTGCTTGAGAGCGATTGGCCGATTCGCCGGATTGCGGAGCGCTGCTTTTTTTCCAGCGAGGCGTATTTATCGTACCTTTTTCACAAGGTCGTCGGCGTCAGTATGACCCGCTTCCGCGAGATCAACAAATCCTGGTGATCGTCGGAATCGGGCGCTGACAACCGCCTTTATCTCCAGCACCGGAAGCAAGCATGACTGTCAATAAAGATCGTTGATATGAAACGCCTCGGAATGGTGATTGATTCGGGGCGTTTCTTTTTTCGGCCAAACGATGTCCAAAATGTCGAAGCGTACCGAAATTCCTTCGAGCCGATGCAGCGTCAGAAAATGGTTGGCCAGGGCCGTCA